>Ga0114996_10003351_pt1 | contig 20001 bp, 18 predicted proteins | sample ArcticOcean_MG_C_4_FD_87039 | JGI IMG/M metagenome (GOLD analysis project Ga0114996, IMG submission 87039) | Marine microbial communities from western Arctic Ocean - ArcticOcean_MG_CB4_134 | ecosystem: Environmental > Aquatic > Marine > Oceanic | place: Arctic Ocean: Canada Basin | collected...
AAGTCTAATGGCGCTTCGCCCAGAGCGGATGATGCCGAATGGACGCATGGAAATCCCGTTTACTTCTCGCTTTCGACCTTGACGGAGGATTCCTCATGGACGCTTGCGCTTCGTGCTTGTATTTTTCTTGAATCCTTTCTATTCCATTGTGGTGCAAAGCGAAACGCTTGGCAGCCCACGATGCTATCCGCGGACACGGTAGCCGATTTGCGATAGCAACGCACGGACTCGCTCGAGGTGCTCGCCTTGGAGTTCGAGCAGGTCGTCCTTAATCGCCCCGCCTGCGCCACACGCAGCCTTGAGTTTACCTAGCAACTCGGGCAGATCGTTTTCCTCGGCGGCCAAGCCACGGATGACCGTGACCTGCTTGCCCTTCTTACGCTTTTCCTTCGCCAGACGAGCGATCTGTTTTTCTGGCGGGGTTAATACCTTGGCCGGTGGCGGACAGACACAGGCTTCCTCAGGCTCGCCGCACTCATCGCAGCGCGGCGGACGATCCCACTCGGTGCCTTCAAACAGTCTCATCTGATTCTACTCCACGCGGGCATTGGCCGAGCGATAAGTTGCGTCCGCAACACGACTTACAACATTCCGGCTTGAAAAAGGACCACCTATCCGATACGGTTGATGGTGAGTCTGTTCCTCAATTTACTTCGGTTCGTGGAACGAAGAAGGTTGGCGGGTAAAAACCCAAATAGATAGCAAAAAAAAGCCGGCGATCGTCGTATTGTACGGTGGATGACGTATTTCGAAAGATGGTATCGGTCCTCGGAGTAAATGAGATCAAGTCGCGAACGACACTGATGGGTGGTAGCTGATGAGAATCGCACGTTTTACTTGCAAGAATCCCTTGACCGAATCTGTCATATGACAAGTATCGTTTTCAAATTCGCTGATTGGAAAGAAGGGGACTTCTCGAACACAATTGGGGGTCCATCTAGGGGCGTTTTATTAGTCGGCAAATCGTTTTATGAGGCGTTCGATAAGTCGGTCATTGTGACTTCGACACGGTTTCACTTCGGTACTAAGAAAATGCCGCCCGTAGTAACTCGAAACCGTTATCACACAACGAGTTGCGACAACTGAGCAGAAGAAGAAAAAGTTCTTACACGCCGTAGTTAAAAAGATAGGTTTATCCGGTATTTTCGGGGCGCAGTTGTGGACAGAAATGGAAACGAACCGCGGATGAACACGGATAGACGCGGATCTTCACGGATGCGTTTCTCTCACCGGATGTTGTTGTTTCTTAATTTCCCCTCAAGCAGTTGTGGCCTTCGCTAATAATGCATCCACGAGAAAATCCGTGTTCATCAGCGTTTATCCGCGGTTCCTTGTGAACTCTCAGGAATATCTGTCACCAGTTGTTTCCCGATTAACCAGAAAACAGGAAACCACATTATGAAGTTCGCCGTCGGCGTGATTGGGGCAACCGGATACATCGGCTCGCCGTACCGCAGGGAGATCCGCGAATCGGCGGATGACGCGACGATCATTGCACTATGCGCGCGCCGCCGAGATCTGCTCGATGCGGCCGGTGCCGAAGACGGCGCGCAGCTAGTTACCGACGACTGGCGGCAGGTGGTCGAGCATCCCGAGGTGAATACGGTGATCGTTGCGACACCGGACGCGCTGCACTACGAAGAAGTAATGGCCTGCGCCAAGGCCGGCAAACATGTGATCTGCGAGAAGCCAGTCGGGTTGAATGTGGCTCAAGCACACGAAATGTGGGCCGCCTGCCGCGATGCAGGCGTGGCCGACTTCGTGCCGTTTTGGTCTCGATACTTTCCGGTCTTTCAGCGGGCTCGCCAGTTGGTTCGTAGTGGACGGTTGGGAGATGTCAGGGCGGTCGTCTATCGCTGGCACAATCCACGACCGGCGGGAATGCCGCTCACTTGGCGAGACAACCCCGAACTCTCTTCGGCCGGCAGTATCGCCGACGTCGGTTCGCACGCCTATGACATGATGCGATGGATGTTGGGGCTCGAAGTGACCCGGGTCTTTGCTCATGCCGACGTGATCACCCCCGAAAAACCGGACGTCGGCGAAATCAATCTCGAGGAAGCGCTCGAGTGGAGCGGCGAGCACAGCGCCGACAGTGGCCCGTCGAGAAGGAAGGGCAGCGCCTTCGACTACGCGGCGATCAGTTTCGAAATGCAGGGCGGCGTGGTCGGATCGCTCGTGCTCTCGCACGCTCCGTTCCTGCGTAAGGGACTCGCGCCAGAGGTTGAACTGCACGGCACACGGGCGTCGCTGTCGGTCAGTCGCGACCTGGGCGAACTGCGGCTTACCGAAGGAGGCGCGGAAGTGGAGCTACTCGAGACGTTGCCATTCTCGGGCGAGGTCAATCGGTTCTCCGAGCATGTTTTTCCTGCACTTCGTGCTCAGATCAAAGGCGACGAATGCGACTATCCGAGCATGGCAGACGGCGTGCGAGTTCAAATGTTTACCGACGCAGCGGCACTCTCCGCGAAAGAACATCGGCCGGTCGCGCTCGCGGATATCGAGCCGGCTAGCTGACGATCTCCGGTCGGCCCGACTTGCCTGACCGAACGGCCGCCTCGACGACAGCGCAGATATCGCGGCCGGCTCTGGCATCGAGAATCGTCGGGCCATCGCCCTCCAGCGCGTCGGCAAAGTTCTGCATCAGCAGATAGTCGTTGTCATTGGCAACGCGACGACGACGGAACTCGGCCGGTGGCTGGCCACGATAATAGACTTCCACTTCGGGTCGCGACTCGCTCAGGACGAGTCCACCCTCTGAGCCCAGCACATGGATCTTGATCTCGCCGATGTCGGGATGGCTGGCTGCGCCGATACGACCGATGCAGAGCGAGCCGACGACTCCGCCCTGCATTTCGAGCGTAACGGTCGCCAGATCGTCGACGTCGTTGTCGACGTTTGCCTGATGAAAGTGCGCCGTCGTGCGGGCATAAACCCGCTCGATCGCCGCACCGGCGAGCAGGTGGATGTACGCCAGCGGGTAAACGCCCTCGATCTCTAATTCTCCCATCGGCGCTTGTCCCACACCTCCGTCCGAACCGTCGGCGTGTGCTTCGATCTGCCGCTCGAGCCAATTGATCGGTGGATCGTCGGGGCCGCGTGAGCCCTTGGGCGGTCCAGAGTCCTTGGCGAAATAGAAATCGACGTGGATCGCGTGCAGTTCGCCGATCTGGCCCGACTTGATGATCTCGTTGGCGTGGATAATCGCCGGCAGGAAATTGCGATTCCAGAGCATGAACTTCACGCCGTTCGTCTCGCACGCCTCGACCACTCGATCGCACTGCTCGACGCTGCCCGACATCGGCTTGTCCTGAATCACATGGAGTCCCTGATTCGCCGCCCGAACCGATAGGTCACAATGACGTTCGGCCTCCGAGCTAACGACCGCGACCTGAGCATCGTGCTGCCTGATCGCTCGCTCGACATCGCGAATGTAAGGAATCCCATATTCGTCGGCGAACTCTTGATTACGCTCGTGCACCCAGTCGGGCGCATGGGGATCATCGGTCACCACGGTCAATTCAAATCGGGGATGAGCCGCGACGGCATGCGGAACATAGGCATGTTTCACGACGCTCAGCACAGCACAGCGATACGGTCGGTCGCCATTAGACTGGCTCATATTCTTCTCCTTGCCAGTGCATGGCGGTGCCCAACTCGATCGCACGGCCAACAGCCGTCGTGACTCGCAGCGCGGCGAGGGCCGAATCAACGCCAATCGCCTCAAGCGATGAATCCTCGATCGCCCTGGCGTACTGCTGTAATAGTTCCGTCCACTGCGCCACGTTTTCGCCGGTCCGCTCCGCGACTGCCGAACCACCGCGATAGAGCAACTGCGTGTTGTGATGGTCGTCGGCATATGCCGCACCCCGGGCACCAATGAGCGAGAGCGAATAATAGTCGTCGCCCTCGGGCAACCGAACCGTGATGTCGATCAGCGCCATCGCGCCACCGTTGAACCCCAGATGAACCTGTAAGAGATCTGGAATTCCTCCGGCCTGACGGGCGACCGCATAGACCGTTGTGGGCAGGCCGTCGAGCAGATAATTCGCCAGATCGATTTCGCGGAGGAGCAATTGGCCGAACCGTTCGTCGGCGTCAGCCGTCCAGCGATGGATGCGCAACAGCCCGGGTGCTCCCAGTTCGCTCGCGTCGAGACTCTGACGCACTGTCTGAACTGCCGGGAAATGTCGCGATGGCTGTGCGATGATCAATTGCACGTTCGCATCGCGACAAGCGTCGACAACGGCACCAACGTCGGCAATGGTCTCTAGCACGGCGAGATCGATCAGCAGATGCTTGCCGCCGTGCGCCTGCTCACAGATTGTCTCCACGCCATCGCCCTGTAAACCACAACAGACGACCGCGTCGAAACCCTTGGGATCGCGATCGAGTGGGATGCGTTCGCACTCGACGCCCGTCATCCGGCCGGCTGAGGTGATCAGTGGCGAGGTTTCTGTTTCGGTTCCAAGAGCGGCGATTCGGAGCATTTGGCAATTGCCTCGGTTCTCTATTCGTCCAGATCCTTGTCGGTCGCTGGGATGAACCAGACGACGATCATCCCAAACACGAAGATCAGGCCGGTGTATTGGCCGACCAAGTCGTACTGGCCCTTCAGCTTTTCCTTTAGGATTGCGGCGGTCACCAGCACGCCGATGGCAGTCAGGATTCTACCCCAATTGAAACTGACCCCGGCACCGGTGGCTCGAACTCGCGTCGGAAATAGCCCCGGCAAACAATAAGGAAGCCAGCCGAAGAAGAAACCGTTGAAGGTTCCCAGTGCGGCGGTCCAGGCGAGGAACCTCGTGAACTGGATGTCGTGGCCGAAAAGGGTAATCGCAAAGAGTACGCGATCGTCGGCTGGGTCCGTACGAAAGAGCAGTTGAGTGCAGAGCAGCGCGCCAAGACTCAACAGGAAGTAGCACCTGCGGCGTCCCAGCCAGAACGCCAGCATGCCGCCAAGCAGGCTGGTGATCGATCCTGGGAACGACCTGACGACCACCGTCAGCGATTTTAGCGCGGCGTCTTTGTCCTGCGTAGCGCCGACATCACTGGCCCAAGCGACCGCCCAGTTACTAACTCCCCAACCGCCGAACAGCGGTACGGTGCCGAGTAGAATGCCCAGAATTGTGATCCTGAGGAACGGCGGACGAAACACTTCGGCCAACCCAACTTTCGCTGCTTGGGGATTTTCCGCGTCACTACCTGCGGCATGTTTCTTTCGCAGCGCGCTCCAGCGCGGCGACTCGGGAACCAGCCACAGAGAAAACAGTCCCAGCACGGCGGGGATCGCGCCGAGGAGAAACGTCCACCGCCAACTTTCATCGGTGACCACGTTCACGTACGTAACTAACCCAAAACTAAGAATCCCCACGTTGGCCGCCGCCCCGATCGCCCCGGCGAGAAACGGACGAGAGATGTTCGGCCACGCCTCGGACAACAGCGCGATGCCGTTCGGCCACATCCCGCCGATGCCTAAACATGTGAGGAAGCGGAGCAAAAGCAACTGTGTGGGGCTTTGAGCGTAGTAGGTTGCAAGAGAGAACACACCCAGGCAGAGCATGCTCACCGCCATTGCCTTTGAACGGCCGATTCGATCACCCAATAGCCCGAGCAGATAGCCGCCGGCGGCTGCACCGAGAAGCAATGCACACGTCAGCCAACCGAACCACTGGCCGAGAGTTGCTCTTCGAGCACTGGCGCGCTCGGCCGAGTCAAGACTTCCATTGCGATCGTCGTCGAATCCCTCAAGCAATGCGGGATCAACCACGGTACCTTCGGCCACCACATCGGAGATTCCTTGCTCCGCAAATTGCGTTGCCAGCAGATCGGCCGACGCATCCCGCATGACGATCCCGGTGATCGACATATGGACTCCGCAGAACCCCCAGCCCAAAAACGCGAACAACAGAATGACGTAACAGCCGGCCCGAGAGATAGGCGGCGCGAGGGCGGCGACCGTATCGTTGGAGGAACTCATGGCGCTGCATGCCGGGTGAAGTGACCTGGGTTGCACGATGATAAACCATCGCAACTGGGATCACAACAAGGCAAACGAAACCGTCCGAAGATCACGGCCGACTCGAAAAAGCCTAATCTCCAACGCCGATGTCATCGCCAAGCGCCTGGCAGATCAATTCGTTCTCGCACGCTTCATGTTTATGAAGCTGGTCATAGAAAGAGGTAAAGCGTGAAGAGAAGGACCAAAGCACATGCGTCGAGGTCTCGCCGTAGAGAAGTTGCTCGGCCATATCGACCATATCGCAAATCTGTACGAAAAATTCAGCATGCTGCGAGCGCAGATTGCAAGCCGTTTGGCTGAGATGCGGGGCCACATCGATCGCGTCGTCAAAATAGCCGAACGCTTCTTCCAAGGCAAAGTGCATTGCCAACTGATCCTGCAGTTCGCGAAACAATTCAACCAACCGGCGCGGGTGAACTCGTTGGAAACGAGGATCGGTACAGAGACCAAAGGCCCGTTCGAGCAGATCGCTCAGCAGCCGGTTGTCTTCCTTGATTTCCTGCAAGAACGCCGCGTTAATCGACAGAGTGCCAGAAGAGACCGTCGCCATGATTATTCTCCTATTTCTCGGCCGAACCCACCCCCAGAGCGCTCGCGCATTGCAGGACGGCTCAGCTAACTACTGACGTCGGTCACCTGACGTTGATCGTCATCGTCAGCGACCTTCGCCTCACATATATCGAACCCCGCACACGCGGGAAACGATCGCAGAAAAGAACCAATGCCGACGCGACACGAATAGAAAAGGGTGCTAAGAAGCCATCGCATCGACTGCGTGTCAGTGTAGTCGAAATGCGATCCCTTTGTCAAATTAAATTTTGATCGTCAGAAGCGGACCCCAGCGGGGGGCAAAGCATATCCAATCAATGCGCATTGACGTGCCACTCTGGCACACATGAGCATTGCCCCGCGAAGCAGGTGGATGCGACGAATGAATGTTGCATGCGAAGAGATTGATGCGATGATTTACCCGGTTGCAATGCGCGGATCACCTCGAAAACGCCCTTGGTGGGCCCCCCACGAGACTCGTCATCCTTCCAATTCTCGCCCGATCTCGAAGATCTCTTCGGCGTCGAGCACCAAGTCGTTCGACTCGAACAAGCGACGAATCGCCGCCTTGTGAATCTTCATCTTGGTTCCCCCCACACCGATCGCGCCGTAGCAAGCAACGCCATCACGAACGACCGCCTTATCGGTTACTTCGATCCCTGCCAATCCGACGGGAGGCACGGCGTTGAGATCGATCGCCGTCACAAGGGTAGCGCACGACCGACGATCCTCGTCCGAAAGCAACTCCACCCCAGCAGCACCCGCCGCGATTACCACGTTGACGTCTGCAACCGCTGCGCGAAGCGATTCGGGCGTGTCGGTCGCAACCGCCGTGAGCGTCGCACCATCGACGGCCTCGCGGATCGACACGCATGTTGCCTCGGCACGGGCAAGGCCTCGCGACGCCACACGAACACTTGCACCCTCGCGGGCCAGCAATCGCACGGCCCGACTACCGACCGGCCCCGTGGCGGCGAGTACCAGGGCTTTGGCGTTCTTAAGATCCACATGCCGGGCCGCGGCTAGCACAGCCGCTGCGGCGGTGGTGTTGGCGCCATTAGCATCGAGCATCACAGACACCCGCATCGGCCCAAAAAAACACTCGCGAACCTTTTTGAGTAGCGCCTCGCCCGCAGCGACGTTCGAGCCGCCAACAAAAACAGCCGTATTGCGTAAATCCTCGACACCGCGCGTGAACATCGCGCCATAGACCAAATCTTGGACCGCGTCAGGCCCGACGGCTTGATGCCGAAAAAGATGTTCTACGCCCGCATCGACGGCGACCACCCCGTCGAACGTGCTGGCCTGTGGATCGGAGTCGAGTTGAATCAGGATTTTCGGTTGCGACATCAGGCGAGTGTTCCGATACGTGTGTTGCAAAATCGTGGGCGAACGGTCATATCGAGACCAACATCAGAGGGCCGTCGTTTCCGCGAAACCAAACATTAGGTTCATGTTCTGTACGGCAGCACCCGATGCCCCCTTAATCAGATTATCGAGGCTGCTAATCGTTACCACCCGGCCGCGAACCAGACGCACCGTAACGTCACAAAAATTGGTGCCCTGCGAATCCTTGGTGCCGGGCAGGTGATCAACGACACGAACAAACGGTGCTTCGGCGTAAAAATCCCGTAACGCGCCGAGTAATTCTTCTTCAGAGACATTGCCCACCGGCTGTGAATAAGTCGTGGTCAAGATCCCCCGATCCATCGGGATCAGATGCGGGGTGAAAACGACGTTGGTCTCCGCGCCCGATGATTTTCCGAGAATCAGATCGATCTCGGGCGTGTGACGGTGACGCCCGATGTTGTAAGCGGCGACACTCTCGTTGCATTCGGGATAGTGGGTAATCAATTTCGGCGTGCGGCCAGCACCCGAGATACCGCTCTTTGAATCGACGATGATGTCCTGCGAGCCGATCAAACCTGCTTTGAGAAGCGGCGCCAATGCCAGGATCGCTGACGTCGGATAGCAACCGGGATTGGCGACCAGCGGCGCATCAACAATCTGTTCGGCAAACAATTCAGGTAGGCCGTAAACCACCGACGCCATTCGCTCGGGATCGGGATGTTTGACCTCGTACCACTCATTGAACACGTCGGCGTCGTCGAGCCGATAGTCCGCCGAGAAGTCGATGACCCGCATTCCCGCGTCCAGATAATGCGGCACAACCGACGCAGCGGCCGTATGCGGCAAGCAGCAAAACACGCATTCGGCACGCGAGGCGATCTCGAAAGGCCCGAGATTTTCCAGATGCAGGTCAATCCGCCCCGCCAACTGTGGATGGACCGACGCGATGTGCGGACGCCCTTCCTGACGGCTGGTCAACGTCGTGATCTCGACGTCAGGATGCCGCAGAAGAATCTTGATCAGTTCCAGAGCGGTGTAACCGGTGGCGCCGAGGATGGCGATACGTAACATGGCGGGGACTGCCAGGTGGAGGATAGACGCTGCGCAGCGTGACATTGCTACACACGAGGTGCCATTATATTAGGCATTTGGGTCGACCGCCACGGGAGCGAATCAGCGTCCCGATAAGACACAGTGCACACAGGGAGGTTCACCCGCTTCTTTCGCTAACCGCCAATGCGTTCGTGGGTCTTATAGAGTTTCTTTTCGCCCGCCTCGATCTTCTTCACAGCGTCCGCTGCCGCCGAAGCGACTTCCGAATTGGTGTCTTGAGCAAGTTTTCGTAGGGTAGCCAGGGCTCCCCGCGCGTGGCCCCCGAGCTTGCCCAACTCACGGCAGGCCTGCGCTCGCTTCGAAGGATCGCCCTTCTGCAAATCCTCCATCAGATCCGCAACCTTCATCACATCCTCGAATGCTGCCTTACCTCCGGTGTTGAGCCGCTTCTTATGATGCTTGCGAGCCGACATCGGAACGTGGCTGCGATAACCAGTGCTATTCCTTTTCTTTTTCTTTTTGGCCGTTGTGTTTTTTTCGGGCGTGCCACCCGACGAGGCAATCACGGCAACGAGAATCACGACCAGCAACAAACCGCCCGCAATTCCGCCGATGATCATCCACTGTTGCTGCTGTTTTTTCTTGGCACGCGCGGACGGCTCGCTGTCAACTCGCTGTGAAGCGACTGAGCTTCGCCCATGCGTTGAACTGGCTGGCCCACTCCGCGAGGCGGCTGATGAACCGGACCGTCGAGATGCCGAGAAGCTTGTGTCGCCGGCGTCGATCGAAAACGGACTGTCCGAGCCACTGCCTGACTTCGATTTCTTCTTCGTGCCAGACTTCGCGACGGGCTTGGCGGCCTCCTCTTTCTCCGTGCGGCTACTTGGTGCCGGGCGATTGGCAGAGGGCTTCTGTCGGGGAGCGGGGGCTGATCGCTTCTTCGGTTGAAGTTTCGCTCTTAGGCTGTGAGCATAGGCATCGCGACGTTTGTCGTTCAACAAACATTTCTGTGCCGCTACTACCTCTTCGACCAACTCATCCCGCAGCGGAGCATGCTCGCCCGTGTCGAGCGATCGCAAATGAGCAAGTCGTTCGCTGGACGCATCGCGAATAACGTCCTCATCGTCTTCGTAACGCTCGACGCCAAGAAGCTGATACCGATCAGCCGGCTGTTGGTCGGGACCGATGTCGAGCCAATCGTCGTATGGGTCGAATTCCGTCTTCGTATTGGTCGCCTCGTCCATCACTACCTCTTACCTTCAACCATCATAGGAAAAGAAAATCAGCCCGATCTGTTCCGAGGGATCGGACGAACCCTCCATGATCGACCAGATCGATGAATCTTGCAAGACGCCACCGAAGCATTAGTCCTGTAGCGGGGGGCAAGCGACATCGGCTGCTCAAAGACGGCTGACCACCCCCTGTCATTTTTTCTCACTCGGTTTTTTCGCGTTCCACGCAGCTTCCAGGTGTCCTACTGTCATGACCACGTCGCGCCACCCCTCGTTGTCAGGCTTGAGCACCTTGAGACGCAGTTTGTCGCCGGGACTCACCGCGCGGATCTTCTGTAACAGATCGCGAGGTGTACGGACCGCTTGTTTACCGACGGCGGTGATGACGTCCCATTGCTTGAGGCCCGACTTTGAGGCCGGTCCGTCTTTAACGAGCGAAGTAACCAAGAGGCCTTCGGTTCGCGGCGGATAATGCCGCAGCCGATCGCCTCGGTGTTGCCAGAGTTCTTCGACCGTGGCACCCAGCGCTGCGGTCGCCGCATGCTGGCGTCGATCTTGTAGTCGACGAATCGCCTCAGCGGGCGCGACGAACGCGATGCCGACCGGCACCGTTTTGCGGACCATCATGCCGGACTGCAACCCGATCACCTCGCCGTGATGATTGATCCAGGGACCTCCGGAGGTGCCTCGCTGAATCGTCGCCGCGACATGGACTACCTCGACGTAACCGTTCTTTGCACCGAGATACTCAAACGTTGTGTCGTTTCGAGCGACGCGACCGGGCAACATCACGGCGTGTCGATAGATTGGCGCGCCGAACAGATAGATGGCTGCGCCGGCTTTTGGGGTGCGCTTCGCTGTGGCGAGGGCAGGAAACGCCTCTCGGTCGGTCGGCTTTTCGGCCTGTAGCAGAGCGAGGTCATGACCACGGTCCACTGCCAATACCTTGGCGCTGATGCGCCCCATCACCGGCGACAACAGCTCGACACGTCGTCCCGGCCGTTCAACAACGTGCGCGGCCGTGATCGCCAGGCCCTTGTCATCGGCGAACCAGCCCGACCCGGCCAAGTGACCGTCGACGAGCACCTCGACCGACGCGGCCTTCGCCTTTTCGTAGAGTTCGGCCAGGGAATCCTTAGCGGGCGCTGCTATGGCCGCCACAGACTGGCTAGCGAGTACGGCCATTACGACCATCGATGTCGCACGATGGTGGGTACGAACGGACATCGTGGGTTTTTTATCGAACATGGAGCCCTAAGCGTAAAAAACGATTTCCTCATGAAAGACATTCCCGAACCGAGTCTTCTATTCTACTTGCATCGAATTGCCTTTGCCACGGCCGACCGCTCGCATCGCGAGCCCGGGCTCGATACAATCGGCGATCCTGAAGAGTTTTTTCACCGTTCGCGTCCACACACCCTGGGAGATGTAAAGATGAGGAAAACTTCAATTCAGCAACTCGGATTCGCTACTGTACTGACGGCGCTCAGCATGATCACGACCAGCGCCGCGGCTGAAGAGGCCAAAAGCCAATTCGCCCGCCAAACGGTCGACTTGGGCATCGTCGTCAGTGACATCGCGAAATCTGCCAAGTTCTACACCGAGGCGATCGGTTTTACGGAACAGAAAGGCTTCAGTGTGCCGGGCGACTTTAGTAAGAACGCCGGCCTGACCGCCGGCCAGAATTTGGAGATCCGCGTCTTTAAGCTAGGCAATAACAAAACGGCGACCGGACTAAAATTAATGCAAGTGCCCGGTGCAAAAAGCAAATCGGTGGACCACTCCACGATTCATGCGTCTTTGGGTTACAGCTACATAACGATCCATATCACCGACACCAATGCGGCGGTGGCACGGCTCGCAAAGCACGGTGTCAAGCCGATCGCCAAGGGGCCGATTGAACTGCCCAAGGGGCTGCCGCAGGGCATCTTTCTGACGGTCGTGCGTGACCCGGATGGAAATTTGGTCGAGTTAGTGGGACCAAAGAAATAACGTGATTCGGTTGATTCGGACACTGCCTAGCCGTGACGCCAATGCGCCGCGGCTAGGTTTTTTTGTATGCCTACCGTACGTTATGCGACCGGATGCGGATCCGGCTCCGGTTGAGGACGCACCCGGCGACGCTCGAGCAGTTTTCCGATCGGACTCGCCAACAATGCGGGCAGAAGTATCAGATCACCGACCAGCGCCATCACCAATAACAGGCTCATCATCAACCCAAACTGTGACACCGGTTTGAAGCCGCTGTAGCTAAACACCAACAGCCCCAGTCCCGCGATCGCGGTGGTCTGAGTCATTGCCACGGCGCAGCGCCGATATGCCTGTAGGATTGCCGCGTTTCGGGACGCGCCGGCCGTAATGCCCCGCCTGAACCAAGTGAGGAAATGCAGCGTGTCGTCCACCGCGATTCCCATCGCCACGCTGGCGGTGAGCATCGATCCAACATCCACGACCCGGCCGAGCCAGCCCATCGCGCCAAAGATTACGAGCGCCGGAAACACATTCGGCAGCATGACGAACACACCTGCTCCGATCCCGCGAAGGATATCCATTGGAGTTCGGCCGTGAATCATCAAGACGATCATTACCAGACCGATCAGGAAAAACGCGAGAATAAAGCTTTCGAACAGTCCCTTGAGTAACTCGTTCTGTGCTGCAAATACAAGCGGTACGGTGCCGGTATACGAAGCGGTGATTCCCCGGTACTTCGCCTTTTTCCCTTTTCCGATCGCCGTGGCGTCCTTCTCGGCAAGCACCTCGAAGTAGCCATTCACCTTTTTCTCGATTTCTTTCAGAAAGATCGCGTAATTGATATCTTCGAGCATCGGCACACGGGCGGTGATGCGGTACAACTGGGCCGTGACGCGTCCCTGACCGTCCTTTTCTTCGGAAAGGTACCGCTGTTCGATGAAGAACTTTCGGTTCGACTCGAGCAACCTATTGAACGCCTTGGTTCTTATTTTGTTTTGAACGATTGTCCCGCCGAAGCCCTTCTTTCTGTCACCAAGCGGCGGCGCGTAGATCGTCGTCGACATCGTCCCGCCGACGGTTTCGAGCGACTGAATTTCTTTCTGCACCGCGGCCACTTCACGGAACCGCTGGAGCATCGTGAGCTGGTTCTCGGGCCCGTCGAATCGAAGCACAATTTCAATCGGCACCAACGGTCCGATATTGCTTTCGAGCCAGGTCGAATCTCGAACGACCTTGCTCTCTTCGGTGAAGAACTTCATCGGCTTGACTGAGGTGTTAATCGCTTGAACCCCCCAGCCAACTCCCACCAACATGACCCCGCACACCACCAGCGCCGGATAACGAAAACGAATCGTTGCTGCTCCGCACGCACGAACAAACCGATCAGTGCGTGTTAGCTGAGAGGTGACTGTGCCGCCTAGCGAATCCGCCGTGCTTTCGGTTCGTAGCGGCCAGCGTTCCAGTAATGCCGGCAACAGCAGGAAGACAAACGCCAAGCTTGCGATCAGTCCTAGTGCCCCATAGAGTCCAAAGTCTTTGACCGGCTGGACATGGCTCACGTTGAGCGAAATCAAGCCGGCTGCCGTCGTGGCCGAGGCCAACACACAAGGCACCCAACCGTGCGACACGGCCCGCGACATCGCACCGGGCAAACCGTTTTGTCGGATCGCGTCACGGTAATAGTTAATCACGTGAATACCTGCCGAAATCGACAGCACGTAGACCAACACCGGCATGACGACCATTACGAGATTCATTTGGCCGCCGGTCAAGTGAACCAATGCTTGACTCGCCACCGACGCATAGCCTGCGATCACAAAGACCACGACGGTCAACCGCAGGCTTCGTAGGCTTAGTAACGCTACCAACAGTGCAACGACGACCGAGAGGCCACTGAGCTGGTTGATCGAGTCCTGGCTCTCGGAATCAAGAAACGCATTGCTGACTGTTTCGCCCGCCATGTATATCTGATCGCGAGACAGACCAACCTTTTCGGCGGCTTCGTACATCGCCTGGACCGCCGCCGTGCGATCTTCGGCGCCAGCAGTGGCTAATTTGACGATCGCGCACGTAATGTAGTTTTTCTGACCGTCAGACATCTTACCCACGCTCTTACGCGAAATCAAAATCCCTTTCAGCCTCGCATCGGCTTGGCGGTACTTCAGGTCGACGGGTGGTTCCAACAGGGTGTTGCGGACTCGGGCCCCGGTTGTCACGCTCAGGAATAACTTTTCGCCACTGGCGTGCTCTTTCTTTTCCTCTGGCGTTGCAAGCAAAAAATCAATCCAGGCGATCAACTTCATGCCTGGCGATTTTTCCTTCTTGGTTTCAATGGCCGTGGTCGCCAACAGCGCGGCGTCGGCAAATTGCTCCAGCCGAGGATCGTCCAAGGTGCAACCATCCCAACTGACCACCGCATATTCGTCGGAGCCGAACTGGCGACGAAAATCTTGGTAAACATCCGTCTCCGGAAGCCCGCTGGGTAGCCATTGCTTGATGTTGTTGTTGTTGCTCTGAGCGGCCTTGAGCACACCCCAAGCAGCAATCGGCAACAGACAGACCGCGACCGCCATAATCAGCGCGCCATGGCGTGCATAGAACGAAGGCTGTTCGGCATCGGAACGAGTCGACATCGATAGAAGCCGCGGGGGGAAGCGGAAGGCATGAGCAGAGCAAGGGCTGGCGAGAAAACCGATCCTGCCCGGGCAGTGCGCTGGGGGAGAGAAACAGTGCGAGGCGACATCGGCCCCATCGCACGAATCTTATCCCGAAACGAGACATTGATACAGGGGCCATCGTTTCTCGGGGAGAAGGCAAAGAACACGGTCCCGACAGAACGAAATGCTAGCAACTTGGTGGATGTCGATGATCGGAGGCCTGCGATGTTTGAACTGCGATGGTTGAACTGCAGCTTCCGACGGTATTTCGTCTCTATGGTGTTGCAGAGCGAGTCGCCAGAGATTGCCGTATCGTCATTGCATAAACGCCGGAATATCAGCCACTTTTTCCTGAAAAACAAGAGAATCTCGACGGCCCCTCACAGGCATCCTGGAAGAACAGGAGGGATGGGGGGGAATGGGTCTCGCGATCAAAGGCGGTGATTTCCTCGACAACCAACCCCAATGGGCATTGCCTCGCGACCTATCTCCCCTATAATGTTTGGTGTCGCGACGAATCGCGACAGGCAGAAACGACAAGGACATGGTGCAGGTCTTGATGGTGAAGGCGCCGGCGGCAAGAACTGTCGTGCGGCATTCTCTCAAGCAGTGCGGTTACGCAAGAACGCCCGCCTCGTTTTTTTGTGGCTATCTGCTGCCGTTTGATTGGGCTGTCCGTAGGGTAGCCGAAGTTTGGAGAAGTTTTTTTGAGGAGGGCAGAAATGCCACAGGGTAAGATTAAGAAATTGGTATCGGACCGCGGTTTTGGATTTGTCGGCGCTGACAGCGGCGACCTGTTCTTTCACCACTCGGAGGTCCAAGGGATGACCTTCGAGGAATTGAGCGAAGGCCAGGACGTCGAGTTTGAAATCGGCGAAGGCCGCAAGGGCCCCTGCGCGACGTCCGTTCGCGTGATCGGCTAGTAGCTTACTGAGCTATTCGTGACGACGGCCTGCAGTTGGGTTTTGTCGATTCACTGAGAAAAAACGCGAGGCGGCGCGTTCCTGTGTCAACGTACGGGGACGCGCCTGTCACGCTCTTACTTGCCGCCCGCTTGCGGTGCCTTAGCTGCCACCCTGCTAACTTGGGCGCTGCTGCGCGCTCAGTTGTCACTCGTTCACGTAACACAAACATCTCGACAAGTGCGAAATTGGCTTTACAATGGGCCTTTTCGATTCGTCACTGTTATCACGCCCGAACGAAGTTTTCTCGTTATGGTCCTGCTTGAATTCAGTATGACACCGCTCGGCAAGGGGCAAAGCGTCAGCGAATTTGTCGCTCGTAGCCTCGACATCATTGATCGAAGCGGCCTCGACTATCGGTTGCATGCGATGGGAACCATTGTCGAAGGCGAAATTGGTCAAGTCCTTGACGTCATGCGGCAGTGTTTTGATGCAATGGCCGCGGACTGTGACCGTGTTACGTGCACAGCGAAACTCGATTACCGCCAGGGCTACGAGGGTCTCCTCGATTCAAAAACAGCGAGCGTCGAAACCAAGCTAGGTCGTTCACTGAAAAAATAGCTTGGCAGCTTAACGCGGCGTTGTGGCCGTTTCCCTTTGAGAAGATCACCTATGTCCGACAATCCAGTCGACCCGATTCTCGGCCGCGTTCCCAGCGGTGTCTATATTCTTACGGCTCGCCACGGCGACCAAGAGACCGGCATGTTGGCCAGTTGGGTCGTACAGGCAGGGTTTGATCCACCGGCCGTGACGCTGGCGATCAAACAGGGCCGCTATCTCAATGACTGGATCGACGCAGGGGCACCCATCGTGCTCAACGTGTTAGGCCAGTCACAGACGTCGATGCTCGGGCACTTTGGCAAGGGCTTTGAGCCCGGCGAATCAGCGTTTGACTCGCTTGATATCGAGCGAACCGACCAGGGAGTCGCCGTACTGCCCGGAGTCGTTGGGTTCCTGGAATGCGAAGTGACTGGCCATGTTGACTCGGGCGATCATCGAATCTATTTGGCCAACGTTGTTGGCGGAAAAATGACAGGTGATGAGAAGCCGATGGTCCATGTACGCAAGAGTGGATTGCACTATTGATGGCCATGCCAGTCGTTGACTTTTCGCAGGTGTGATCATTATGAAGCAAGCCGACGTGCTCATTATTGGCGGGGGGATTGTGGGTCTGGCGACCGCTTATCGGCTCAGCGAGCAGTTTCCTGACCGTCGCGTGGTTATTCTCGAAAAAGAGCCTGAATTGGCGCTTCATCAGACTGGTCGCAACTCTGGTGTGCTCCATTCGGGCATCTATTACAAGCCCGGTTCGCTCAAGGCGAAAAATTGTCGCGAGGGCAAGAAGGCGATGGAGGCGTTCTGTGCCGCGGAAGAAGTCGACTACCAACTCTGCGGAAAGGTAATCGTCGCGGTTGACGACAGTGAACTGCCGGCGATGCACGGTATCTATGATCGCGGTCAAGCGAACGGTGTTGCCTGTGAGGTGATTGACCGTGATCGCCTCGCCCAACTCGAACCTCACGCGGCCGGTGTTGCCGCGATCCATGTGCCCGAAGCAGGGATTGTCGACTACGTGCAAGTTTGTCAGCGGATGGCCCATCGCGTGAAGCAACGAGGCGGACGGATTGTAACCAGCGCTCGGGTCACCAAGATTGAAGCAAATAGTCGATATGTCGCCGTGCAAACCACGGCGGGTGAATTCGGCGGACTTTACGTGGTCAATTGCGCCGGTTTGCACTGCGATCGCGTCACGGCTCTTGGCGGCCAGACACCCGAAGCGAAGATCATTCCCTTTCGCGGCGAATATTTTGATCTGCGATCCGAGGCGCATCATCTCTGCAAGACGCTGATCTATCCTGTGCCCGATCCCAGTTTTCCGTTCCTGGGCGTCCACTTCACACGAATGATTCATGGCGGCGTCGAGTGCGGCCCCAACGCCGTGTTGGCGATGGCTCGCGAGGGCTATGAAAAAACCGATATCAACTTTCGTGATCTGGCCGAGTCGCTCTCTTATCCGGGATTCTTGAAGATGGCAAGTCGCTACTGGCGGGTTGGTCTGGGCGAGATGTGGCGGTCGGTGAGCAAAGCCGCGTTTGTCCGGGCCCTACAGCGCCTGCTGCCGGAGATTCGCTCGGAGCATCTGACGCCTGCTGCGGCCGGTGTACGGGCTCAGGCGCTGCTTCCCGACGGGGCATTGGTCGACGACTTCTTGATTCAGGAGTCTGCGAGAATCGTCAACGTCGGAAACGCTCCCTCGCCGGCTGCCACGGCATCGCTAAACATCGGACGATTGATCGTCGAACGATTGGCGGAGCGGTTTTAGGCGAGTCTTTTCTATTGGGCGTCCCTCCCGAGCCGGTCCGATCGCGTCTATAATCGGCCGCCATGAAGACGGTAATTCCCAACGCATTGATCGACCAGCTACGAGACCTACTCGGCTCAGAGAGTGTCCTCTCGGCCCAATCGGATCTCGTCGTCTACGAATGCGATGGGTTCATGATCGACAAGAGCAGCCCTGACGCGGTTGTATTTCCCCGCTCGGCCGAACAAGTGGCCGAGGTGGTGAAGCTCTGCAATCGCCACGATGTAGCAATGATTCCTCGCGGAGCCGGTACGTCTCTGGCCGGCGGTTGCCTTCCGGTCGGCGGTGGCGTGATGATCGTGCTGACCCGGATGAAACAGATCCTTGAGATCAATCATCGAGACCGTTACGCCGTAGTCGAGCCGGGTGTGGTTAACGTCTGGCTCACTCGTGCGCTTGCCGGCTCTGGCTATCACTACGCTCCCGATCCGTCGAGCCAAGGGGCGTGTACCCTCGGCGGCAACTCGGCGACCAACTCCGGCGGACCACATACGCTGAAATACGGCGTTACAGTGAATCATGTCTTGGGTGTCGAGGCCGTGCTGACCGACGGATCGATCGTACAGTTTGGCGGGCCGACAGAAGAAACGCCTGGGCTTGATCTGACCGGTACGCTGGTGGGCAGCGAAGGAACGTTGGCGATTGTTACCAAGATGTGGGTCCGCATCACGCGTGATCCCCAGGGATGTCGCACGATGTTGGGGGTGTTCGACTCGGTTCTTGACGCAACCAACGCGATCAGTGAGATCATTGGCGAAGGAATCGTGCCGGCCGCGCTTGAGATGATGGACCACGGAATCATTCAGGCGGTCGAGGCGGCCTTTCACTTTGGTTTTCCGCTCGACGCCGGCGCGGTCCTGCTGATCGAAGTCGATGGCCTCGAAGCAGGACTCGATGCACAGCGTGATCGCGTGGTAGAACTCTGCACACAATGCGGCGCGCGCGAGGTGCGACAGGCTCAGAGCGAGGCCGAGCGGCTCGAACTATGGAAATGCCGTAAGCAAGCGTTCGGAGCGATCGGTCGTTTGGGCTCAAGTTTTTGCACACAGGACGGCGTGGTACCCCGAACCAAACTGCCACATATAATGCGCCGGATCGAAGAGATCAGCGAGAAGTACGATCTGCGGATTGTCAACATTTTTCACGCCGGCGACGGCAACATTCATCCGATTTTGCTGTACGACGATCGCGTTCCCGAACAAGTTCAAAAGGTGCTCGACGCCAGCGGCGAAATTCTCGATGAGTGTCTCGCGTGCGGCGGCAGTGTCACCGGCGAGCACGGCATTGGCGTGGAAAAGATCCACTTCATGAGCAAGATGTTTAGTGAGGAAGATCTTGCGGCGATGCAGCGACTGCGAGATGTCTTCAATCCGGATGGCCGGTTGAGCTATGGCAAACTGCTACCCACGGCCGGCGCTTGTGGCATGGAACAGATTCACCCTCAGCGTCAAGCGGCGCTCTAACACTTTCCAATGCACTCCCCGACCGCTTACGGTCTCGCAGAATAGATCAACCAACGTGACGACGACCGACCTACTCCCGATTACCGAAACCGTGGCACCGGCCGACCTGGGGCAACTGCGCGATGAGATTCGATCTCTTAGCGCCGACCGGACTCCGATCTATCCCCTCGGCGGTCAGACGAGTCTCGATTATGGACTTACCGCTCGCAGGGAAGGTGTCGGGCTGTCGCTCGCTAATCTCGATCGAGTGGTCGACTACCCGGTCCGCGATATGACGATCACGGTCGAACCTGGTCTAACGATGGCAGCACTGAGCGAAATCCTGGCCGCCGAACGTCAGCAATTGCCGATCGATACGCCGCAATCGACCTTCGCAACCA
>Ga0114996_10003352_pt1 | contig 19989 bp, 15 predicted proteins | sample ArcticOcean_MG_C_4_FD_87039 | JGI IMG/M metagenome (GOLD analysis project Ga0114996, IMG submission 87039) | Marine microbial communities from western Arctic Ocean - ArcticOcean_MG_CB4_134 | ecosystem: Environmental > Aquatic > Marine > Oceanic | place: Arctic Ocean: Canada Basin | collected...
AAACTACCGGAGCATCACACAAGAGATCCGGCAGCGGAGCCAGGGGAACACACTCTTCGTGTTTCGGCTGCCGTAAGGGGTCTCTCTGTCGCCAGGCCTGAAAAACAGGACATCTGGCCGGCGAAAAAGGTGCTTAGCCGCCGGCGATCGAGGCCCCCCAGCACCTTCGCAGCGGGGCCTCAAACTCAGCCGGACTCGCCGGCGCTCCGCTCCCCTGCACCCGGCTGCGATACGATCCGCAAATACGGCTTCGGGGAACTCCAACCCTGGGGGTACTTCTCTTTGGCCTCCTCATTGGAAACCGAGGGCACGATGATCACGTCGTCACCAAGCTTCCAGTTGGCCGGCGTCGCGACCTGGTAGTCAGCCGTCAACTGTATCGAGTCCAGGACACGAAGCACCTCATGGAAGTTGCGGCCCGTAGTCATGGGATAGGTGAGGGTGAGTTTGACCTTCTTGTCCGGCCCGATCACGAACAGTTTGCGCACGGTGGCGTTGTCGGCTGCCGTCCTCTCCCCGGCGCTGCCGGTCGCGCTGCCTTGGAGCATGCCAAAGAGCTTGGCGACTGCCAGGTCGGTATCTCCGATGAGCGGATAACCCACGGCATTCCCCGTGGCCTCCTCGATGTCCTTGGACCACTCGGCGTGATCGCCGACCGAGTCGACACTCAGGCCAACAATCTTGCAGTTGCGCTTGTCGAACTCCGGTTGAAGGCCGGCGACGGACCCAAGCTCGGTCGTGCAGACCGGAGTAAAGTCCTTGGGGTGCGAGAACAGTACGGCCCAGCCGTCCCCAATCCAATCATGGAAGTGGATCGTGCCTTGTGTGCTCTCTGCTGTGAAGTCAGGGACCTCATCACCAAGTTGTACTGACATGGGGTGTCTCCTTTCGTCGCGTTGATCTACCTAGTGCCACTACAGTCTATCGTTCTCGCCTCACGGGCACACGCCCCCCCTCCGCCCTTCACGGACAGACGGTCCCAGCAGCCCCGGTCATGCTGTTGCGTAGGGCTCTGGAGCTAGTCATTCTGAAGCGCGAAGTTTCTCACCATTCGACGCGGGCGGCACCCATGACCACCGTCGCGAAGCACGCACTGCATACGTTTCTTGTTTTCTCGTGTCTTATGGTTTTTCCACTGCGGCCAGCCGCTCAGGAGTCGGCCGGAAGCACTGTGGTCACGGCCGCGGGAGAGCAATACCGGGCGGGCGCCTTCCATCGCTGGACGCTGGGGCGGCACTACCGTGATCTCTGGACCACTCCGATAGAAGTCGAGGTTCTGGACCTCTCGACCTTCGCTGGAGGCATAACACCTCTTCGCCAGGGTGGCGGCCGGCAGACCAAGTCGCTGAGATTCCTGGGCGCCGACGGCCGGGAATACAGCTTTCGCTCTGTGGACAAGGACCCCTCAGCCGTCCTCGACTCTATTCTTCGCGAGACCGTGGTAGACGACCTCGTACAAGACGGAATCAGCGCGGCTCATCCTTTCGGGGCACTAGTTGCGGCGCCACTGCTGGATGCGGCAGGTGTTCTTCACGTCGATCCAGTACTCAGGGTCATGCCGGACGATCCTGCGCTCGGGGAGTTCAGGACCGAATTCGCCGGAATGCTCGGACTCATCGAGGAGCGTCCGGACGAGAACGAGGGTGAGCGAACGGCGTTCGAAGGCACAGTGCGGGTTATTGGCAACGAGCGGCTGACCGAAAGAATCGACGAGGGTCCGGCCGACCGGGTGGATGCGCGCGCCTACCTCACGGCTCGGGTCCTGGACATCTTCCTTGGTGATTGGGACCGGCATCGCGGCCAGTGGAGATGGGCTACCTACGACGACGGCGATGAGCGGTCCTGGTTACCGGTTCCTACCGATCGGGATCAAGCGTTTTCGAAGTTCGACGGGGTGGTTCCACGGATCCTCAGCCTTTACATGCCCCAGTTCGTCCGGTTTGAAGCGGACTACCCGAATGTTAAGAGGCTGCACTGGAACGGGAGGGCGCTGGATCGGCAATTCCTCGCCGGACTGGAGAGACCGGTGTGGGATTCCATCGGGGCGTCGGTCCAGGCAAACCTGACGGACGACGTTATCGAAGAAGCCGTGGGTCGTCTGCCCCCCGAGATCTTTGCCATAAACGGACCGGAGCTGATCGGGGCGCTGAAAGCACGTCGAGACAACTTGACGACCCCGGTGGAGAACCTGTACGAACTGCTCGCTAGAGCGGTAGACCTCCACGCGACAGACGTGACCGAGCTGGTGGTCATCGATCGCACTGATCCCGACTTCGTGACGGTCTCGTTGGCAGACTCCGAGTCAGCCGATGCACCCTATCTCCAGCGTCGGTTCAGCGGGGAGGAGACCCGTGAGATCCGCATTTACCTGAAAAGGCGCGACGACAGGGTCTCGGTCCGAGGGGACGGCGGCGGCGGCATCACCATCCGGATCATGGGGGGGCGGGGCGACGACGTCTTTGAGATCAACGATTCGCGAGAAGGGCTCCGTCTCTACGACTCGCAGGGCGACAACGCCGTGTCCGGATCCGATGCGCCAGGCCTCGACACCAGGGAGTACGACGAGTGGGTTTGGAGCGAGGAAGATCGGGACCAGCCCCGCGACTGGGGGAGTAGCATCCTACCCATCTTTTGGACGAGCTACTCCACGGATCTGGGAATCTTCGTGGGGGCCGGCTTCCGCCTCGAGCGCTACGGTTTCCGCAAGGCTGCTTTCTCGTCGGGCATCGATTTCAGGGGCGGTTACTCTCCTATGGAACAGAAGGGACGTGCGGAGATCGACGGACGTCTGAACCGGGCGAACTCCGCCGTTTTTACGACTTTTCGGCTCCGCTACTCCGCACTCGATGTTCGCCGTTTTTTTGGATTCGGGAATAACACACCAATCATAGGGCGAGAAACATTCCACAAGGTCGACCAGCAAGTGGCTTCATTCGAAGCCGCTATAGGAGTCAGCGGGGGTTCCGGCCTCGAACTGACGGCCGGCGTGATCGCATCCCGATCCAATTCGGACGAGAACGCCGGCCGGTTTTTTGGCACCATCCCTTCCGGCGGCACCAGCTCGCCGCGCAACACCCTGTATGGCGCAGTCGGCTTTGTGCAAGTCGGGGGCACCGCAAGCCTCGTGTACGATGCCCCGGTGGACCCTGACGAGTCGGCTAACCGCCTACGCATCGATCTCCGAGGGGCGACGTTCCCGGCCATCCTCGACGTCGACGAAACATTCACCAAGGCCGGCGGCGGGATCTCGGCGGTGTTATCCCCGTCGGTGTCGTCGGGCGTCTCTCTTGCCCTACGAGCGGGCGGCGAGAAGGTCTGGGGCGACCGCATTCCTTGGAGTGATGCCGCCTTCCTCGGTGGAGCAGAAACGATCCGGGGTTGGGCCGACCAGCGGTTTGCCGGAGACGCCGCGGTATTCGGATCCGGCGAGCTTCGCCTCCGCGTATTCAACCCGCGTGTCGTGGTCCCCGTGGAAACAGGCATCTTCGGATTCGCCGATGCCGGCCGCGTGTACCTGGACGGCGCGTCACCCGGAGGTTGGCACACGAGCGTCGGCGGGGGCATCTGGTTCAAGCCGATCGCGCAGTCGTACATGCTGAGCGCCGGTGCCGGCGTCAGCGACGAGGGAACGAAGATCTTCATCTTGCTGGGGCTGCCATACTAGGGGGGTGATCGGCACCGCCCGCAGCGTGGTCGGGGCCGTGCCCCCCTTGCCGATCACCCTCTTAGGCTCTTCAGCGGATGCGTGCCCGATAGACACTTCGGAAGTCGCCCACCTCCTGCCCCCGACAGAAATTGGCTTCAACCGCCTCCACCGAGCACTCAGCCACCACGCTGAGCTCGATCCTGCCGCCGGACCGGAAGTCGAGCTGCATGTATCCCGGTAGCCCCGCCGCAAACCGGCTACCGGCAATGGGCTGCGCACCGCTGACGTGGCTGCCGCTGCCGGAAACAAGGTGGAGTACGGAGGCGCCTTCCACCGACACGTCCATGACCTGGAGCGTATGATCGTGCCCGGCCACATATATGATGGGACGCGAGGCCCGGCCAAAGACCTCGATCATGCTATCGATGAAGGCCCGGTACCGAGGGGTATTGAGGTCCTCCCGTACCAACCCGAGCCGGTTCGCCAGCCACCTCACGGAGCCGGAATTCCCTCCGTGTGGCCCCCCTGACCGCAGCGGATGGTGGGCCGCCACGATTACGGGGATGTCCGACGCCTCGGAGAAAACACGCTCCAATTCCCGAAGCACACCCTCCTTCGTGGAGGGCCTGCATCCCGAGTCCGTCGGCGGCTCCAGCATCCACCAGGGAGTGTCCAGCATCACGAGGGAGGCCAGGACATTCCCACGCGAATCCTCCAGATTCTCTCGCGCGGGGCCGGGACACCCAGCCCGAGGCATGAGGCCAACGTTGGCGCCGCTACCGCTGAAGTCTCTGAGCGCCTGTTCTTGGTTCATCAAACGCTCGCGCCCCTCGTCCTTCGCCGTGTTGGCCCGATCGTGGTTTCCAGGTAGGAAGATCCCCTTGGCCGATGTCCCCGCAACCACCTCGACCTGTGCTCCCAAGCGCCGGAGATCCTCAGGGTGGCCCTCTCGCACTCCCTCCTCGTAGACGTTGTCCCCGAGAAAAAGCACCGTGGTCAGAACACCGCGACCGTCGAGCGCCGTCACGGCCGTTTTCATGTGCCGAATGACGGGGTTGTCCTCGAACTCCTTGGCTCCAGCGTCCCCGACCAGGAAAAGAACCGCCTGCTGATCGTCCGACCCTTGATCGGGACACTGCGATGGAGGTGTGACGCAGTCGCTGAAAAGCTGATCGGTGGCACAGGTCGTCGTGACGGCCCACCCGACGGCTAACAAAATCATCCGGCCAGCTACACGTAGGGGCATATCCATCCAGAGTTTTTTTGCACCGCAGAACCAGCAGAAAGGCGGCCCAATGAGGCCCGCGACCGTCCGCTCCAGAGCAAACATAGCCGGTCGTCACGACAACCGATATTCTTGGCTGATGATGTTTGTCGATCGATCTTCTTGTGTACAAAGAATCCCTGGTCCCAAACAGCCTGGGGCGCGTCCTGCGCGACCCCACTTCCGCGACCCCGGAGAAACCAACTCATGAAGTACCGCCCCCTCGCCAACACCGGTGTTTTCGTATCAGAGCTCTGCCTCGGCGCCATGACCTTCGGCAGCCAGTGGGAAGTGATCGGCGCCCTCCACCAGAAAGACGCTGACGAGATGGTGCATCGCTCGCTCGACGAGGGGATCAACTTCTTCGACACGGCCGACGTCTACTCGAGCGGTGAGTCCGAGGAAATTCTCGGTAGGTCGTTGAAGGGCAAGCGCCAGGATGTGATAATCGCAACCAAGGTGCGCGGTCGCATGGGTCCGGGCGCGAACGAGGTCGGGCTCTCGCGGCTGCACATCATTCAGGCCGCTGAAGCGAGTCTGAAGCGTCTCGGCACCGACTACATCGACCTCTATCAGATCCATCGCTCCGATCCCGAGACCGACATCGAAGAGACGCTTATCGCACTGACCGATCTCGTCCGGTCCGGAAAAGTGCGTTACATCGGGTGCTCCAACATGGAGGCCTGGGAGCTGATGCAGGCGTTGGGAATCTCGGAGCAGCGGGGCCTCGAGGCGTTCAAATGCACGCAGTCCTTTTACTCACTCGCCGGACGAGAGCTGGAGCAGCAGACCATTCCGCTGATCCAGGACCAGGGGCTCGGCCTCCTGGTCTGGAGCCCGCTCGCCGGAGGCTTCCTTTCCGGAAAATTCACGCGTGAGGAGATCCCGGACGGCACGCGACGAGCCACGTTCGACTTTCCGCCGATCAACAAGGAACAGGGCTTCGACATCGTGGACGTGATGCGGCCCATTGCGGAGGCCCACGACGTGTCGGTAGCCCAGATTGCGCTTGCCTGGCTACTCCACAAAGACGCAGTGACCAGCGTCATCATCGGGGCAAAGAGGATGGCCCAACTTGAAGACAACTTCGGATCGGTGGACGTGACGCTCACCGATGACGAGGTGGCACGGCTCGACGGAGTGAGCAAGATCCCATTGGGGTATCCCGCCTGGATGGGAGCAATCGGGGACGATCGGATGCCGGGAGAGGCCCGCGACATCGCGCGCCTCCTGCAGAAGGATGGGGAGGAGAAAGAGAACGCGGCCGGGGAGTAGTTTGACGGCCAGGGGCCTCGACTCAGCCGAGGGGCCTCACTCCACCGACGACAGAACCTCCTCGAAGGTCTCCACGGCTATTCCGACCGCCAACTGGTTGATCACTGCCCGCTGGATGCGGCTCCACTCGTCGTCCCACTGGCCGAAATCAAAGAGGCGGGCGTTTCGGTTGTTCAGCCCGAGCTGCCAAGGGTCTCCGTCGAACTCGCCCTCCTGGAACGATCCTTCCTGCCGTGCGGTGATGGTGAATTCCGCGACAGCCCGGCCATCGAGGTTCACAATGAGTACGTCGGCCTCAGCACGCACGACGCGCTCTCCTGAGATGACCCGGTAAGTCGCAATATCGCCGATCTCATACGTGACCCATCTCCGATTCGTGGTCACGTCCGAATTCCGGCCAGAGCTTCCGCCCCCGCCCCATCCCTGGCCTCGGCACTCGTCCGAGTCCAACCCGACTCCGCGACCTCGGTCCTGCCCACGGCCGGGTCCGTAACATGCGTCGCGAGCCGGGCCCCTCTCCCGTTCCCGTTCCCGGCTGCGATCCAGATCCTGCCTCCGGATCTCAACCGTGCGCTCCCCGACCTCGACATTCTCGTCCGTGACTCTGAGCGAGACGAGTTCGACCATGACGCCGTAGTCCGCGCCAATGAGGTCGAGCGCCCGCCCGACCAGGGCCGGGGATTGGGGAATTCGGCCGCGCAGCAGCCCACGGAGTTCGCGGCGCAGAATTGTGGCGTTGGCCATCGCCACGAACGGAGGCGCGTTCCTCCATCGCCCGGTCTCCAGGCCCTCGTCGAGCTCGATCTCGAGCGTGGTACCGACAATGTCACGGACTCGCCCGTTCGCGGAAACCGGTAGGGCAGCCACGACCACCGTCCCCATCGCCAACGCCCGATCCTGGAGGTCACTTACTTCCAGGACAATCGGCCGGGGCGTCGAACGGCGGACAGACAGAGCCCGCTCGGCGATGCCGTAGGCGGCTCTCGGCCTTCGATCCCCCAACTCGACCTCGGCCCAGTCGATGATGACACGCGTTTGGGCGTCGAAAGACGCCTCCCTCTGATCACGCGACGGGGAAAAATCGCCCCGTGCGGAAGCGAACGCCCGGATGGCGTCCTCCCAACGTCCCTCGCGCGAGGCATCTTCGCCCTCGATCATGTACCACTCGATGGCCTGTTCGAAGGCCGTCCGGCGAGCCATCCGATAGCCGTCGGGCTCCAGGAGCCGCATCCCGACCGAACGGACCCGTGACATGAGCCGATCGATGGAAAGGAACTGACGAGCGGCCTCAACGGGCTCACCCCGGCCGTAGAGATAATCGGACTCTTCGAGAGCGAGCATTACGGCCGAATCACCCACGATCAGCAGTCGCTCTCTCGCCTCCTGAAGTGACGCGTCCTTCTCTACTGCGTCCGCATACCGGTACGCGGCCTCCATGTAGCGGCCTTGAGCCTGAAGGTCGAGCCCCTCGTTGAACCGGTCCGCTGCCGATGCACACGCCATCGTGAGCAGAAGCGGTAATGTGAGAAACAAGCGTCTGCGCGTCGTGGCCATGGTCGATCTCTCTCTAGCCGGCGGAATGGTGCCTTCAATTTACTCTCTTTTCCAGTCTTGGAGTCCGAGACGGACGGCGCAACGATTTTTTCTAGGAGGCGCGAGCCGACGCGGCGCTTGCGGCCGACTTCATCATCGCGCTAAGCGGCCCGTTGACGCTACAGGACACCGTCGTGATCACACATCAGGTCACCGTCTCGGTACCCATCCGGTGAGCGGAGGTCTCCTGCCCTACCGACTCGGCAGCTTGAACACGTACAGCGCATTCCCGGTCTGGGGGTGCTGGATCTCCGGCGACAACTCACGGGGAATAAGACGAGGACTTCCGCCGCCCAGCCCGCTGCTCATGGCGATGTACTGCTCTCCATCTACCTCGTATGACACCGGGAAGCCTTGAACCGACGTCCCGAGCCTGGTTTGCCAAAGAACCTCGCCGTTCCGCACGTCGTAGGCCCGGAAGTAACGGTCGAGGTCGCCCGCGAATACCAGCCCACCAGCCGTAGTGAGCGTCGCCGTGATGAAGGCCGCCCGCTGCTCGACACTCCACAACTCTTCCATCGTATCGACTTCATAGGCGCCTAGTTTTCCCAATCGGCCTTCGGTTCCGGGCATCTCACTGTAGCGCCGGGCCGCACCCGTACCGCCCGAGCCGGGTTCGAGCACCACCGGGCGCCCCTGGATCTCCAAACAAGTCTGTGACAGCGGAACAATGAGCGCGTTCACCTCCGGGCTATAGGACATCGCCTGCCAGTTGTGGCCGCCCGCAGTGCTCGGGCACACCGAGACCCAGTCGCCGACCTCGGCAGCAGCGATGTCCTCACGGTAGCGCACGTCGCCTGTCTCCGGGTCGATGTAGTCGAAGACGTTCTGGTAGATCGACTCCTTGTGCCCCAAAAACTCGCCGGTCTCCCGGTCCAGCTTCCAGAGGATCCCGTGTTTGCCCATGGAAAACACCAGACGCTGGCCATTACGATCGATCAGGATCCGCTCGAAGACCTCGTCCAGGTCGAGCGACTCCCCGGGAACGTGTTGGCGGTACCAAACGATGGAGCCATCGTCCGGATCGATCGCCAGCGTGGAGTTGGAGTAGAGCGCTGCGTCCTGGACGGTGAGGCCACGGCTCGCGGCCACCCACGGCTTTGCTTGGGCCGTCCCCCAGTAGACCAGCCCGAGCTCGGGATCGTAGCTGCCGGTGTTCCATACGTCGACGCCCCCTCGAAGCCCCAGTGGCAGATCACCCCAGCTGTCGCCCCCGGGCTCCCCAGGGCGGGCGATCGTGTATGTCCGCCACAATTCCTCGCCAGTGGCCGCGTCGTGCGCGGTGATGAAGCAGCTTTCCTCGTGAAAGCGCTCGCACCCATTGATGCCGTTGATCACCTTACCCTCCACGACCATGACCCCGGCCACGTTGGTATATCCCAGGTGGTAGTCGGCGATCTGGGTCTCCCACACCGTCTCCCCCGTGCGGGCGTTGAGCGCTACCAGGTATGCGTCCTTGGTCGCGACGTAGATGTTCTCGCCGTAGATGGCCAGGTTCCGGAGCTGACTGAAACCAATACGGAAGTCGTCCGCGAATTGGCGCCTGTACTCCCAGAGCAAATCGCCGGAGGCCGCATCCAGGGCCTGAATGACGTTCATGGGATTGGCGAGGTACATGATGCCATCATGCACCAAAGGCGTCGGCTGGTTGGTCCCGTCGCCCATCGCCCAGCTCCATGCCATCCTCAGATCATCGACGTTGTTCCGGTCGATCTGGTCGAGGGGGCTGTAGCCCTGTGAGTCGTATGTCCGCCGGTAGATGAGCCAATCACCGTCGTCGGGATTGATGAGTTCCTCTTCCGTAACCGGCTCGAAGTCGGTGATCTCGTGAAAGGTTTCGGTAATGCCTTCGGGCTCGGACGGCCCCGCCGCGGCCTGCCCTCCCCTGCCGCCGCGTCCAGCACCCTGTCCGGCACCCCCGCCGCCATCTCGTCCGGCACCCCGTCCAGCACTAGCTGTAGCCGCGCCCGCGAACAGCGACCCCACGGTCGCCACGCGATCCGCTTGAACCACCCTTCCGTCCCTCCCCACACCGTTGGCCCCGAGCAGGTAGACCGTGATGGCATCGTATTCGGCGTCCCTCAACGAGTTCGGAGCCTCGGGAGGCATCGTTCGAATCGTCGCACGGAATTCGTTGAGGGTACGCTCCAACCAAACCGCACGGAAGTTGGGACCGGCCAGCTCGGGCGCCTCGAACGACCCCTGGAATGTGGGGAGGTGGCAGGCCGCACAGGCTCTATCATAGGCGGCCTGGCCGGCGACGTTCGCCTCGGCGGTCAGCGAGAGCGGACCCGCGTCCTGGGCGCTCAGCGACAACCATGGTGAAATAAGAAGCGGCAAAGCGGCGATCAAGACCGAAGTGAGAGTTCTCGCAAAGTTCTTCATAGGAGTGCATCCAGGAGGTCGACGGATCCGGCTTGGACGGGCTGTCCACCTTTAGGCGGCCCAGCTCCCGCACCGCTGCTCGCCTCAGTTTGTGCCCCCGCAGGACGCACCGCAACCGCCGTACTCTCCTTTTGACAAGTTGGCAGCAACCGGTGGCCCGCGAGCCGCATCTAATCGTCCGAAAGGCTCGCCTGCGAGCAGGCGAAGCCTTGAACGGGCGCGACGCACGATCATGCCATGGATCGCGCCACACGCGTCGACCCGGCGACGGTCTTGCGCGAGGAGTAACCAGAACCCTCGCGTGTCGCTCCGAAACCCTCTAACGTCCCTGGACACCTAAGCCAGCGCAGCGAGGAGATGTGATGGAGTCGAGATTCTCAGATCCGAAGTCGGGCTCGCCAACTCACGTTGTGGGGCGGGCGGCCGCTGCGCTGGCCGTGGGGCTGGCCTTCATGCCGGGCGCCGGCCACGCCTACGCTACCGCCACAGCCCTTCCGGTTATTGAGGATCAGAGCGTCGAAGTCTTGGAAGCCTCGATCCCCGACCTCCAGGAGGCGATGGCCGACGGGCGGGCCACCGCAGTGCAACTCGTGGACGCCTACCTAGCCAGGATCGGCGCGTACGACCAAGGAGGGCCCGCGTTGAACAGTATGATCCGCCTGAACCCGAATGCCCGGGAGCAGGCGGCGGCACTCGACCAGGAGCGCGCACTCCGCGGCGCCAGGGGGCCGCTCCACGGGATTCCGATCATCCTGAAGGACAATTACGACACGGCGGACATGCCGACTTCAGGTGGATCCATCGCACTCGCCGGGTCGATCCCCCCCGACGACGCGTTCCAGGTCCGCAAGCTACGGGAGGCCGGAGTCGTCATTCTAGGAAAATCCAACCTGCACGAGCTTGCGCTGGGCATCACGACGATCAGCTCGGTCGGAGGTCAGACCCGTAACCCGTACGATCCCTCCCGGAACCCGGGAGGCTCCAGCGGTGGCACCGGTGCGGCGATCGCGGCCAGCTTTGCAGCCATCGGCTGGGGCAGCGACACCTGTGGGTCGATTCGTATTCCAGCGTCACACCACAACCTGTTCGGACTCCGACCGACCAAGGGCCTCTCGAGCATCGACGGGATCATCCCCCTGTCTCACACACAGGACGTAGGTGGCCCCCTGGCCCGCACTGCAATGGACCTCGCCATCGGGCTGGACGCGACCATAGGGGCAGACGCGGCCGACCCGGCCACCCGAATTCTGGCGGACGGTCCACTTCCTCGGTTCGTGGAAGGGCTTGACGGCGAGGCGCTTCAGGGGGCTCGCATCGGGGTGTTGACGGCACTATTCGGTGACGCGGCGGAGGACCGGGAGCACGCTCTTATGGTTCGAGCCGCTCTCGACAGCATGAGTGAGGCCGGAGCGGAGATCATCGATGTCGAGATCCCCGGTTTGGATTCCCTCCTCTCCGGGTCGAGCCTGATCGGGCTCGAGTTCAAATGGGACCTGATCGATTACCTGGCCGCCACACCCGCCGCGCCGGTAAGCTCTCTCCAAGACCTCCTCGATCGGGGTCTCTATCACGTTCGGTTGGAGGGCACCTTCCGACGCCGCGCCGCGCAGGAGGAGAGGGACAGCGCCGCATACGCTCGGGCCATGGACAAACGTGCGGCGGCACGCGACGCGGTGGTGGCGAGGATGGACGAGCTGTTACTCGATGCCCTGGCCTACCCCACCATACGACGCAGGGCGGCCCGAATTGGGGATCCTCAGGGCGGCTCGAACTGCCAGCTGAGCGCGACGACTGGGCTTCCGGCGTTGAGCGTTCCTGCAGGGTTTTCCGGTTCAGGGCTTCTCACCGGACTCGAGTTGCTCGGAAGACCGCTGCAGGACGCACGATTGTTGGCCCTGGGTTTCGCTTTCGAGCAAGCCGTCAAGCCCCGACGCGCCCCGGTGCGTACCCCGCCATTGGAGAACGGCCGGGCTCCCGAGCCCATTACGTTCGAGGTCAACGCCGAGGGGGGCCGTGCCGCCGCCAACGTTCTCTTCTCGTGGGATGTCACCACGAGTGCCTTGTCGTATGAGGTGACGGTCTCCGGAATATCGGCCGTAGAGATCCTCGGGGTGGGCCTCCACCAAGCGCAAAAAGAGCGAGAGGGCGGAGTCATCTACCGGCTCTCGGGCCCGGGCGGCCAAGTAACGTCCGGCACAATTGCTTTGAGCACCGCGGAGAGGGCCGCAATGATGGGGCACGACTTCTACCTACGCCTGTACACTACGCTGAGTCCCTCTGGCGGGCCGCGGGCCCCACTTCCCCTTCCGTGATGCCTCAACGTTGCCTCGACCGATCTCGGCGTACCCGCGCCACTAGGCGTGGGTCGGGAGTCACACCTGTCGGCTAATGTCCCGGCCGGTCTCGATCTACCCGATCCTCTCGGTGAACTTCGTCGGAACGTTGGGGTTCTCCATCGTCCTCCCCTTTTTGGTGTTTCTGGTCACGAGGCTCGGCGGTAACGCCCTGGTCTACGGAGTCATGGGCGCCACGTATTCCTTCTTCCAACTCATGGGCGCCCCGATCCTCGGGAGAATGTCGGACCGCTACGGCCGAAGGCGTATCCTTCTCCTGAGCCAGCTCGGAACCATGGTGTCTTGGGCTGTCTTTCTGATCGCGCTGTCCCTGCCTGTAGTCCCGCTGGTAGAGGTCAATTCCGCCGTAACCGGAGCCTTCACGGTCACCGTACCCATCTTAGTGCTCTTCTTCGCCCGAGCGTTGGACGGGATCACCGGAGGCAACGTGTCCGTGGCCAACGCCTATCTGGCCGACATCTCAGAGGAGAGTGAGCGGAGTACGAACTTCGGAAAAATGGCCATATCCGGGAATCTCGGTTTCATTCTGGGTCCCGCTCTCGCGGGAGCACTGGGAGCAACCGCCTGGGGAGAAATCCCACCCGTGGCGGCGGCGTTGGTCATCTCCATCGTAGCGAGCCTCTTCATCGCGTTCAGGCTACCCGAGACCACCTGCGGCGCGCTCAAGGCGAGCCCGGAGCGCACCACCGTTCGTAAGGTCCTCGGCCAAGACCTCAAGGAGTGCTATCGCCTCGAAGGGGGATCGGCTCTCGCGATGCGAGAGATCCTGGGACTACCTTTCATTCGGCTATTGCTTTCGCTCTACTTCCTCGTATTCCTCGCCTTCAACTTCTTCTACATTGCGTTTCCCGTTCACGCCGCGACTCGTCTCGACTGGTCACTCGCCGAGATCGGGGCCTTCTTCACGTTCATGGGAGTCATGATGGTCGTGGTCCAGGGTCCAGTCCTGAACCGCGCCTCGAAGGTCTGGTCCGAACGCAAGCTGGTCATCGGAGGGAGTCTCGTGCTGGCCGTCAGTTTCCTGTTCTTTACTATAGACGGGAAGCTGCCGGCTTACATCGGCACCACCTTGCTCGCCCTCGGAAACGGGGTCATGTGGCCTTCGCTGATGGCCCTCCTCTCGTTAGCGACGGATCAGGCGGAGCAGGGCGCTGTGCAGGGCTTCGCGAGCAGTGGTGGTGCCGTTGCAAGCATCGTCGGCCTCCTGGTCGGAGGGCTGTTGTATGGAGTTCTGGGGACTGGAGTATTTTTTCTGTCCTTCGCCATCACTACGGTCGTCGTCTTGTTGAGCGTCTGGCTCCCGGCACGGTCGGCCTTGACTCGGTCGGCGTAATGGCTCCTTCCCTGGCTTTCTTGGGGGACGACCGGGCGTCTGTACTTCTGGCCCCGGCCCGAGTATTTTGTTGCGTTAACCTGCGCAAGTAGATCGTCCAAAAGTGAACAACAAGTCATGGCTAAGCCCCCCCTGCCGTTGATCGTAAAGTGGCGAGACCTCGCTCAAGAGGGTCGGTTTTACACCGACATCGCCAAGAACTTTCCTGACTATACGGCTAGTCAGATCCGGCATTATTGTCTTGGACACTCCGGCGCCAACGCTCCGGGTCCCATACAACGACGCAGGCGTTGGTCCGACAACCCCTGGCTCCAGGGCGAGAAGTCGCCCCACGCGCTCTTGGACGAGAAGCAGGTCCGGAGAGTCTTGGACGACTGGGATGATGACAAGGGCTACTGGCGCAACGCTGCCGGACACTGGGCCAAGCTTCTAAAAGTCTCACCGAGCACGATTCTAGCGGCCCGGCGTGGAGACACGTGGAAACACCTTAAGCACCCCAACGCCGGCCGTAAGAAGAAATAAGGCTGTCGCCTGGGCCGGCGACCCGTCGCCTGGGCAGGTGATCCGTACCATGGGCCCACCAGACGTTGGGTCGAAATGGACTACATGCTGCGGCAATCTTCCAGGAGGCGGCTCCTGGCCCTTTGTGGCGACTCGATATCTTCGTAGAAGTCGTCGAGGTAGTCCACGGCATCCCTTCGGTTGCCCTCCTCCAACCCCTTTTGGCCGGTGTAGAGCGCTTCGAGATCGGGACGAATCTCCACGAACTGCGCATAGACCGTGGAGAAATCGAAACTCGGACGGCAGAAACCCCGGTAAAGCCGTTGCCGGACGTTTCTGATCCCTAGGCGTTCATCGGGCCGAGCGTATCGCGCCGAGACGAAACCCGTCCAGTCGAAATCGTAGGGGACCGGGACATAAACACCCTCCGAATTCTGCAAGACCTCGGTGTTGTGGAAGCGCACCATCGACCAGTCGGTGTTGCCGACCATGTACTGGAAGACTGCGACACGCACGGCCTCTTCTGCACCAAAACTCCCTGGGATGGCTTGTCTCACCTCCATGTATACCCCCCCCCACCGCTCGGCCATCGCCTCGGGTTCCTCGATGAAGAACGCATACCGAACCACCGGGTCGTCGCCGTCTTCCCCGTCGGCATACGTGATGCGGGCCAACCTCACCCGGAAACTTTCATCGGTGAGGAGACTGTAGCTGCGGTAGACCAGGTACTCCTCGAGCAGGTTCTGTTCGTCATCGTCTCGGTCCCGACAGTGGCTGACCAACTTGATCCTGTTCTGCCCATCGAAGACTGTTCCGCCAAGGCGGCTCCTGGGAAGATCAATCCGCAGCGGCGGGAACGGGCAGTTCTGGAGCCTAAAGTTCCCGCGGGTTTTCAACTCGATATCCATTGTGCGATCAAGGCCCTCATCGTCGGTCATCCTCAAGATCGCGGGTCGGTACTCGCTATCCTGCGTCCGGTCACCCCGTAGGCGTCCATAGTCGGTCTCGAGCGTAAATTCGATCAGGTCATGGGAGGAGAAGAGGGCTGGAATCAGTCGTTCCCCGGGGGCTGTAACCTGCCCGGACGCCCGGCCCGGAGCGATTGAAACGAGCGCCGCCACACAACAAAGCCGTACGGGATAGGCGTTCGTCATGCCGGTTTCTTCCGTTTGGCTCGACTCCGGAGTGACCGTAACTCGGCGGCCTGGACGTGGTCGCCGCCCTCTTTGCGAATCGTGTCCAGCATGACGCCGGGCTGGACACCGGGTTTGAGCCGGACCAGGTACTGCAGGATGGACACACCGTCCTGCCCCGGGATGATCTCGGCCAACCGCCAGCGCACGGCCGTTTCGTTGAGCGGGCCCTCGACCAATTTCTGTGCCTCGCCGGCGAGCTCCGTATAGACAAGTAGAACCGAGTAGAGCTTTTTCTCCGTGTGAACGTCCGTCTCCTCGTCCAGATACCGCTCGAGGCGAGCCACTCGGCCAACCATCTCCCCGAGGTCCGACTGGGGCATCGCCGTGAGCAGGGCCTCGTCTCCGATGGAAAGCGCCGTCTGGCCCGATCCCGGCCCGGCCAGGACGTCTCCGAGCCCAAGGGCGGAAGTACGGTGCAACTGGTCCACATAGATGTTGCCGAACTTCATCTTCCAGAGAACCACATTGACGATGTTGAATACCATTGAGGCGAGGAGCGCGGTGCCGAGTCGTTGGCTTCCGGCCGCCAGGCCGACGCCGATCGCGAGAAAGACGTACACCGCGTCTTTCGTGTCCTCCAGGGTCGTCCGGAACCGCACGGCCGCGACGATTCCGGCAAGGCTGAAGGCGAGGGCCAAGCTGGTTTGGACAATGATGACGATCCCGGTCACGGCGACCGGTAGGATGATCAGGGTGTGTACGACCGATTGGTCGTATCCACCCCTTCTCTTGATAATGATGTACGTCCAAGCCACCGGAATCATGATGGCGAGGGCTCCAAGCAAGGAGAGGCCCTGGACAGCCAGGCCCTCCCATCCAGGAACACCGATCGGCTCTTCCAACGGGACACCACCGAACGTCCTCGTGATTTCGCCCGTGAACGCCGACTCGCCGTCGGCGTCTGTGATCGCCTGGGTCAGCCAAGGGTACGCCCATAACAGAGTCGCCACGATCGCCAGAAGAAGGACGTAATAACCCACGATTCGAGTGAACGTCCGTGCGACGCCACCCACCCTTGGCGCCCCCGCACTGGAAGCTCCCACGTTTCCACCGGCCTCGCTCATAGGGCGTTTTCGCTCCCAAACTCAGCAAGCAGCTTGTCGTCGAGGTCATCGGCGTACTCAGCGGTCCAGAGGACGAGATCGATAAGCTCGCCCGGGTCCAGGTCCGCGACAGGCCGCCCAGCGGTCACAACAACCACACCGTCGGCGTCTATTGAAAACGCCGCTCGGCCGAGAGAGGCATGGTTCAACTCGAGCAGGCGCTCATAGAACTCGGCGCCAGCGGTTTCGGGAACCCTCATGAGTGCAAGGCGCACCACCACGAGGCTCTCGGAATGCTCGGGATCCTTTATAACGCGCACGGAGCCGGTCGCGGAGCCCCGCTCGATCGGCTCCTCGAAACCCGCGACCAGCGTCCCGTCCTCAAGATCGTCGAGAATGCGGTCCACCAGATCCATCAACGAACGTATCTCGGGCATGACGCAACCTCGGGACAGCCGCAGTGTGTGGCAAGCCGAAAGCCGGCCCTACATTTCCTCCCACCAGGTACCGCCGACCGGCTCGAAGTGGCTCAAACGCTTGCCCGCTGCGAAGGCGTAACAGCGATGGTAGTCGACGTGAGTGTCGTCGTCCAACCTTGTCTCGGTTCCGTTGCCGTCCAGGCCACCCACGACCAGCCCGTCAATCCTGTAGTTGTTGCTGGTGGTGACGATGTGGCCGGCGAGCAAAATGCCGTTCCACTGGAATCCCGCCCCCCCGGTGAAGTCCCCCGCCACGATCAGGACGCCCTTGCCGCAAACAGAGCCGGGGGTAATCACATTTCCGTTGAAACGAGTCACCGTGGCCGAAGCCCACGGCAGACCGCAGGACCCCCACGGCGGCCATACATCCTCGTAGTCGACCGCGAAGTTGGGGTCGGTAAGGACGTCCCAGTCGATGCCGATCGAGTCGAGAGCGAACTCCGCCGATCCGAGCTCACGCACTTCCGGGTTTGGTCCATCGATCGGGTCATCCCCGGACTCGATGGTCGCCAACCCAGAACCCAGTATCAGGGGGATGATGTCCACGGAGGCCTGCGGGCAGCCGCCGCCCGCCTCTTCGTTGCCGTCTATATGCGCATCATCCTCGATGTAGAGGTCCCCGGTCACCTGGGTCATCATCGCCACATGGTTCATCGCAACCTCCCGCTTGATGGCGTACTGATAGACCGTCCGGCGCGCCGCGGATCCAGTGAAGGTCGGATCGGTATACACCCCTTCCGACCGGAGCAGATAGAGCGTCTCAAAATCATCGGTCTCGGCCACCAGCCGCGCGGTGACCACGGCGTCCCCGCCGTTGATCGAATACGTGACGATATCCTGATGAACGCCGATCTGCTTCCCGATGTAGGACCGCAGGCCGGCTCGGGCGATGGAGAGCGCAGTCTGTGTCTCTTTGGCGTGGACGGACAGCAGCGCCTCGTTGAACACGATCCGGTAACCCGCAGCGCCCGCCACCCCAATGCCAAAAAGGAGCAGGACCACCAGAGCGAGCACGAATCCACCCCTGGGGTCGTCGACGACCTCGAGCCCGCTGTGGCCGGCGTCGTGCGTACTCAATTGTTGTTCCTCAAAGGAATGCCGACGGTCCACTCAATAGGAGTAGGACTCGATGCCTCCGATGGAGTCGGTGGCGATTGCGGATGCGGTCACGCGAATGTTTTCGATATTGGCCATCGATGCACCCGTGATCGAGTTCTGGTAGATGCCCGGACTCGGCAATCTGTAGTGGAATTTCGTGGCGGGCATGATACCAGTCACAAACTCCCGAGGTGTGTCTCCAGTGACCCCACGGTAAACCGCCAGCGTTCGGGGTTCGAGCTCCGATTGATCGATCTTGAACTCCACGTCCCGGTAGATCATGATGACCTCACCGAGTGTGGTGGTCCCGCTGATGTTGAGCTCTGCGAAGTCCGCGATAGCCCCTACCGTGTCGGCACCGTGAAACGTCAAGCACTCATTGGCGTCAGCGGAACCCGACGATACGAGGAGATTGGACCAGGTGTCCGCCGTGTAGGTCCAATCTCCGGCGCCATCCTGCCTGGCGTATCCTGCCACCTCATTCCCATAGATCTCGGAGAGGCCGGGCATGTACACGTGACCCTGCCCGGCCCCGGCACGGCAGACGCCACCCATCCCGATCGGAAGCCTCACTACGAAGCGTCGGCTCTCGGCCGTGGTGACCCCACCGCCCGCCACACCCCGGACTTCGGAGGCGATCAGGTCGGTCACCACGCGGAGATTGTCTTGAACGCGAGTCCGTTGAACGACGGAGCGGTAGAAGTTGTTCTGTGTGAGGAACACGGAGGACACCAGAGTCACGATCACTGAAGAAAGAGTGAGCGCCACAATGGCTTCGAGAAGGGTGAAACCGGCTTGGCGACCCCCTACCAGGAGCGGTCCACGAAGGCGGAACCGCTGAAGGATGGCCCTGAGCCACTGTAAGGGATGCCCGTTACCACCACCTGCCGGATGACCACTGTCTCGTCGCTCACGGTCACCGACCAGGTATATGTCTCTCCGCGAATCGACGCCGAAGACGTGGTCGTGCCGATGGTCAGGTTGGGGTAAGCCACCAACTCCAGGCTGTCCAACCTTTCCTGCCCCACCACGGCGAGCTCGGACCGCAGGGCCGCCGTCTCCATCTGCACAGACAGAGTGTTTGTCAGCAGCACGACCGCCAGCACGCCCATGGTGAAGATCACAAGGGCACCGATGACTTCGATCAGAGTGAAGCCGTCCGCCGAGAGACCCGGAGCCTTGTGACGTCTCGCACTCAACGCGCGTCGAGCCTTGAGGCTCCCATGACATTAAAAGATACATCGTATATCGCCTCTCCCGCGGCGAAGCTGGCGATCCCGAGCGGAAATGCCGATCCACTCAGGTCACCCACGCCCCGAGTATCGAAGACCAAACTGTCCCCTGTAAATTGAAGATTCAAAAGGTCGAGCGGAATATCGTCGTCCCGACCAAACTTTCTGTCTACGATCGTATCGCCCGACTCCAGCCTGATGCAGTAGCTCATTCCGGCTTCATCAAAATCCACGATAACGGCCTCTCTGCCCCTCACGGCACTGGTCCGGGCAAGGCTCAAGTCCATCACGAAAACCTGCGCGGCCCGTTGGGCGGCCGTTCGAGATTGGTAGCCTGAAAACACAACGGAAGTCAACGCCATTGCTATCGTGAAGAGAATGAGGGACACAAGCATCTCGACCATCGTAAACCCTAGTTGAGTCGATGGATCCTCACCTCTTGTTACTAAATCACCGCATGTATGCCCCTGAATCGCCCCGGGTTTGCCGGAGGCTCCAACTCTTGAGAGGATGGAGTCATGAAAAGGCAAGGACATTACTCCCCAGAGGTTCGGGAGAGAGCGGTACGGATGGTGTTCGATCAGGAAGGG
>Ga0114996_10003353_pt1 | contig 19988 bp, 15 predicted proteins | sample ArcticOcean_MG_C_4_FD_87039 | JGI IMG/M metagenome (GOLD analysis project Ga0114996, IMG submission 87039) | Marine microbial communities from western Arctic Ocean - ArcticOcean_MG_CB4_134 | ecosystem: Environmental > Aquatic > Marine > Oceanic | place: Arctic Ocean: Canada Basin | collected...
CAACCAAATGACGAAATTATTGAAGATAAAGGTGTAAAAGTTTTAATAGACCCAAAAGCAATTATGTACCTTTTGGGCACTGAAATGGATTATAAAAAGGAAGAACTTTCTTCTACTTTTGTATTTAAAAACCCTAACGAAACAGAGCGTTGCGGTTGCGGTGAGTCTTTTAAAACTTAATTACAAAATTTATAATTTAGCAATTAAATTTGCTTCCAAGTTTTTTGCAATATTTAAATTATTTTTTTTAACATGGCCAAAACCCCTAATTTTTTCGGGCATTTTAGCTATTTCACATGCCGTTTCATAATTTTCTTTTTTTAACTTTTGCATAATATCTAAAATCATAATTTCATAATCTTTAATAAGTTTTCTTTCAGTTTTTCGTTCGTCAGAATAACCAAACGGATCAAAAACCGTACCCCTTAGAAATTTAAGTGGTGCTATCAATTTCATCAAATAAAGAAACCATTGTCCAATTTTTATTTTAACAGGCTCACCATTAGATGAATTTTTTTTTGCAAAAATAGGTGGCGCCATATGAAAATTTATTTTAAATTTTCCATCAAAAGCTTCTTTAATTTTTTTTTTAAATTGAGGATGTGTATATAGTCTTGAAACTTCATATTCATCTTTGTAGGCCATTAATTTGAAATAGTTAAAAGCTACAGCTTCGCTTAATGTAGTTTTATTATTTGATAATTTTTCTTCACATTTTTTCACGTTGTTAACTAAGTTACTATATTTTTTTGCATATTTTTCATCTTTATATTCAATTAAAAAATTATACCTTCTATTTATTTTGTCATTAATGTTAGTAGATATTTTTTCAGAATCTTCCTCAGACATTTTACTTTCAATTAATTTATACATGTTATCTTTTTTAAGAAAAGTTTGTCTGCCCAATCTAAAAGCCATAAGATTAAAATCTATACTCACATTATTTAATTTTATGGCTTGTTCTATCGAAACAGATTTTATTGGTATGAATCCTGCTTGATATGCATATCCAACAACAAACATATTAGCAGGAATATCATCCCCTAGTATCTTTCTTACAATCTTTGCTGTTTGTATAAAGTTAACATTATTATTTCCAAGCAAACCAAGAAAATTTTCTTTAATTTTTTTAGCCGGAAATGTTAAATCGGGATTTCTAGTAAATTCTCCTGTAAGAACTTCGTCTGAACTTATAACCGCTTTTGATTCATTCTTTTTTAATGTAAGTAATACATCTTCATCATTTGACACAAGAAGATCGCATCCTAACAATAAGTCTGTGTCATTATAAGATAATCTTATTGTGCTTATTTCTTCTGGTTTTTCAAAAACTCTTAAAAAACTTTTTACAGCACCACCTTTTTGCGCTAGCCCGGTCATGTCGAGAACACCAGCTCCTTTACCTTCAATTAGTGCTGCTGTTCCGAGTAGAGCGCCCATTGATACTATACCGGTACCACCAACACCTGTAATCATAATGCCATAAAAGCCTTTTATCTTTGGCAATTCTGGTTCTTTGAGATTTGATTCTAATTTATTAATTAAAGATTTATCAATATTTTTTTTTGTTTTTATATCACCTATAAGAGATACAAAGCTAGGGCAAAATCCATCAACACATGAGTAATCCTTATTACAATTAGCCTGATCTATTTGCCTTTTTCGTCCAAATTCAGTTTCTAATGGTAAAATAGAAACACAATTAGATTTAATCCCACAGTCACCACATCCTTCGCAAACCAAGTCATTTATAAAAATTTTTCTTTTTGGCTCAGGTATCAATGATCTTTTTCTCTTTCTTCTTTTTTCTGCTGCGCAGCCTTGATCATAAATAATTACAGTAGTTGAATTAATTTCAGATAGCTCTTTCTGAACTTTTATTAAATCTTGTCTATGATGTATTGTTGAATTTTTTCCAAATATTTCTTTACTATCATATTTTTTTGGTTCATCAGTTATAATAGCTATTCTAGTGACGCCTTCGGCATCTAGTTGGCGAGAAATTTGAGCAACTGTAGGTAAACCATCAAGAGCCTGACCGCCTGTTAGAGCTACAGCCTCATTATAAAGTATTTTAAAAGTTATTTTAGTTTTTGCTGCAACAGCATGTCTAACAGAGAGAATTCCAGAATGAATATAAGTTCCGTCACCAAGGTTTTGAAACACATGATCTCTATTACTAAATAAAGATTCACCTACCCATGTAGCGCCTTCAGAACCCATTTGAGCAAAGCCTTGATTATTTCTTTCCATATTTTGAACAAGGTAAGCGCAGCTAATACCAGTAACCGCTCTACTTCCAGAAGGAATTTGTGTAGATGTGTTGTGCGGACATCCAGAACAAAAATAAGGAGTTCTTTTAATAGTATCTAACGATCTTTTTTCAAGTACTAAAGAATTTATTTTTTCTATATTTAATTTTAAGTCATCATTTTTATTCCTATTATATATAATTGAACCTAATTTTGAGGCTATCATGCCTGGATTTAAAGCTCCTGATGAGGGAAATAAAGTATTACCATTAAGGTCTTTTTTTCCTATTATTTTAAAAGAAGACGGTAGATTAAATAGAATTTCTCTTATTTGGTTTTCTATTAAAGATCTTTTTTCTTCAACTACAATTATTAAATCTAACCCTTTAGAGAAATTTTCGATGATTGATGGCTCTAATGGCCAAGGCATAGCAATTTTTAATAAACGGATACCAAATTCTTCTGCAACTTTTTCGTTTATTTTTAATTTTTCAAGTGATTGCATTAAATCTAGATAAGATTTTCCTGTTGTAACTATACCAATTTTTGCATTATCAGAATTGTAAATATATTTATTAAGATTATTAATTTTACAAAATTCTTTTACTGCATTTAATTTGTGATAATGTAATCTAGCTTCTTGTTTTTGTGGAGTATCATTATTTCTAATATTTAATCCATCGCTAGGTATTAAATTTTTTTCAATTTCTACTAAAGTAACTCTATCTTCATCTAAGTCGACTGTGGCAGCTGAACTTACGTTGTCATGAACACATTTAATTCCAATCCAACAACCACTTATTCTTGACAATTCTATACCATAAATTCCATAGTCTAATATTTCTTGAACTCCACTTGGATTTAGCACTGGTATCATTGCATCAATCATAGCAAATTCACTTTGATGCATTGTTGAAGAAGACTCACATGTATGATCATCACCCATCAAAGCTAAAACTCCACCATGACGAGACGTACCAGCTAAATTAGAATGTTTTAAAGCATCTCCTGAACGATCAACACCTGGACCTTTGCCATACCATATACCAAATACACCATCAAATTTTCCTTCACCATAAAAGTTTGCTTGTTGGGTTCCCCACAATGAAGTGGCTGCCAATTCTTCATTAATTCCAGGTTGAAAATAAACGTCATGGTTTTCAAGATATTTTTTGGCTTGTAAAACTTGTTTATCGTAAGTTCCTAATGGTGAACCTCTGTAACCAGAGATATATCCTGCTGATTTAATTTTTCTTTTGCTGTCTCTTCGTCTTTGTACTATAGCTAATCTTACCAAAGCTTGGCTTCCAGTTAAAAAACGAAAACCCTTAGATAAAGTATACTTATCTTTTAAATCTAATTTCACTAAAATTCCTTGTTCAAAATTTTTTTTAACATAAAAATTTAAAAAATGCTTCTTTTTACTGAAAAATATCAAAAATAAGCCTTTTTTGGTAAATAAATAAGTAATAATATTTATTAAAATTAGATATCAGCAAAACATGAGTGTGAAAAATCAGAAAACCAATTATATTAAAAAAACTTATTCTCCATTCGAGATTGATGAAAAAAAAATTTTAGATTTTTATTCTAAATCTTTCTCCGACAGAAGTTGTAAATTAGAAAATTTGTGGAAATGGATTTATAGAACAGATTTTTTTCCAACAAAAAAACATCCTGTTATAGCAATGAGTGAAAGTGAAGAAAAAGTTGTAGGACACATGGGAATAATTCCATTTTGGCTAGCCCTCGAAGAAAAAAAGATTTTGGCATCGTGGTATACAGATATGTACGTCGAGCCCAATTATAGAGGCAAGGGAATAGCAAAAGCAGTTACCAATGACTTAATGAAACTTACAGATATTTATTTTGGTTTTGTGGGAAACGATCAATCTATGGGTGTTTTTAAGAAATTTGATTGGGTAGATGGACATGAAGGATATTTGCATCATTTTACTATACAGCCAATGAATTATCCAAAATTTTCCAAATATTCAAGAAATTTAAAATGGATTTATTTTTTAATAAATTGTATTTTTAAATATATTTTAACTAACTTTTATAAGTTAAAAAAGAACGATAACGATATTTTATCAGCACATTCTTTAGATAAAGAAAATATTGAAACTTTTATTGATATTAAAAATATTAATAATTTGATAAAACCTATACGAGATAAGGAATATCTATATTGGCGTTTTTTAAACTCTCCAGAAAAAAATAAATATAAGATATTTAAAGAAAGAAATAATATTGCTGCATTAGTGAAAGAAAGAAAAGATAAGCAAAATTCTTGGCATTTAGATATTCTATTAATTAATGATTTTTCAAAAATCCAAGATCTTATTTCATTTTTAGCTAAAATAATTTTATGGGCTGAAAAAAATAATTTTTCTTATGTTAGGTTATTTACATCAAACAAGAACTTATCTAAAAAAATTAAGAGCAATTTACTCTCAATTGTACGAAATCCTAGGTTTTTTTATTATTCAAAAAATAAAAGCTATATGGATATTTTGAAAAAACGTACCTTTCATTGGCAATTAGCGGATAGTGACTTTGAAATTATTTTGTAATTTTTAATTTATCTTTATAAGTAAACTATTGCTGTGCAATTAGGAATTGTATATAATAGAAATTATGAGAGATACTAAGCATTTAGGAAAACATGCAAACAAATTAGCCGAGCAAGCTAAAGAAAAAGCATTGTTTAGAACTCAGCGTAAGGCCGTTGAAGCTGGTGCTCACGGCACTTTAGATTACACAATTAAAGAAGGTGTGAATAAAAATAAAATAGCTGACGAAAAAATTTTAAAAAGCAAAAAATAGTATTAACAACTATAATACATTTCAAACTCAATAGGATGTGGGGTATGTTCGAGTTTATAAATTTCTTCAAATTTTAAGGCAATGTAAGCGTCTATCTGATCATCGGTAAAAACACTATCTTGAGTGAGAAATTTTCTATCTCTATCTAAATTTTCCATTGCTTCACGCAAAGAACCACAAACTGTTGGAATATTTTTAACCTCATCTTCTGACATCGCGTATAAATCTTGGTCTGCTGGTTTTCCTGGATTTATTTTATTTTTAATACCATCTATTCCTGCCATTAGCATGGCAGCAAAAGTCAAATATGGGTTTCCAGCGGCATCTGGAAATCTAACTTCGCATCTAGCAGCTTTTTTATTCATTGTAATAGGAATTCTACAAGAGGCAGATCTATTTCTAGCAGAGTAAGCTAAAAGCACTGGAGCTTCAAAACCTGGGATTAATCTTTTATAGCTATTTGTAGTACTGTTTGCAAAAGCATTAATTGCTTTAGCATGTTTTAAAATTCCACCAATATAATGTAGAGCTGTATCTGAAAGTCCTGCGTATTTATTTCCTGAAAATAAAGAAGAGTTTCCTTTCCATAAAGATTGATGAACATGCATGCCAGAACCATTATCACCCTTAACAGGTTTTGGCATAAATGTTGCTGTCTTCCCGAAAGAGTGAGCAACCATTTGAACGCCATATTTATAAAGTTGCATATTATCTGCTTGATCAGTCAAAGTTCCAAAATACATTCCTAATTCATGTTGACTTGGAGCAACTTCATGATGGTGTTTTTCAACTTTAATACCCATGTCTTTAAGCGCTTTTAAAAATTCTCCTCTCATGTCTTGTGCTGAGTCTACTGGTGGAACTGGAAAATAACCTCCTTTTATACCTGGGCGGTGCCCCATATTTCCATTTTCATATTTTTTTCCTGTATTATAAGGTCCTTCGGAGCTATCAATTTTAAAACCTGTTTCATTCATATCATTTTTAAATTTAACATCATCAAATACAAAAAACTCAGCCTCAGGACCAAAGTAAGCTTTATCTCCTATTCCTGATTTTTTTAAATATGCTTCAGCTTTTTTTGCAGTACTTCTAGGATCACGTTCGTAAGGATTTTTTTTAACAGCATCTAAAACATCACAAAATAAAACTAGGGTATTATGAGAGGTAAAGGGATCTATTACTTGTCTGCTTAAGTCAGGTTTTAATATCATGTCTGACTCATTAATAGCTTTCCAGCCAGCAATAGAAGATCCATCAAAAAAAATTCCTTCATTCAACATTTCTTTATCAACCATATCTTTATCCATGGTAACATGCTGAAGTTTACCTTTAGGATCGGTAAAACGAAGATCTATGTACTCAATTTCTTTTTCTTTTATTAATTTTAATGTTTTATCTGTGCTCATTAATTACCTAACTATATATATTTTTTATCTCAACTAAATCTTTTTATTTTAAGCTTCTGGTTGTATCATTACTTACTTTTATAAATTAATGTATTGAATTTATTAAATAACAGACATGCAACGTAAACATAGCACTGTTAGATTTCCAAACTATGGAGATAATATTAGATAAAGAAACAGTTAAAAGGGTTCAAAATACTATAGCTAAGTTTGATTCTAATCTTAGAATTATAGTTTTAAATAGTGCCGCAAGAACAGCAAAGGAGGCTGCTTTTTCTTTAAAATGTGAAGTTGGCGCAATAGTTAAAAGCTTATTATTTAAGACTAGAGAATCTTTTTTAATTTGCTTAGTTGCTGGAGATAAGAGATGTTCCCTTAATAAATTAAAAAAAATTTTGAACGAAAAAGATGTTTGCATGGCTAACCCTAATGAAGTTAAAGAAAATACAGGTTTTTCAATAGGTGGAGTTTCGCCGGTAGCTCATATAAAAAAGTTAGATATTTTAGTAGATAAATCACTTAATAGATTTTCAGATATATTTGCTGCAGCAGGACATCCAAATTGTGTGTTTAAAATTAATTATAGAGAATTGATTAAAATAACAAACGGATTAGAGAAAGAAATTTCCGAATGAGAGAAACAAAACTTTTTGATTATATTGCTTTAGTAACATTAGCTCTTATTTGGGCTTCAGCTTTTTTTAATATAAAAATTGCCACTTATTCATATGGGCCACTTACAATTGCTTTCTTAAGAATATTTTTTGGAGCAATACCTGTAATTTTTTTATGTTTTATAAAAAAAATTAAGATAGAGGCGTTTTCTAAAGATTGGTATTGGTTTGCAACCATTGGTGCTATTAATTTAGTAATACCTTTTTTCCTTATTGCGCGCGGAGTTCAAAATGTACAAAGTAATTTGGCAGCTATTTTAATGGCAAGCACGCCATTGAGCGCAACTATATTAGCTCATTTTTTCACAAAAAATGAAAAGATAAATTTAATTAAGTCAGCTGGGGTTTTAATAGGATTTTCAGGTATAGTTTTCTTATTTTCTGATAGTATTTTAATTAATAAAAGTAATTTTACATCAGCGATCTTAATTTTATGTGGATCTACTTTTTATGTAATTGGAGGATTGCTTACTTTAAAAAAGTTTAGCAACAAAAGAAACGAAAATTTTACAGCATCTATTTTAATTTGGGGGTCTTTGTTGCTATTTCCAATTTGTTTTTTTGTAGAGCAACCTTGGAATTTATCTCCAAGACTAGATTCTACCATTTCACTTTTATATCTTGGCTTTTTTTCTACTGGTTTGGCGTGGCTATTAAGGTTTTATATTTTAAAACGCAATGGTTTAGTTTTTCAGTCACAAGTTGCCTATCTAATACCAATTTTTGGAGTTATCTTGGGCTTTATATTCCTAAAAGAAGCTATTACTTCTAAAGTAATAATATCATTGATTGCTGTAATTATTGGAATTTATATTGTAAAAAAAGGCAGTAAAATTAAAATAGTTTAATTGCATTGGACATTATCTTTTAATTTGATAATAACTTCCGAGTAGGGCAAGTGGCGGAATTGGTATACGCGCTAGTCTTAGGAACTAGTACCGTAAGGTTTAAGAGTTCGAGTCTCTTCTTGCCCACCAAAATTCTTGAGTATTTATTAAATGCTCTAGAAAAAGTAATATATAAGAAAAGTAGAAATTATGAAAGTAACAGTAGATTCCAAAAAAGGATTAAAAACTAATCTAAAAATTTTTGTAGATAAAAAAAATATAAATGAAAAAATTAACCTAAGATTAAATGAATTAAGCAAAACAGTTAATATCAAAGGATTTAGACCAGGGAAAGTTCCAACAGACGTTTTAAAAAGACAATTTGGTAAAGCTGTTTATGGAGAAGTTTTAGAAAAAATTTTACAAGAGACGTCAACAAAAGCGTTAGAAGAAAAAAAACTTAAAGTAGCTGGCCAACCTAAGATTGATTTAAAATCTTATGGAGAAGGAAAAGATTTAAATTATACTTTAGAAGTAAATGAACTACCAAAAGTTCAACTTAAATCACTAGATAGTGTCACTACTACGGAATATGAAATCAAAGTCACAGAAGAAGAAATAAAAAAAAGATTAAATGAAATAGCAGAAAACCAAAATAATTTTGAAGATAAAGATGAAAAAAAGCTAGCCAAGATTAACGATTTAATTATTTTTGATTATGATGCAACTATAAATAATAAAAAGTTTGAAGGAGGAGAAGGTAAAAATACTCAAATAGTTTTGGGGAAAGATTTATTTATCAAAGGTTTTGATAAACAATTGGTGGGAGTTAAAAAAAATGAAGAAAAAGAAGTTGTAGTAACTTTACCAGAAAATTATCCAAAAAAAGAATTAGCAAATAAAAAAGCTAATTTTAGATGTAAAATTTTAAATGTTAAAAAACCAATAGCTACAAAAATAGATGATAACTTTGCAAAAAACCTCGGAGCAAAAGATTTAAATGATTTAAAACAACTTGTTTCTAAGCAAATTCAAAAACAATATAAGATGAACTTAAATTCAATTGAAAAAGAAAATATAATGAGTCAAATAGAAAAATCTCATAAAATCGATTTGCCAGATAACTTAGTACAGCAAGAGTTAAGTATATATCTCAAGATTTAAAAAAAGATGAGATAGAGAAAAATAAAAGTGAAAGAGAAAAAGTAGCTAAAAAAAGAATTAAACTAGGTCTAATATTAAATGAACTAGGTGAAAAAAATAATCTAAAAGTCGATGAAAATGAACTTAAAAATGAAATACAAAAGCAAATACAATCAATGCCTGGGCAACAACAGCAGGTTTTAGATTATTATCAAAAAAATCCATCAGCGGCAGCGAGCTTAAGAGGATCAATATATGAAGAAAAAATTATTAAATTAATTAAGGATAAATCAAAACAAACAAAAAAAATAATTTCTATAAAAGAAGCTGAAGATCTAATAAAAAAACAACACAAAAATCATAACCACGCCATAGATGTTAAGGACACCAAAGATACAAAAAAGTCAAAGAAACCACTCAAATCTTCACCCAAAAGTAAAAAAATTAGAAAAACGTAATCATAAGTTGTATAACTTCCAAATATTGATTCGTTATGAAAGATAGAATTGAAGAACAAATGAATAATTTAATTCCTATGGTTGTTGAGCAAACAAACAGAGGAGAAAGATCTTATGATATTTATTCAAGGCTTTTAAAAGAACGTATTATTTTTTTAGTTGGGCCAGTAAATGATAATGTTGCTACTTTAATTACTGCTCAACTTTTATTTTTAGAATCTGAAAATCCAAAAAAAGAAATATCATTTTATATTAATAGTCCAGGAGGGCTAGTTACTTCAGGCCTAGGAATTTATGATACGATGCAATATATTAAACCACCTGTTTCTACTTTATGCATAGGTCAAGCATCTTCAATGGGGTCATTTTTATTATCTGCTGGAGATAAAGGAAAAAGATTTTCGTTACCAAATTCAAGAATTATGGTTCACCAACCTTCAGCAGGTTATCAAGGGCAGGCAACAGATATAGAAATTCATGCTAAGGAAATTATGGCATTAAAGAAAAGACTAAATAAAATCTACGCCAAACATACAAAAAGGACAGAGGAAGAAATTAATAAAGCCTTAGAAAGAGACAACTTTATGACACCAACTGAAGCAAGGGAATTTGGTTTAATAGATGAAGTTGTGGAGAAAAGAACCTAAAGTACTACATTTTGTTGCTGTGTACAACTACCGCTTGATAACTTTATCCATTAGTTTAATTTATAGATAATTGATTCGTTAAATATTATGTCTGAAAAAAATAATAAAAATATTTTATATTGCTCTTTTTGCGGGAAAAGTCAGCACGAAGTTAGAAAATTAATTGCAGGACCCACTGTATTTATTTGTGACGAATGTGTGGAACTCTGTATGGATATTATAAAAGAAGAAAACAAAGATTCTTTTATAAAAAATCAAGAAGGAGTGCCAACACCTAAAGAAATATGCAAAGTTCTAGATGATTACGTAATTGGACAAAATTATGCAAAAGAAGTTTTGTCAGTAGCTGTTCATAATCATTACAAAAGGTTAAATCATGAATCAAAAAATAATCAAGACGTTGAGTTGTCAAAATCTAATATTCTTTTAGTTGGGCCAACGGGATGTGGGAAAACATTATTAGCTCAAACTTTAGCTAGAATTTTAGATGTGCCATTTACAATGGCAGACGCTACAACTTTAACAGAAGCAGGTTATGTTGGGGAAGATGTTGAAAACATAATACTGAAATTGCTACAGGCCGCAGACTACAATGTAGAAAAAGCACAACGTGGAATTGTTTATATAGATGAAGTTGATAAAATAAGTAGAAAATCTGAAAATCCATCTATAACAAGAGATGTTTCGGGAGAAGGAGTTCAACAAGCGTTACTTAAAATTATGGAAGGAACAGTAGCTAGCGTCCCTCCACAAGGTGGAAGAAAACATCCTCAACAAGAATTTCTACAAGTTGATACAACTAATATTTTATTTGTTTGTGGTGGGGCTTTTGCAGGCTTAGACAAAATTATTGCAAAAAGAGGATCAGATACCTCAATAGGTTTTGGAGCTAAAGTAAAACATTTTCAAGATCAACCAACTGGCGAATTAATTAAGAGTTTGGAACCTGAAGATTTAATTAAATATGGTTTAATACCTGAATTTATTGGAAGGTTACCTATATTGGCGACATTAGAAGAATTAAATGTAGAAACTCTTGTTAAAATTTTAGAAGAACCAAAAAACTCATTGCTTAAACAATACAAAAGACTTTTTGAGTTTGAAGATGTAGCTCTTTCATTTAAAAAAGATGCTGTGAAAGAAATCGCTAAAAAGGCAATAAACAAAAAAACTGGAGCAAGAGGATTAAGGTCAATAATAGAATCTTTGCTTTTAAAAACTATGTTTAACCTCCCCACTATGGAAAATGTTCAAGAAGTTGTTGTTGATCAACAAGTGGTAAAAAATAACACTGAACCGCTAGTTATTCATTCTAAAAATAAGAAAACATCAGCCGCATAAGAAATAAGTTGAAATATTTTTAATAATAACCATATAATAGCTTATATGAGTAAAATAGATTTTTTCCCATCATTGCCATTGAGAGATATAGTCATTTTTCCCGGAATGATAGTTCCTCTTTTTGTCGGCAGAGATAAATCAATAAAAGCACTAAATGAGGTAATGAAAAATAATAAAAAAATAATTTTAATATCTCAAAAAAATGCTGAAATAGATGATCCTAATTTTAAAGACCTTTATTCCTTGGGTTGTGAAAGCAAAGTATTACAATTATTAAAATTGCCAGACGGAACAGTAAAAGTTTTGGTAGAAGGAATTGACAGAGTCAAAATAATTGAATGTAAAAATGACGATAAAGATGAATATTTGATTAGTTCTATAGAAGTTGTTAAAGATAAAATTGAATCGAAAAGTGATTCATTGGCTTTTTCGATGGCAATTGTAAGAAAGCTAGAAAAATTAACAAACTTAAACAAAAAAATTTCCTTTGAATTAATGAATAGTCTTAAAGATTTAAAAGATCCATCTAAAATAGCTGATCACATATCTGGACAACTAAATATATCAATTTCTGATAAGCAAAAATTATTAGAAACTATTGATTTAAAAAGTAGACTGGAAACATTAATGGATCACATAAATAATGAAATTAATGTTATTGGAGTGGAAAAAAGAATAAGAGGAAGAGTAAAAAATCAAATGGAAAAAACTCAAAGAGAATATTACCTAAATGAACAAATGAAAGCCATTCAAAGAGAATTAGGCGAAATAGAAGATGGAAAAGATGAAAATGCTAATTTACACAAATTAATTTTAAAAGCGAAAATGACTAAAGAAGCCACAAAAAAATGTTTGGCTGAATTGAAAAAATTAAAATCAATGAGTGCAATGTCTGCCGAAGCAACAGTGGTAAGAAATTACCTAGATTGGATGGTTGAATTACCTTGGAATAATAAAGAAAGTAAAGATGGAGATATAAATCTTATAGAGTCAAAAAAAATATTAGACGAAGACCACTTTGGTTTAGATAAGGTAAAAGAGAGAATTCTAGAATATTTAGCGGTGCAAAAAAGAGTTGGAAAAATAAAAGGAGCAATACTTTGTCTCGTTGGACCTCCCGGTGTTGGAAAAACCTCACTTGGAAAATCTATTGCCAGAGCTACGGGTAGAAAATTTGTTCGTATGTCTCTAGGGGGTGTAAGAGATGAAGCTGAAATTAGAGGACATAGAAGAACTTATATAGGTTCATTGCCAGGTAAAATAATACAGCAAATGAAAAAAGCTGGAACAAAAAATCCACTTTTTTTATTAGATGAAATAGATAAAGTTGGATCAGATTATAGAGGAGATCCATCTTCAGCTCTATTAGAAGCTTTAGATCCAGAGCAAAATAAAGCATTTAATGATCATTATTTGGAGGTCGATTATGATTTATCCGATGTTATGTTTGTAACCACAGCAAATACATTAAACATTTTGCCTCCCTTACTTGATAGGCTCGAAGTTATAAGAATTCCTGGTTACACAGAAGACGAAAAAGTAAATATAGCAAATAATTATCTAATACCCAAACAATTAGTAAGCAATGGATTAAAAAAAGAAGAATGGGATTTAAATGGTAATATTTTACAAGATATAATACGAAGTTATACGAGAGAATCTGGTGTCAGAAATCTTGAAAGAGAGATATCTAAATTAGCCAGAAAGACTGTAAAACAAATTTTAACTGAAAAAAAAACTAGCTATCAGATTAACCAAAAAAATCTATCTGATTATTTAGGAGTGAAAAAATTTAAATATGGAGAAATAGAAACTGACAATAAAGTTGGTATAGTCACTGGATTGGCCTGGACAGAGTTTGGTGGTGAAATATTAAAAATTGAATCTGCTATTATGCCTGGAAAAGGAAAAATGCAAATAACTGGAAAATTAGGAGATGTGATGCAAGAATCAGTTAAAGCTGCTAAATCTTATGTAAGATCAAAATCCTTAGAATTTGGAATTATTCCACCAATTTTTGAAAAAAAAGATTTTCATATACACGTTCCAGAAGGAGCCACGCCAAAAGACGGTCCTTCAGCAGGAATTGCTATGGTTACATCAATTGTTTCATCAATCACAGGTATACCGGTTAATAAAAATATAGCGATGACAGGTGAGGTTACACTTAGAGGACATGTTCTCCCGATTGGTGGTTTAAAAGAAAAACTACTAGCAGCACATAGAGCTGGAATATCAAGTGTTATTATTCCTGAAGATAATAAAAAAGATCTAGTCGAAGTTCCCGAAAAAATATTAAAAGATATTAAGATAACAACAGTGAAAACTGTTGATGAAGTTTTAAAAATTGCTCTTATTAAAGAACTTATACCAGTCGAATGGATTGAAGTTGAAAGTTTACCTAAATCTAAAAGCAGTGAAAAACCAGTAGCTGGCAGCACTCATTAAAAAATATATTACTTTAGCCAAGCGGAATATTTATTTTTATTATTTATTAAATAATCGGGCAATTCAGATATACCACAAGTTTCAAGTTTTATTTTTCCCGACCATTTATAATCTCTCATATCAGAATCATAATCATATATAGCTTTCTGCTCATTAACCATATTTCTAATATCACTTAAATTTAATCCACTTTCTTCAAACTCTAAATGATGTATAAAATTTTTTAATTTTTTTTCTATATCTTCTGGAGTTTTTATATTAACAAAATGCCAACCTCCATTTTCTACACGATGAATATTGTTATATTTTTTTTTAGAGAACAAAATATCAAATCGCCAAACAGGATACTTTCTTTGTTTCGTCTCTCTTAGCCATTGTGGTGTAATTAAATATTTCTTTAAGCAAGCTCTAGATCCAAACCAAGACTTATTAGTGTACCTTAAATTAAATTTATAATAGTACATTTTTTGTTTAAATTGTATTATTTTCCTTGAGATTCCTCTTAAATCATTGTCTTTAAGGTTAGGTATTTCATCAACATCACTTACTATTATAAGATCATTTTCTTCAGCATCACTTAGACCTTTTGAAATTGCATTTCTTTGATTTATTTCAAATTTTAAAGCGTTATCAATTATTTTATTATCCTTTTCATCACCCTTTGAAGATTCATTAATATCATGTAGTCCTTCTGGCATTTTATCTACCAAAATATATATAATTTTATCCTTAAATTTTGAAAAGTTTTTTATATCAAAAACTGGTTTTTTTTCCGTTCCACTGTGTAAATATTTACTTTCAACTATTATAAATTTACTTACAAAATCATTTAAAACATTTAATCTAAGATCTAAAATCATATTTTCATCAAAAAACTGGAAACAATCGTATATTTTCATTTTATGTTTTATTTTTTAGTAAAAGTTGTTAAACCTATTTTGTGTTTATCGATATTACATGATGAGCAATGAATATTAGTTCTGTCGAAAATTAGCATATCTCCCAAATTCCATTTATAAACTTTAAGTATTTTTAAACCTTTTAAATTATTAATATCTTCGTGTGCTAAATATTTTTTATGATCAGATTTATTGAAATCATTACTGCCATATAAATTCAAATGTTTAGATGATCTTTCATTTTGACCTATAAATTTAGGTTTAATTTTTAATTCATCTTCATCATTTGTTAACATAGTAGATCCTTCATACCATCTATTTTCAAATATTATAGTTTCTCCATAGGGAGACAGCGGAACAAGCGTTTGTTTATAAATTATTGAATTTGGGTCAAAACCACTATCAATATGTATTTTAATTGCATTAAAGCTTTTTTGCATAAGTCCGAAAAAATTTTCACCATTATCAGACTTAAGATTATCCATTTTGAAATCTCCTAAAACTTCTTTTAATTTAGAAACATAAAGATCATCTAGATCCTTGTTATGATTTTGAATCCATCTTTTTTTAATTACATTTTGTTTTTTATTATGAACAGTAATGGGTAAAGATTTATAGAAATCCAGTAATTTTTGTATCTCTTGATTAGAAAATAATTTTACTACTCTAGGAAAACTTTCTAATTTTTTTATTTCGTTTATATATTTTAGTTCCATTATAGCTCAAGCCATTCTTTAAATTTTTCTTTATTGTCAGAAATATATTTTGGAAGAATTGAAATTTCAACAGCCTTAAGAGTAATTTGGCTATTCCATCTATCAACTTTTCTTTGATCAGCAAAATGATCATATCCAATTTTCTTTTTAAAAACCATTTCTTTTACATCGTTCAAACTTAAACCACTAAGTTTAAAATCAACATTATGCAAAAAACTATTTAATTTAGAAAATATTTCTTCAGGAGTTTTCATATTTGTAAAATGCCATCCTCCATTATCTACGAACGTAATGTTATTATGCTTATTTTTTGAAAATAACGTGTCTATTCTCCAGAGAGGATATTTTTTGTTTTTTATATTTCTTAACCATTGTGGAGATTTTAATTTTTTTTTTAAACAAGCGCGTGATCCAGTCCAGACAAGCTCCTTATAGAATAAGTTTAGTTTGTAATAAAACATCTTTTGCCTAAATATAATTAATTTTTTTTTATTATTTCGGAAATTAAAATCTTTTAAATTGGGAATTTCATCAATATCACCAATTATAATAAAATCATCAGGATCAGCATTTGAAATGCCTTTTGCTATCATATCTCTTTGGTAATTTTCTCTTAAATATGTATTATGTAACAAAGTTTTATTTTTTTGATTTTCATCTAAATTTGTATTTATGGGAATTATTCCGTCTGGCTCTTTGTCTAAATAAATATAACTTATTTTGTTTTTAAACTTTAAATAATGATTTAAATCAAAAACTTTCCCTTTTAAATCTCCGTTATGTTTATACTTTGATTCAACAATTACAAATTCATCAACATAGTCATTTAAAACATTTAAACGAATGTCTAAGACCATTTTTTCATCAGAAAACATAAAACAATCGAAAATTTTCATTGATATTGATTATGTATATACGAAAATATATATAGAATATATACAATGGAAAAAAAAATCATTATTACAGGTGGAGTTGGTTATATAGGAACTGAGCTTTGCAAAATTTATTCTGGCATAAGTCGGAATAACAAAGTTTTAGTATTAGATAATAGATTTGCTTCTGAGAGAATAAATCAGTTAAGAAATTGGGGTATTGATTTCATTCATGGCGATATACTAGATAAAGAATTAATCAACAAACACTGTTCCGATGCTGATATTGTGCATCATCTTGCGGGCATCACAGATGTACCTAGAGTAAAAAGTGAAAGCAGTAAAGAAAAAGATAATCAAATTAAATTAGTTGCAAAAAAAGGAACTCAAAATATTCTCGATGCTATAAACGATAAATGTAAAATCATCTTTCCGTCAACACATGTAGTTTATGAAGGAATTGAAAAAGTTAAGAATGATATTGATGAAGAAGAAGAAACAAAACCTATACTTTCCTATGCAGATTCTAAAGATATTAATGAAAAACAATTAAGAGATTCAAAAAAAAATTATATAATTTTAAGATTAGGTTCAGTATATGGCTACTCAACAGATGCAGCCCGAATTGATATAATGCCAAATCTTTTTTCGAAAATAGCTTCACAAAATGGAACATTAAAACTTTTTGCTGGAGGCAGACAGGTTAAAAGTTTAGTTCCTCTTGTTGATGTAGCAAGATGTTTTAAATATATGGAAGAAAGAGATGACATTTCTTCTGAAACATTTAATTTAACTAAAGAGACTGTGACTGTAAAAGAAGTCGCTGAAATTTGTAAGAAATATAATCCAGAGATAGTTTTAAAAGAAACTAATGATGAAGTGCCAAATTTAGGATTTTCTCTGTCAAATAAAAAGATTTTAAAAACTGGTTTTAATTTTTTATATAATTTAGATGAAAGCATTAAAGAAATGATTTTTAAATGGTCTAAATTAGTTATAACAAAAGATTTGGAGCATGTTAAAAATGGAGAAAAAGAATTTGTAGATAAAAGAGGTAAAATTAGCAATCATGAACTTCCGGAACCAATTAATTTAATTGGATTAATAGATTCAAAAAAAGGAACAGTACGTGCAAATCACTACCACCCAATACAAGAACAAAAATGTTTAGTAACTAAAGGTCAATTCATAAGTGTATACCAAGATTTGCTTAAAAAAAATGCGCCAAAAATTACACATGTAGTTAACGAAGGACAATTAATTGTAACAAAACCTAATGCTGCTCACGCTATGGTTTTCCCTAAAGATACAGTATTTTTAAATTTAGTAAGAGGCGAAAGAGAACATGATAATTATGGTGTCACTCATACTATTAGACACGTGTTGGTAGATGATAGAGAAAAAGATTTGTTGCTCAGTTGTTATAAATTTGATTGTAGAGCTTGTGGAAACACCAAACTTAAGAGAGTAATTTCTTTAGGATATCAACCTCTTGCAAATAATTTGCTTAATAAAAAAAATGAGAAATGTGAATTATATCCTTTAGAGGTAAATTATTGTGACAAATGTCATAATTGCCAGTTATCTGTAGCTGTAAATCCTAAAAAAATGTTTTCAAACTACTTATATACTTCGTCTACATCTAAAACATTTAGAGATCATTTTATTAATGCTGCAAAAAAGTATGTTAAAGATTTAAAATTAAATAAAAACAAATCATATATAATTGATATTGGCAGCAATGATGGTATTGCCCTAAAACCATTTAAAGAACTAGGATTTAAAAAAATATTAGGAGTTGAGCCTGCTAAAAATTTAGCAAAATTAGCTAATAAAAGTAAAATTAAAACATACAACGGTTTTTTGGAAAAAAAAAATTTAAATAAAATTAAAAAAAATGCAGATTTAATCCTAGCTTCTAATGTTTTTGCACATTCAGACAAATTAAAAGAAATGGCAGAATGTATGTTTTTCCTTTTAAAAAATAAAGGAACTATAATAGTTGAAATTCAATACTTGTTAAATACATTAAAAGACTTAACCTTTGATAATATTTACCATGAACATTATAATTATTGGTCTTTAACATCATTAATTTCATTTTTTAAAAAATTTAATGGGACTATATATAAAGCTGAAAAAATAAATACTCATGGTGGATCTTTAAGAATTTATATAAGTAAACAAAAAAATAAGAAAGTAGAAAAAAATGTTAAAGATTTACTAAAAGAAGAAGAAAAATTTGGAATTAAACGTTTTGATACTTACCAAAAATTTGCAGAAAAAATTTATACAATTAGAGATAATGTAAGAAAAAACATATATAAAATAAAAAAAACAAATAAAAATATTGTAGGATATGGATCTCCCGCAAAAGCAACTACTTCATTGAATTTTTTTGGTTTATCTGAAGAAATAGACTGTATAGTTGAGGATAATAAATTTAAACATAACAAGTTTCTTCCAGGAATGAATATTCCAATAATAGCAAAAACAAAATTGAAGAAGAAACCTGATTATATGTTAGTTTTGGCTTGGAATTTTTTTGATGAAATAAAAAAAGGTAATGAACATTTGGCAGATAAGTTTATAAATATTAAAGATATGGAAAATGAATGAATTACACAATTATAATACCCTTTTATAATGAAGAAAAAAATATTTCTATATTAAACGAACAATTAGTCCAAAATATAAATAAACTTACAAAAGAAGATAGAGTGTTCGAAATAATTTATGTTGATGACGCATCAAAGGACGATTCTTTTAATGAACTTAAAAAAATATCATCAAATAAAATAGAAACATCTGTAATTCAACATAGAGTTAATCTTTCTCAATCTGGAGCATTAAATACAGGCATTAATCATTCTAAGTATGAGAATTTAATAATTATGGATGGAGATTTGCAAAACGATCCTAACGATCTTGAAAAAATGATTTTAGAATATGAAAAAGGAATGGATATGATAATAGGTTGGAGAAAAAAAAGAAGAGATAATTTTTTTTCTAAAACTCTCCCAAGCATAATAGCCAATTTTATTGTGAGGTTTTTTTCAAAATCCAAGATACACGATCATGGTTGTGCTTTTAAAGTTGTTAAAAAAAATGCAATTGATGAACTTACCAATTGGGGAGATTTTCATAGATTACTAGCAGCAAGAGTTGCAAATAATGGATATAAAGTGGGTGAGATTATAGTTACACACAACCAAAGAGTTCACGGCAAGTCAAACTACGGTTTTAGTAGAATTTTTAAACTTACTGTAGATTTGCTTTATATTAATTTTTTTAGAAATTATAAAAGGAAAGCTATATATTTTTTTGGAAGCTTTGCTTTTTTTTCAATTCTTTTTTCATTGATAACTTTTTGTATAATGCTTTATCGAAAGTATTTTTTAGGAGGTTCTTTTATTCTTACACCTTTGCCGATACTAGTAGTATTCTTTTTATTAGCAGGAATAATTTTTTTA
>Ga0114996_10003358_pt1 | contig 19958 bp, 16 predicted proteins | sample ArcticOcean_MG_C_4_FD_87039 | JGI IMG/M metagenome (GOLD analysis project Ga0114996, IMG submission 87039) | Marine microbial communities from western Arctic Ocean - ArcticOcean_MG_CB4_134 | ecosystem: Environmental > Aquatic > Marine > Oceanic | place: Arctic Ocean: Canada Basin | collected...
CAGCAGATCACAACGAAGGTACGCCAAGCTATCCGGCACATCTTCCCACTGTGATCGGAGTGGGCGGATCCCCTACCAGAGGCAATTACGAATACGCCTGCCACTCTGGAAAAAATATAGAGTGTTTGACGCGAGCGGATCAACAACGCCTGTGCTGGACAAAAGGCAAAGACATTCTGATGGATGGAACAAGCTTCGCTGCCCCACGCATATCTGCTATTATCGCGTTGATCCTGCAACAGCACCCGGGTGCAAATCTCGAAACTGTCCGCGCGATCCTAAATGCAAACGCAACAGAGATTTCGGACCCCAATCCCCGAGTAACAACCGCAACGCCACGAGCAAGTGAAGCATCGAATCTGTCTGGAAAAACGGCCCACTCTGCAAAGAAATACGAGTGGATCAAGCGTGCGGCACTCTATCCCTTCAACAAGGAGTTGCACGCTCTGGTAAGATTCAGGGAGCTGCTGCCATTCGAGATCGTCGCAATCGCAGATCCTGTCGGAAAGGGTCTTGTAGGAAAAGATGCCGGCGAGGTCCTCGGGATCCCTCCCGTCGGAATACCGATCACCGCAAAGCTTGCTGAAGCAGTCAGATCGGCCGACACCCTGATCCTTGGCTGCGTGGATCAGCTTGTTCGAATGTCGAAGAGAGATCTACTCAGGGAGTCGGTGGAATTGGCGCTGGAAAGTGGTGCCAATGTCTTCAGCATTTCACCCATACGCAAAGATGCATACCCTATTCTGTTCCAGAAAGCAGAGACCAGAGGCCTGCATCTCGAATCTCCAGATGTGACACCCGAACAGATCGCATCGGCACTCGCCGATACCCGAGATTACGGTCCAGTAACTGCGCCAGTTCTGGGAGTATTCGGTACCAGTTCTCAGCAGGGAAAATTCACCGCCCAACTGAGTCTCAGACGCGAGTTGAGTGGAAGGGGTTACTCTGTAGGCCAGATCGGAACGGAGCATCACTCGGAACTGTTTGGAATGGACTTCGCCTTTCCAATGGGTTACAACTCCCCGCTCCGAATCCCGTTGCAATTCTACGCACCTTTTCTGGACCACAAGATGCGGGAAATTTCATCGCGCAATCCGGATATCATCGTTGTGGGATCACAGTCCGGAACAATCCCGTACGACATCTACGAACCTTCGACGCACAGCCTGCCAACAATCGCATTCTTGTTCGGTGTAAAACCAGATGCTGCAATCCTCGTGGTCAACACCATTGATTCGTTGGATTATATCCACAACACCATAAAAGTGCTGCGAGTCATTTCGGGAACATCCACAATACTTCTCGCAATGAGCGATAAGAAGAAGCACATCAGAACAGCCTACGGGAGACAACTCGTTTCGCCCGAACAGATGAGCGAAACGGAAATCGACACCCACCTCCAGAAACTGACGAAAGAGTTCGGACTGCCGACCGTCTCGATCGCTTCACCACTTGGTCAGAAACAGATGGCTGATCAGGTGATCAGTCACTTCTCTGATCAAAAGACGACGGAAGGAGCCGAACCATGTCCGAACATCGCATAAGGGAAACGATTAAGGAACTCATCGTAACAGCGTTGGATCTGCAAATCAGTCCTGAAGATATCTCAGACAACGAGGTCATATTCGGAGGCGGCCTTGGAGCAGATTCGACGGCCACCCTGGAGATCATCTTTGCGATCGAAGATGAATTTCAAATCGAAGTCGCGGATGACGAACTCAGAGTCGAACTTTTCGACTCCGTAGACAGCCTGACCGAGTACGTGACACAGAAGCTCGATCTTGAACCACAAACGTGGTGATATGGCAATGCGAAACACGCAGATCTTGGACCTGACTGGACATTTCAACAACGACGGAATATCTTCAGACGAAGATCGAACAGATGGTGATTTTACAGGAACCGGACAAACCTTTCCTGAAGAAGACCTCCCGCCGTCTAACAGCAGAGTGACATACAGCGGTGTTCCTTTCACCTTCCCCGATAAATCTGATGGCGCATTGAACAACATCTCTCTGGAAGGTCAGCGCCTGTTCGTTTCCAAGGGCTATTATGAAAGATTCTTCATCCTGGGCGCTGCCGATGTCACCAGCCTGGAGGACAGTTTGGCGGTCGTATCCGAACAAGGAATGCACCACGATTTGCCGCTTCAACTCAGCTCCTGGAGACTAGGAAGAAATCTCAAATACGGGGAAATTCCCGCAATCAGATGCAGTGGATTCCACTTTCCTTCTCAACACGTCAACACAGAGAGACTGGACGTAACCTATGGAATCTGGATGCAAACCATATTGCTTCCGAGGATCCCGATAACCTCCATCCTACTACCTGACAACCCGGGGATGCACATCTTCGCCCTCACGCTTGAAGAGGAGGCCGCTTGAAAGACACCATTCTCGACATGCCGTTCTCCGACTGCGAGTACTACCCTTGCGAACTCGTTGCGCTGGATTCATTCCTCACTTATTCCGGCTACGATACGCCTCTGCTGATCCATAAAGAGTGGCACTTCCGGTACACGAGACTCGATAACCGGCCCCATATTGAATTCAATCGCACATCACTAGAAGAAAGACTTAAACAATCAGGGATTCGAATTGCACGCAGACATCATCCGGATGTGGAGTTCGCCTGGTCCCGTGTCTCACAAATCCTCAACGCAGGTCATCCAGTCGCCATCCTCGCAGACACCCTGATCCTAGAGCAGCACTATTACCCGGGTAGAGGACATCATTCAGGACACTATATTATTTTGGCAGGCATTGAGGATGGAGGGGAAAGTGTATGTGTGATCGATCCATCCTGGATCGTCCGATTCAAGGGCAAAATGCCAATCTCCAGTCTCAAATCGGCCTGGCAGTCCCAAGCGATATCCGGTTGTAATTGGGTCGAAACTCTTTTGCCCGCGGCCCCAGGGATAATAGGCTCCGAAGATGTTTGTGATGTGATCACGGAGAACTGCGAATTCATGGGACATTTGTATGAGTCGGTCAAGACCGGAGTCGCTGAAAGAGATGGTCATGGTCGTTATCTGAACCTCGTTTCGAAACAAACTGATACCAGTGAACTGCTAAGGCTCGGCGAGCACTTCAAAGATTTGACGAATCAGTGGATCATCTTCAGAAACCTGTGTCTCAGAGGACAGAAGAGGGCGCAAAAGGATATGGCATCCCGCCTTCAGAAAAGGTTGGCAAGAATCCTGGAAATGGAGAATGAAGCATTCGCCATGATGACAGAATTATTGAGTCGGCGGCAGGGAATTCTAAATATCGCTAATCAGAAAATGATCGGTTTCAATTGGTGGTTGACAATTCCTGGGTTGGGTTCTAACTTGGTCGATGTATCCATTGCGATACATGATCGAGCCTCTGAAGGCCTTGGGAGGGTGCCTTCAGGGGTTTTTTTATGCTAAATACAGGGCTTTTTGTCAATTTCTCTCTTGACACTTTTGTGCCCGCGTCCTATTTTTACAACACGTGATAGGTGACCACAATGGTCGCCCAAATCGAAAGCATTTTATTGGGGGAGAGTAAAATGGCGAAGACATCAGCAGTTTCAAAGGCCATGACCAAGACACAGGTCCTGGCTTCCATTTCCGAGAGCACCGGACTATCCAAAAAGGAAGTCGGATCGGTCCTGGATGAACTCGGTGAAGTAATCGACAGGCATATCCGGAAACGTGCAGTTGGCGCATTTACCCTGCCCGGTCTCTTAAAAATCAAGACGGTGAAGAAGCCTGCAACGAAAGCCAAAAAGGGTGTACCGAATCCCTTTCGGCCAGGCGAGACCATGGATGTGGCTGCCAAACCGGCCAGCACCAGAGTTAAAATTCTCCCTCTGAAAAAGCTGAAAGATATGGTGCAGTAGGACGCAAAAACGTCTGGCGATCCCAACCAAATAGTCTTGAGTTGGGAATCGATATGAAAGCCCCCTGGTGAAAACCAGGGGGCTTTTCTTATTAAAAAAGGACGCTGGCCATCAAAAATGGCCAACGCCCTTGGGAGGGTTGCAGCATGGTTGTGCTGATTAGACGTTCAACCCCTACAAAGGTTTCCGGAATCGAATCAACATGTTTATGACCTTTGCAGGCAATTCATCCCAGTAGCCTCCCAGCTCCACCATCAGGCGGCAACTCGTGCTCTTGCCCGTTCTGCGTATTCCATGAAAAATGCCAAGAATATGGAGCAAAGTAGTCCTATCCCGAACACCAACAAGAGAGTATTCCTTCCTCCCTCTTTTGGTTTCACAACGGGGGCCACAGCTTCCGCAAGAATTTTTACGTCACTTGCCTGGCTGCCTGCAGCGATACGAGCATCCTCAAGCAAGCCTGCATATTTGTCAAAGGTAATCTTGTGAAGATTCTGTTGCTCCGCAAGCCTGGGCCTCAATAAACGAAAGCGCGCAATCTGATCCTTTAGTGCCTTCACCTCTCTCCCAAGCTTCATCAACTCCTTCTTCTCAAACGCTACTCTATTTTGGAGGGCGTGGATCGATACCTTCCGGTCATTCGCTCGTTTTTTAGTATCTGAGTAATACTTGGCCAAACTGTCGTGGATTTGCTGCTGTAGTAATAATTTTTTATCCATGTGGACTAAAGCTTGTTGGCCCTTGTAATGCAGAGCATCCAGGCTGTCAATTTCGGCCTCAAGTCTGGTAATCTGCCTTCTGAGAAATTCCTTACGTGGTCTAAAGAAGTTGTGTCCGGTCTGAATGGACATGAGCGACCAGAGTGTTTCAGGCGACATCTGGGTAGCTGCAGAAAGTCCACCGTTAAGGTCTATGGGGACGCCGATACTTCTTAATGCATCATCTGTTGCTTCACTTTCAAGCTCCATCTTCGGATAGTCCCGTAGGTGGGCCTCCATAGCAGCCCGTCTCGCCCCCAGTTCGTTGGTAAGAAATTCAAGCTGGTGATCCTTTTTGTAGGCCCTTACTTTCTGCTCAAGGGCGATCACCTGGTCCCTGCTGTCTACAACTGCATCCAGGATCTTGTTCTGGTCGGGGGTCAGGACATCGGCCAGATAAGATTCAACTGGCAGCTCTTGTGAGCCCAACCACAGGCCACTATCCGTCTCCATTACTTCTATCTGCTCCTCCAGTGTTTTCAGCTCCTGAATTTGGGCTCCCAGATTGAGCGTCAGATTCACATAGGTCGTTTGGCGTTCTGCCAATTTGGGCATCTTTGCTGCCAATTCTAGCTCCATTGCCTCAACATTGTAACTTTCGTCGAATGCCAGAAGCGAATCCTGCAGAGCGTATAATCTTGTTCTGGCAGAATTATATTGGCTGTTGATGAACTCGTATGAGTGTCCGATCTCTTTGGAGTGAATGCCGCTATTCCTTCTGACAAAGATTCTTGCCCAGGTATTCGCAACGTCTACAAGGGGAATTCTGGCTGTGTCTGTAGTAGAGACCGTAAGCTCGAGTACGGATGAGCTTGGACTTCCTTGAGAGAGCTGGACTGCGGCGGATAGCGTACCATCCAATTCGGAAATCTGAACTGGGTTACCCCGATCATCTTTCAAATCCAGGGTATCTACAATCGCCTGGACCAGATCCTGCGCTTTTGCCAGATTCTTGTAAACATCCATCGAGAAGTGAGTTGGCGTGAGTTCGGCTTTGAATACTGGAGGCAGGATCATCAACACGGATCTGGCCTGAAACAGAGGATCAGGGTGACCTCTGACATACTCGTATGCACCTGCCGATATCAGGCAGGCAAGGGTAACGGTCAGAATCAGCCACTTGCGTTTAATCAGAACGGCAATGTAGTCTACCAGGTCGATCTCATCTGACGCAACGAACCCTTCATCATCATCATCTCGGGGAGACATTATGAAACCTCCACAGCCACAACACCATAAGATGCGTACACATCCCCTACCCCCTGGTAGCGACGATCCCCGACGGCGTCCCTACCTCCCACCGAAAAGTACTAACATTAACCAATCCTGTCAAAGGATGTCAATAGTGGGTGGCGCCTGCTTGGATGCAATCATCTGCTCTACGCAGCAGAAAGGGCTCCTGAAAAGGAGCCCTTTCTGCAGATCCGCCAACAATTTATTCTGGTGCCGAAGGGGGGAATCGAACCCACACGTCCCTGCGGACACCGGATTTTGAGTCCGAAACAGAGGGTTCGGACAACGTGTTGAGAAACGGAGACTTATATCACAATCTTTTGTGGCCCAGCGTGATAGGAAATATTGAACAGTTGTCCTGTACTTACCATAGTGCCCTGTTCGGTTCGGTCGGTGGACACTTATATGGACACTCCTCCTGCCACTTCTGAATGTGTATCCGAATGACCCTAAACGTTTCTTCCGCCGTATCTGCAATGTCCTTTGAGTTCCTGTGGGCTCCCTCCCAGTGTTTACCAACAGAGCCAGCACTCTCACGTCCAATATGGTGACTGAGGTGTCTGCTCCAAGATTGAGCAAGAAGACTTCCACTTGATAACCATCACAGGCTCCCTGTAAACGCCTGGAGCTTTTCTATATCATTGCTTTCCCCGTCCAAGCCCATTATCTTGGCGTCATTCAAACAATCTATGGAGGTACTATGCTTTCACGTATGCTCTTGACAGGGATCTGCCTGCTGCTAACAGTGCCGATCCTTGCACAAACCCGTGGCGCTTCCCGTGTAGTAGGCAAGGAGTCCACGCTGTCCGGTTTTTACGGCAAGACCTGGGCGGTGATTATAGGCATCGATGACTATCCCGGTCTTTCCTACAATCTCCAGCTTCAACAGGCAGTGAAAGACGCCAAAGGCATTGAGAAGGCGCTGCGGGACCAGTTTCGTTTCGACAAAATCATCACGCTCTTCAACGAGGACGCCACCAAAGTGGGCATCCTGAAGGTCCTTCAGGGTAATCTGAGTGAGGCGGGCGAGAATGACGGGGTGTTTGTCTTCTTCGCCGGACACGGTAGTACCATCACCACGGTGGACGGCGACCTGGGATACCTTTTGCCCTATGATGGATCTTTCAAGGGGACGGAAAACTACAAGAATATCTCCATGACCACCTTGAAGAACGACGTGGCCAAAGGAGTGCCTGCCAAGCATATCTTCTTTGTGATGGACGCGTGCTACAGCGGCCTGCTCCTGGCACAGCGGGGTCCGGGAGACGGTGAACCGGATGCTGGACGGCTGGACTATCTTAAAGAGATCACCCGAGAGCGGGCGCGGCAAGTGCTTTCGGCAGGTGGCAAGGGGCAGACGGTGCTTGACGGGGGCCGCAACGGGCATTCGGTTTTTACCGGACGGTTTTTACAGGCGCTGGAGGATGCGGACGGATATATCACGGCGAAGGAGATTGGGTACCAGGTGCCACAGAAGGTGTTCTACGACGCGCAGGACCGGGGGCACAAACAACAACCACAGTTCGGACGGTTGGCAGGGCAGGGGGATTTTGTATTCGTGAAGCCTGTGGTCCAGAAATCCCAGAGCACCCTTGGCGCAGGCCAGGCGGAAGACTTAAAGGCACAGCTGGAAGTCGAGGCGTTGCAGAAACAGGTTGAGGAGTTGAAACGTCAGCGGGAAGTGGTGAACCCGTCCGTGCCGTCAACAGGAAGCAGCGCCGGGGAGATGGTGCTCGTATCCCAATCTGACTACCCGTTCTATTTTGATAAGTATGAGGTGACGAATGCGCAGTATGCCGAATTTGTGCGTGTGACAGGCCACCGTCAGCCGGAGTGTGAACAATATCCATATAAGTCCCCTTGGAACACCTGGTCGGCGGGACGTCCACCTTCAGGATATGAAAACCACCCTGTTGTGGGAGTCAGTTTGGATGATGCAAAGGCGTATTGCGAGTGGGCCGAAAAACGGCTACCCACAGAGGGAGAGTGGCAGGAGGCGTGCCAGGGGAAACTCGGTTTCCTCGGTTTCGGTGGCAGAGTTTACCCGTGGGGAGATGGTTTTGACACCGGCAATGTGAATATTTCTGGCTCCGTAGATGGCTATGGCAACACAGCGCCAGTGGGTAGCTTCCCGGGTGGGGCGAGTCCTGACGGGGCAATGGATATGGCAGGCAACGTGTGGGGGTTGCCCATAACGGCGGTCAAACCTGCGTGGGGTGTGGGGAACGTTTCAGCAGAGATCACGACCTCAGGGACGACGACACGGGGTTTCGTTGCGCGAAGGATTAACCCATCGGCGGTTGCGCAGGCAGGCGGAGTTATATCGAAATGAGTTTGCACTGCTACGGAATCCCCAGAAATCGGTTGAGTTGACGCGCATACAGGAACAGCAAAACCCACATAGCTGGATATCCAACATAAGGCACCGTGAGAATCATGCAGACACTGAGAGCAATCCCCAGACGAGGCGAGATGTGTTGCTCGGCACCACCCCGTTCATTTACATATACGATGGATCTTTTCGCAAGCCCCACATGTGCAATAAACAGCCAGTACAGATTGAAAAATGGTATAAACAGAAAACCCACAGCTTTTCGAGGTGAGATGCACTTGAAACCGGATACCATCGGATTCAGACTGCCAACCTTCTTCCATGATCGATGAAGCATTTGCAGGTATAGAACAAACGCCCATATTCCGGGGATGTAGGCAAGATAACCAGTTAATTTAGCTAGGTTAATATAATCCTGCCTTATGGAACGATGCTCGTAAATGGCATCCGCAGACATAAGAACAAGAGAAACCCACGAAATTATTAGGCCGAAAGATACCCAATGTAGAATGGAATAAAGCACAAAGTTTGGCGCTGCACTTGCAGGCAGTTCAGTTGATGGTGCAAAAGGTTCAGAGCCAACCTGATCCGGTTGGGGCGGCCCGAGTCCTTCAGCGAACGGATCCTTACCACATGCAGGACACTTTATGGCTTGGGAGTCATCTGCAACAAATGGATTTCCGCAACTTCCACAGGAAATCTGACGCGAAGGCATTAATAGCTCCTTTTTGAAGAGTGCCGAGTCAAGGTCCGCCAAACAATCGTTTCATTTTCAGATCGCATCACGACGATAGTATTCCGCGGATTCCGCATGTAGTTCTGCCAAAACGGATGATATACCAGAACCCCATCACGTGCACGAAGCCGATGTAGGGTATACCCTGAAAATTTCTGGTAATCGCCAATATAAGGTATGATTTGACCAGGTCAAGAGCCTATGCCTCCTTCGCATGCTTCGTCTGTTTCTGATAATCCAGCTTCCCAACAGCACCCTTGAGGTGGTCAGGTGAGAGGTGCGCGTACCGTAGTGTCACCTGCAAGGTTTTGTGACCCAGGATCTTTCCGACTGTGCGGATGTCCACACCCCTCATCACCAGATGACTTGCGGCCGTATGCCGGAGGTTCTTGAAAGGGAAGTTTCGTTCTACCCCAGCGTCCCTAAGTGCTGCTCGAAAATTTCCACAAATGTCCTTCCAGGGCTTCCCTGTCGCTGGGTTCGAGAACACATGCCGGACGATGACACGTCACTCCCCTTGCCCTGGGTTACTCGTTCATCCAGGTCTCCGGAGTGGTTGTATGTTGACTTCAACACCAACAGAAAGGGCCCCCAAACGGGAGCCCTTTCTGTTAACTATACAACAATTTATTCTGGTGCCGAAGGGGGGAATCGAACCCCCACGGGATTGCTCCCACTGGATTTTGAGTCCAGCGCGTCTACCAGTTCCACCACTTCGGCACCTTGATATCCGTGGAATCTAATATCCCATGCGCTATTCCGGGTGTCAAGCACAAACCAAAATCTGCCCGTTATTCCTGTTACTGTGCCTCCTCACCACGGCATAGTCTCTGACCGCGGCGGGCCCATCACCTCATTGAAGATCATGGCATTTCTCAGCGCTTTCCGGCTCAGGTTCAGCTTGATCCGCTTTCTTTTTTTACCATATCCGGGCACTACGCTTTCAACGCCCGGTCCTGAGACGATGCTGACTTCTGGCCTTCGGAATTCTACAGCGGGCAAATCCTCTCTAACCTGCCGTTTCCCACGCACCTCCTGAAACTCTTCTCTCGTCGAAGTTTCATTAACGGTCCGCTGACCTGTGACCTCTCGGAATTCCTCCCCTGAGTAGTCCTCGGAAACCGTCCGCCTCCCCCGAACTTCCTGAAATTCACCTTCGTCCTGGGGCTCAGGGGGCGCCTGAAACACCTCCCATTCCGAGAGATCGATCTCCTCCTCCTCAGGCTCGTACACTGTCGTTGACCTGGATAGGGGTCCCTGAGGCCGATCCTGTCTATTTTGATACTCCCTGAACTTGTTGACCAGCGTAGACACCACGCTAAAACCGAGAAACAGAAGGACGATCCATTCAACATTCATAGGTTACTCCTCTCCACTCGGATCTTCGCTCTCGTCTTCGGCAATCCCCTCACGCATCGTGGTATCCGCCTGAATATTGCGCATGCGGTAGTAATCCATCACGCCCAGATTTCCGGATCTGAACGACTCGGCAATCGCCAGGGGCACTTCAGCCTCGGCCTCCACCACCCGGGCTCGCATCTCTTCCACTCGGGCGCTCATCTCCTGCTCCTCCGCGACTGCCATTGCCCGTCGTTCTTCGGCCTTCGCCCGGGCGATCTTCAGATCCGCCTCCGCCTGATCGGTCTGCAGTGCTGCACCGATATTGTCTCCTACATCCACATCGGCAATGTCAATGGATAGGATCTCATAGGCCGTGCCCGAATCCAGACCCTTGGACAGAACCGTCTTGGAAATCAGATCCGGATTCTCCAGAACGGCCTTATGGGTTTCGGCAGACCCAATAGTCGTCACAATGCCTTCACCCACGCGGGCAACGATTGTCTCTTCCCCGGCCCCACCAACCAGTCTTTCTATATTTGCCCTCACAGTAACACGCGATGTCGCCTTTACTTGTATACCATCCTTGGCAACCGCAGTCACCATAGGCGTAGAGATGACCTTTGGATTCACACTCACCTGAACCGCTTCCAATACATCTCTTCCTGCCAGATCAATCGCAGCGGCACGCTCGTGCGTGAGCGTAATGCCTGCCTTGTCCGCAACAATCAGCGCCTTCACAACCTTCTCCACATCTCCACCTGCCAGAAAGTGGGCCTCCATGAATGTCGTGGGTATGTCCAATCCTGCCTTTGTGGCACTGATCTGAGAGCCCAGAATGATACGGGGTGGAACCCGCCTGAGACGCATGCCCACCAATTCCCCAATGCCAATCCGAACACGAGCGGCCAGTGCGGAAACCCATAGTCCAACCGGGATGAAATAGATAAACACGAACACAAACAGAACGGAAGCAGCCACTATTAATAAAGTAATTACGCCTTCCATACCACACTCCTTTGTTGATGCAGATACATTAAACAGATTCACAGGGGTCCTGAAAATTCAGCCGGGAATCCACACACGTGAAAATTCACCTATGCTATACCGGATCTGCCTTGCGAACCAGAATTCGGGTACCCTCGATCTCAACCACGGTGATCAGCGTGTCCTTTTCGATGAACTCCCCCTGAGTGGCCACACTAATTCTGCGGTCATCGAAAATACCGGTGCCCCCGGGACGCAGGGGCGTCAAAGCCACACCGTTTGTTCCGAGAAGTGTATCATATTCGAAAACCGCCACATACCCCTCATCCGAACGTTCCTCGGCCTGAAGCACAAGCCAGTTCCAGGCGTTTGTGCTGGGCATGATCCTGATCATCAGGATCGCCGCGGCAACCGTCAAAACAAAGGCGATCAGAAGCGGCCGGGTTGCCATACCCACCGAATCCCAGGTCCAGAGATCAAACCGACCGATCAGACTCAGAAAAAGACCGGTAATCATAAGCACGATTCCCGGAGCACCCAGAACGCCGAATCCCGCGATAAAAAACACATCCGCCAGGACCAGAAATACACCGACGACAAAAATCAATATCTCCGACCAGTCCGCCAGATTCACAAGTAGATGACTGCCGAAGAAGAGTCCCAGGCAAAGGATCCCTATCGTGCCACCAACACCCCACCCGGGACTCTGGATCTCGAAAATCAGACCCAGAAATCCGAGAGACATCAACAGCGAAGCCAGATAGGGATATGTGAGAATCCGAACCAGATCTTCAGCCCAATTCTCCGATTGATGATAGATACTTGCGTTACTCAGTTCGTACAATTCAAGCACCGCCTGGAGCTTGTCACCCTCGTCCGTGGCGCTCACCTTGAAATCCGCCACCTTTTGCTCCAGCGCCTCTTCGGTGGTCAGTGTCAGCAGCTTCCCCTTGGGCGCCAGGTCTTCCACATCTACATCCTCATCCACCATCGCCTCGGCGAGCTTCGAAGATCTGCCGCGTTTCTCGGCGGTCGCCTTCATCTCATTCCTGAAATAAGAGATCACTTTTTCGCTGGCCTTCTTCCCCTGCATATCTACCGCTGTGGCCGCTCCGATCGTGCCCCCTTCTACCATAACAATGTGCTCGCTGGCCAGAGAAATCAACGCCCCGGCGGAAATCGCGCGTGGATTGATGAAGGCGATCGTCTTCACATCGCTATACAGAATTGCGTCCCGGATCGTCAGCGCCGCGTCGAGCGCCCCCCCGGGCGTGTCGATTTCCAGAATTACGGCCGAAACGGCTTCCGACTTCGCCTCAGCCATCACGCGGTTGATGAACGCAGCCAGTCCCTTCTCGATCGTGCCTTCGATCGGCACGACATAGACGACCTTTTCTTCATCCGCCCCAAGCGTACCTATGGACACTGCGAGAGCCAGGATGAAGGTTGAGAGTCTCATTGGTTTTTCCTTTCATAACAGGCGTTATTTATGAGATCAGTGTACCGTATTCACAGATTGATGTCAACGGGTAAAGGCCGCAGAATAATCGGCGTGTATTCCGCCGACTCCGGATTATATTTGTCTGAGCACTGGAAATAAACTTTTCCCTGGAGACTTCCATTATGGGCAGCAAAGGTCCAGGTACGCTGACAGCTGAACAGATCGAGCACTTCCTTCAGAACGGGTATGTCACCGTTCACGATTGCTTCCGTGAGTCCTTCGCTAAGGACTGGCGCCGGCTGGCCTTCCAGCGTCTGGGCTACGATCCCCGGAATCCCGATACCTGGCAGGAGCAGCGAATCCACCTCCCCGGCATGAACAGGGTTGAAATTGCCTCATTTGCACCAAAAGCCTGGGGTGCTATATGCGATCTGCTTGGCGGAGAGAAACGAATCGCCGACAACCCCACCTGGAGCGACGGCTTCATCATCAACTTCAATCTCGGCGCCGGTGAGCCGTGGCAGGCGCCCTCTCGGGAAGTGGGCGGCTGGCACAAGGACGGAGATTTCTTTCGCCACTTCCTCGACAGCCCCGAGCAGGGCCTGCTCACCATCGTCATCTGGTCGGACATACTCCCGAAAAGCGGTGGGACCTTTATTGCACCGGATTCCATCCAGCATATCGCAAGATTGCTTTTGAAAAACCCCCAGGGGCTTTTGCCGGATGTCGGATTCGGAAAACACATAGACAGGTGCAGCAAGTTTCTGGAACTCACCGGAAAGACCGGAGATGTCGTGCTCCTGCATCCCTACATGCTTCACTCGGCTTCACGCAACCCTTCCGGTCGACCAAGATTCATCACCAACCCGCCGATAGCGCTCAGGGAGCCAATGTGTTTCGGTCGAGAGCAGATGTCAGACCACTCGCCTGTGGAACTTGCAGTGCTCAAATCCCTTGGTGTCGAACGTCTCGAGTTCAAGCCCACGGCCCCTCGAGAACGAATCGTCCCGGAGCGCGTTAAACGCCAGCAGAAGATGCTCGAAGAACAGAAAGAACGCCTCGCGGACACGACCGGATCACCCCTAATTTCGGGCGGAATTGTGACACGTTCCGGTCCTTTTCCATCTTGACAATCCGGCTGAATCCTTGTATGTTTTACGCCCTTTGATCAAGTGTGGCGGCGTAGCTCAGTTGGTAGAGCAGTGGAATCATAATCCATGGGTCGGGGGTTCAAGTCCCTCCGCCGCTACCACTACATTTCGCTTGATTTGAAACGCTGCTGGATGCTGATTCCCGGGCAAGCAAAACAAAGGCGCCTACGATATACGTAGACGCCTTTTTGACATGTTGCTGTTCCGATGGGGTCTTGTCAGCGGACGCAACCTCTGATCTTGCTGATGGCAGAATCTACCTCCGCGCATCCTCGTAGTCCTCCATCTTCACTGCCTCTTTGAGTCGTCCTCTCAAGATCGTCAGGTTCTCCGAAGCATCCCAGTCGCCCGTACTATCCAACCCGATCTCGCTCAAGAAAGACTCGATTTCAATTGATATCCCTTCGAACGACCAGTCTGGTTCGATGTCCTCGTCCAGGGTTTCGATTTCGCCATCCTCTTCCAGCTCCATGGACTCGAGTTCATCATCGGACAACTCCAGTTGAGGAATCTCATCCATGGACTCTATCCATCCTTCATTCTCGGCTGCCGCCGTCTCCACCAGCGAGGGTCCTTGTTCCATCACGCGCTCTGAAATGTAGATCGGTGCTCCGTATTTCAGAGCCAGCGCAATACTGTCCCCCGGGCATACCTCCACCCGCAGTTCACCCTCACCAAAGACCATAACGAGCTCGGCATAAACTGCGCCGTCCCTCAGTTCGCCGATATTGACCTGGGAGACCCGGGCGTTCAACCGGTTCAGAATGGCGCCGGTCAAATCGTGCTCGAGCGGAAGGGGAGTATCCTTGCCTGTCACACTCAAATAGATCGAAAGGGCTTCCGCGCCGCCAATGGGAAGTGGGCAGGCTTGTTCTCCCTCCAGGCTCTTGAGCCAGACAACCTGCTGGTATGTCTCTGGATCTGTGGCGAGTTTATCAAAAGTCACTTCGATCATGTCTCCCCTCCTTTACAATGTGCTCAGCCCGACGAATCAGAAAAGGTGGAAGGCCAAATTCGAATGTTATGTCCTTCCATACAGGGGTAAACGCAATCATCGTGCCACAGAAAGGAAAGAACATGACCTTTAACGCGTAAGCCACTATAGACAAACAGGATAAATGGATCGTACGATTTTCCGGCCCAACAGAATCCATTACTTCAACGTGCGATATTGTCAGATATGCGCCAGGTGTGCCATAACCCGGGCGACAGTGGTGAGCGGATCAGACACACAGAAATGGCGGCATCACATGCGTGACGACGCCCTGTGCTACCGGGAGATCTAAAGGAAGCTTCAGAAATCGAACAGTCGGAACGGATTCTCGCCCAGGATTCGCTTCTTGAGTGCCTCGTCGATCGCAGCGCTCAGAAACAGATTCAGGCGGTAATCGATGGGATCGGAAAAACCAAAACCAAAGTCGGTTCCCCAGAGCAGTCGTTCTGAACTGGCTTCCCGAGCCAATATCTCGATGGCTCTCTGGTGAGGTCCACAGAGACAGGCCCACACATTGGGAACCCGAAGCGCTTCCAGTGCGCTCCGCCAACTCCAGAGAAGACCTGCGTGACCCAAAACGAAACGGGTCCCCGGAAATCGCCTGGCCAGTCCCGCCACCTGTTCGGGCAGACTGTAACAGGGCGTTCCGTCGTGAAATAGAATGGGCGCATTCAGTTCGCCGGCGATGCCGCATATCTCGCCAAGCACCGCGTCCCCTGTGCTGAACCCCTGCAGCCAGGGATGAAACTTCAATCCTTTCATCCCCAGGTCCTCCAGACACCGTCTAGCCTCGCTTACCGCATCTTTTCCCATTTGCGGCCACACAGAACCAAACGGGATGAATCTGTCCTTAGCCTGCCGGGTAATATCAGCGAGTCTGGTATTATCCTCAGCGGCGAGATCGCATCGGTGGAGGTTGTAATGACCCAGAAGGAAGGCCTTGTCCACACCGTACTGATCCAGCACCTTCAGCCAGTTCGAGGGATCTCCCTGATCGCGGTCCTCCCAGACCATGCCCCAATGTGTATGACAGTCTACGATCACAGGTCACCCCTTTTTTCAAGCAAACGCCGGAGATTTTCGCCGCATACAGCCGCCACAATATCCTCCGAAAGTACCTTTCTCATCTGGTCCCACTCAAACACCAGCCCATTGATGGGTGCATAAGAACCCATCATGCCTTTCCGGCTTCCAACCTGCTCAACATAGCGCGAAAAGCTGAAGGGTCTGGCGAGAGACGACTCGAAATAGACCTGATCACTGAATTTCGCCGCCTCCACCATATCGTTCCAGAAGTCCGTTGCACCACAGTGACCGATAATCAGGTCCAGACCCGAAAACCGCTCGGCCAGATCCACCACCTGCCAGGGGGTTGCGTTCCCCGGCATTCCGGTGTGGATATAAACCGGCGTATGTGTTTCTGCCGCGGTTTCCAGAAGCGGCCAAACCAGCTCGTCATTGGTCATGAATCCCTGGACGAAGGGATGCAGCACAAGCATCCTAGCCCCTTCCCCGATCGCGCGTTCTGCCTCAGCCACTGCGCCTACACCATACCACGGGTTGGCCGTGCAGGTCGGAATCAACCTGTCGGGATGTTCTCCGGCGGCATGGAGCATCAAGTCATTTCCCGTCTCGTTACTCACCGCGAGGCACCGGTCCACCGGTGCAATCATCGCACGCTCTACTTGTGCCTCATCCATCTGTTCGAGCAGGGCGTCTACGGTCAGGTCATACTCTCGATCCACACCAATTGTACAGTATCCGTCGATCGTCATCGAAACTCCATTCAACAAATTTGGCACGTAATGAATTCGATCTATTCACCCACCGGACGCATCAAACCGCCAGCACGCGTGTGATACCTTCGAGACTTTTTAGCCGAGAATAATGGGTTACGGAAACATTCCCGTCTCCGACTGGCGTATCGGTCTGAATCACAAAATCTGCGAATTCTGTGGTGTTATAAGCCACATATGCCGGCGAAAGCCGCTCACAGTTGTTCGCCACATCCGCCTCGAAATCGGGAAACACGACCGGACCTGTATCCACCTGATAGATCGTCTCGATATCATTCGCATTCATCGTCTTGATGGGAAACTCCAGCTTCGCGTGGAACCGACCATCGCCGGATTCGAATTCCACCTGCCCGACCAGGGGCACATTGGACAGGGAAGCCTGAACAATCTCATCTTTTCCATTCAGGACCCGTCCTTCAACCATAACAATATGTTGATTCAGATCCTCGAATCGATCGCGCCATTTCCCCTGCTCTCGAAATCGATCCGTGTGTGTGGACATCGTACGGTATATCACGTACTCATCCTCCGAGAACACGCCGCAGAAATCATAATTCTCTTCGTAAAACAAGTTCCTCTCAGCAAAGGTATCCTCGGACTTGCAGGAGGCATAAAAATAGTAAGTCTGAACCTTGGATTCTTGCTTGTCTTCGAGCCTGCAAACAGATTCAACCTGCAGCCTGGCGTTGTTGCCTCTGCCATGTGTTACAAAGGTGAGGAACGATCTGGAAAAATCGCACACGTCCATTACAAACCCTCCGGAAACTGCTTTTCGGTATCAGGTCCGCCTGGCATCGGGAAACGCGGCTTCCTTGAAAGCCTGGCGCAAGGTATCGTCCAGCTTTTCAGCGTCGAACGGCTTCGAAACAATTAGATCGACCGATTTGCTCTCGTCAACTGGGGATCCTCGGTACTCCCACCCGGTCATCAAAACCAGAACAGTTTGTGGAGAGAGGGCCTTGACGCGGTCTGCCACCTCGAGCCCGGAAATCCCCGCCATCACCCAATCGGTTATGACGAGGTCGTGAAGCTTTTCCCGGAAAAGAGTCATTCCTTCCACCCCGTTCTGCGCGCAATCCACCTCGTGAGACACCAGGAGACTCGGCAAAAAATCCCGGATCGCGGGATCATCGTCGATCACCAGAATACGCAGACCGGTCACGGCATCCAGACCGGCTGTGAACTCGGCCGGAACCGGCTCGTCGGAGACCACAGGCACCCGGATGTGGAAGGTGGTTCCTTTTCCAGGTTCGCTTTCGATTTCGATTCGGCCCCCCTGGCCCTGGATGATTCCCCAAACGGTGCTCAGTCCGAGGCCAGTTCCTTTGTCCGGTGCCTTGGTAGTGAAAAATGGCTCGAACACGCGCCGTCTGGTTTCCTCGTCCATACCCGTCCCAGTGTCTGATACCGAAAGGCAGACCTCATCTCCATCCACCTTTGTCGAAATCGTGATCCTGCCTCCTTCCGGCATCGCGTCGACCCCGTTGAAAATCAGATTGGACAGAATCTCTTCCCACGCCGATCCGGCGGATTGAACCGGGGCGACCTCGTCAAGCGTCAGATCGATGTCGATGATCTTCCCTTCCTGTTCCGCCTGGGCCTTCCACTTGACGTGGGTGATATCAATCGTGTCTCTCACCACCTGGTGGAGATTCACCTGGGACAATTGGCTTGGATCCGATGGGCGTCCGAAGGACTGGATTCTTTTCACGATCGCGGAGCACCGGCGCGCCGATTGCACGATCTTTTCTGCATTGGCAAGGACCGGTTCCGGAACATCATCCCGCATTTTCATCAACTCGGCATAGCCCATTACACCTGTGAGCAGATTATTGAAGTTGTGGGCTACACCTGCTGCCATTTCGCCAAGGGCTCGGAGTTTCTCGGCCTGGTGCAGCTGCTCTCTGAACCTCTGCGTAGCCTCTTCACGCTCTTTCCGTTCCGTAATATCACGACCAATTCCGTGCAACCCCACCGTTTGTCCGGCCTCCTCAATCCATCGCGAAACGATTTCCACACTGGCGTGTTGGCCATCTTTCCGCAGGACCTCCACCTCCACGGCAATTCGGGGCGCTCCGGGTAGAATTTGGTCGTCCAGGTTCATCAGACGATCTGCGTCCTCCTGCGCCAGGAGATCGTAAAAGGATTTGCCGATCAACTCCTGGGCAGAGTACCCCGTGTACTCTATGGCAGCCTTGTTAACCGAGGTGCTTTTCATGCTCATGTCGGTGGTGTAGACAATATCCTGCGCATTGTCGAACAGGTCGCGGTAGAGTCGCGCCGACTCCTCGAGCGCGTTATGGGAGGTGCTAAGTGCCTCGGCCATATCGTTGAACGAACCAGCGAGTTCACCGATTTCATCTCTGGACGAAGGGGGAATTCGATGCCCCAGTTCTCCGGAGGCCAACCTCCGTGTGCCTGCCACAAGCGCGTTCGCCGGCCGGGTAATCTGGCTCACGCCTGCAAAACTGATCAGGGCCGCTGCAAAGAGAACGCCTCCGCCGATAAACAACAATACCTGTTCTACTGTAGTCAGAAATGCGATGGCCTCGTCCAGAGAAAGCTGGATCAGATAAAACCCGCCCTCTGCTCCGCGCATATCATCGAGCTTTCCCAGGAGCGAAAGGAACGTCTCCTCACCCACATTCACCTCGAAAGGTGAATGTTCAGCCGCTTCGTCTCGATCGCCCGTAAAAACCTGCCGCTCTATATCACGCCTTTGATCTTCAGACCATGTAGACGAAACCAGCCGGCTGCCCAGTGAAAAGGAGATCTCGCTGTGCATCATTTCCCTGAGCTCTTTGGCCAGCAAATCGTCCACCCCGAATCCCGTACCCAGCGCACCAACGATCTCACCACGTGAACCCAGCACCGGCACGACCACCATTTGCACAATACGGCTGCCATCCGCCCGTAACCCCGAGGTCACCTTGCCGGACAGGGCCTCCTGGATCTGCTCGATACCGGAGGCATTCTCTCCGTATCCGGTGGTACGCTCAACCATGCCGAACGGCGTACCATTTTCGTTGGTGATGATCACGAGATCGCTGTCGATCTGATCCAGAATCTCCCGCATCAATGCCGCAACATCGCCGGGCTCCTCGGCCGCAACCGGTCTCTGGATCAGTTCATCCTGCGTGGCGAACATCAATCCATCCAGCACCCATTTCAGGTCACCGGAACCGGCAAAGCCCACAGTCAAAGTGCCGGTGCCACATCGGAATGCAGATAGGGTCCGCGTGCATACGAAGAATCGACTGTCAGCCAGGTCATTGGAACAAGCCCCAAACGACCTGAAAACTGCTTGCCGTCATTATTGTCGCCC
>Ga0114996_10003360_pt1 | contig 19950 bp, 19 predicted proteins | sample ArcticOcean_MG_C_4_FD_87039 | JGI IMG/M metagenome (GOLD analysis project Ga0114996, IMG submission 87039) | Marine microbial communities from western Arctic Ocean - ArcticOcean_MG_CB4_134 | ecosystem: Environmental > Aquatic > Marine > Oceanic | place: Arctic Ocean: Canada Basin | collected...
CGCTGCTGAGCGCTGGTTTCAGGTAATATAACAGTTTCCGAATCAACTAATTGGTCATATAGGCTGTGGCAATACGTTGGTTGAATTAGAACGGTATGACGAGGCTGAAGACCTCTTTCAGGAGGCTGTCCATAGATGGCCGGATAATGAGCAGGTCCTGCTCAGACTGGTCAACGCGTGTTATCAAAACCTGCATTGGCCGGAAGCTCTGGGCTATCTTGAAAAGGCCGTGGCGCATTTTCCAGATAGTAGGAGGGTGTGGCTGAAGTATGGCGACCTGCTATTGGATCTATATGAATTTGAAAAAGCGGAGCAGGTGTTTTTTGCCGCCATGGGAAAATGGCCCGAGATTTCTACACCTTTTGAAAAGTATGCCAGAACAGCCCGGCGGTCCGGGCGCCATGTAGAAGCGTTAAACCGCTGGAAAGTATGTATTGAGACATTTCCCGATGTGATAACAGGCTATATAGGCTATGGTGCTGAAATGAGCGGCCTGTGGAGATTTGAGGAGGCGGAATCAGTTCTCACGGAAGCCTTGATGAAATGGCCGGATCATAAACAAATCCTGGCCGGCCTTGCCAACTTGTATCGGTTGCAGCGGAATTGGGAAAAAAGTATAACCACCTGGAAACATCTTATTCATCTCGAACCGGATAATAGACCGGCGCATATAGGCTTAATTGGGACCTTAGCCGAAGCCTTGAAATTTGACGAGGCCTTTGATCATTATAAATCCTTTAAGGAAAGTCATGCCCCGAGGACACCCAGGGAGGCTCTTTCCATGAAAAGGATTTTGACAAGGCTTCATACGCAAAGCAGTCAATATGACAAGGCCTTTCAACTTACGCAGGAGATATGTAAATCGAAAGTACACAAACTTGATTATATAAGTGTTCACCTGAACCTGGCTGATCGTATGAGCGACTTTTTGGATGATCAAGCCCCGGACCTGGTAGCACGCCTATTACAAAAACACCCTTCGCATTGCAGGTTAAACTAAAATTGGCAAGTCTTTATATACAATGTAAAAGATATGATGAAGCGTGTGCGTTGATAAAGTTGATTCCTGAATCCTGTGTATTTGTATCAAAAGACTATCAGGTAGACATCTTTAAATTGCGGGCCTGGCACGCCCATCACATGGGTGAAATCGAAGAGGCGAAAGACATCTGGGCGAGCATATCAGGACGCACGTTTTTGTCCAGAATACATTCGCCATACAGTGATTTAAAGTACAGAAGCAAAGCGCCGGTCCATGTTGACCCGGATGACATCTTTTTGTTCGTATGCGTTAAGGACGCCTGTATAAGATTGCCATGGTTTCTAAGTTATTACAGAAAAATAGGCGTGGATAAGTTTTTTATCATTGATAATGACTCCAACGATGGAACCGCCGATTATCTGCTGAATCAAAAAGACGTACACCTCTTCTGGACCGATGAGGCCTTTAACAAAGCTGGACAGGGGATGAAGTGGATCAACGACCTGATAGAAAAAAATGGAAAGGGCAATTGGTGCGTGTTTGTTGATTTTGACGAGTTTGTCGTTTTTCCCACGATAGAAGACCGTACGCTAAGCCACCTGTTACGTTATATGGACCGCAAAGGAGATGAGGTGTTCATGGCCTTGATGCTGGACATGTATGGTGAACATATCGGCGTGGAGAAAGCGTACAAGTCAGGTGATGATTTATTAAATATGTTCCCTTACTTTGAGGCGAATTATGATTATAGCGGTAGTATATTTTGCCCGTACAGGTCTTACTACGGTGGTTTCCGACGCAGGGTCATTTGGAACAGCCATGTGGGTACGCCCATGACGAAAGTCCCTATCATAAAATCCGGTAGAGGCATTAAGTATCTGGGAAATCATCAAACCACGCCCGGCAAGGTTTCGGATGTTACAGGCGCATTGCTTCATTTTAAGTTTATGGGAAAAGAAACGTACGAAAAGGAATCATTTCGTCTTGGAAAGATGGGAAACACTCAAAAATACTGGTTCTTTGCACAGCGGGCTAAAGAATATGGCGAAGAGCACTCTTTTCTCTGTGATTCAAGTATCCGTTACAAGTCGAGCGAACAACTGAAAGAACTGGGTCTGATGACTAAGCCGGATGATTTTTAATACCGGGCGATATGATTCCGCCGATGTATATGACTATCTGCATTGGGCGTATATCAGCCGTTAAAACGCATTGAAAATTTCGTGTCCCTCACGTAATGTGCCGTCGGCGCTTATAGGTTCGCCCGGCCATTCGCCCCGGCCATTCGGCCTCTGATGCAGCTTGGCACCGATCCAGCCGATGTCTCGTTTCTTGAGTTCGGTCAAGGTAAACCTGATATTGTCTACGTGCCAGGCATCGTCCTCTGAGGGCCAGCATGTTTCCGTGGCAACGAGCGGTTTGTTTACCTTATGGGCAAAGTCAACATAGTCATCCAGCATACTGAGAAAGGCCGCTTTTTCCGATTCGTTGTCCTGGTCATGCACGTAGTACGGGTGGATAAGCAGAATATCGCTTATGTCCTCGACGCGCTCAAGACCATGGCGGCCGTAGTCCTGCAGGACACTGATGCCCAAGGGGGCGACCGGACCGATGTCTTTACAAAGGTCATACATTCTTTTCATCCAAGCATATTCCCCCTGCTCTATATGTTTCATCTCTTCCGGTACGCGGTCTGTGCCATAACTTCCAGGCACATAGGGGAACGGTTCGTTGCAGATATCCCAGATGTTGATCCGCTCGTCGTCTTTGTAGGTCCCGACAATGGTCTTCAGATAGGTGTCGAAAATAGCGGCCCCGTCTCCTTGAGCGCGTACCGTAAACCAGTTCCATCCGGGCATAAAATGATCCGCAAAGATATTCCCCATCGCCGGGCATCGGGAGAAAAGGGTCGGGATTACTTGCAGACCCAGCCGGTCGGATAGTCGCAGCACCGATTCAAAATTTTTCATATACCGATCGGGATCGACATTATGCACGTCCCACGATAGCTGCACTCGAATGGTATTGATGAGAGGAAAATAGGCCTTGGCTCTGGTCAACTCCAGCTCGGTTCTATCGCTATCGAAATCGATCCAGGATGAAAAGGAATAATCGGGTTTCAGGAAATAGTTAAAGCCTTTGAGAGAGGCGTAATCGGTCATAGAAATCGATTCCTTTTGGTTCGGATTGAACGATGTTAATTACTGACTTTTGAATTATAAATTATGATTGAGAGCCATGGGTCGCCCATTCATAAATCAGAAATAAAAAATCAGAAATCAAAATTCCCTATGGTCGGCTGATATGAAAATATGAAAGACCCTCTTCCCTTGTCAAGACGGTCAGATTCGTACCACCGAACTTTGTATGTTTGCCTTTCTGAGGGCTTGAAATAGTTTTCCCGGTGCGGTCTTTGGCTTATTCGCCAGAACTTTGAGAAGAGGGGGTATCCGGCTCTGATCCCGATATACGCGACCCAGGGTCTGAAAACAGCGTATGTCGTGCTTCATCGGCGATGGCGATGACGGCCGGGTGCTTTAAGCGACGTTCGGGCGAGATCGCGTAAAACTGTTCTCGAATGGAGGCTACCCGGCCGATGAGTTGCAGGCCATAGGCCGTCTCGACATCATCAACAATGATATCTGGCAGAGGCAGCACGCCTTTGCCGGATTGTCCAAAGGTCTTCATCAGGGCGCTGTCTTCAAGCTCGGCAACGATATCCGGATAAATATTCTGTGCCCTGAACCATTGATCCAGTGACCGCCGGAGTGTTGTATTATTGGTTGGCAGGAGAAATGGAGCCTGGTTCAGACTGCGTGGAAAATCCGGACGGAGCTGATCCGCCAGAGGCTTTATGGCGACAAAGGAGACCCCGCATTCCCCCAGAAGATGATTATACACCCTTACGCGGTCGGCAGGATTGATCGGCACATCGGACAGAATAATATCCAGTTTGTAGAGCGCCATGTCACCGATCAACTGTTCCACTTTCCCTTCATGGCATGTAATCCGGACGGTTTCCTCAAGATGATAGGCAGGTTCGATCAGATGGTACGCGATTAGCTTGGGCAGTACGTCTGTTATGCCTACGTTTAATCGGAGTGGTTGACCGGTAGGTCGGTTTTTCAGGGTGTCCATCAATTCACGCCCAAGTAAAAAAATCTCATCGGCATACCGGTACACCAGACGCCCTGTCTCGGTAAGTACCAGACCCCGGCCCCGGCGTTCAAAAAGTCGATCGCCCAACGCCTCCTCCAACACTTTGATCTGACCGCTGACGGTCGGTTGCGCCAGATTAAGCTTCTCAGACGCTTTGACCACACCCCCTTCTTTGGCCACGGTCCAGAAGTAGTACAGATGGTGATAGTTCAGCCAATCCATTTTCCCCGTCCTTCCTCTCGAAGAATCGCTGTACAGAGAATTGCACAGGGTTCACGTTTCATTTGTTTTTCAACACATCGGTTTTTTCGATATGTTATGTCTATATAATCAATTTGTCAATATATAATGAAGTTGATATATTCATGGATCTATTGCGTAAACAATACAGTTATAGCAGTTGTATTAGATAAGAAACAGAGAGGAGGTCAGCGATGTCGAAATGGTATGATCTACGTAATCTTAAAGGTGATTTGACCGGCGGTATTACAGCCGGTGTCGTCGCTCTTCCGCTGGCGTTGGCCTTCGGTGTGCAGTCCGGGATGGGCGCTATTGCGGGGTTGTATGGTGCCATGGCCCTCGGGCTTTTTGCCGCCGCATTAGGCGGTACTGCGACGCAAGTGAGCGGTCCTACAGGCCCTATGACGGTCATCTCCGCCATTGTTATCGCCACGGCTATTGAAATGACCGGCAGCCTTGAACAGGGACTGGGCGTGATTATCGGGGCGTTCCTGCTTGCTGGCGGTTTTCAAGTTGTTTTCGGTCTGTTGAAGATTGGAAAGTACATCAAGTATATCCCATATCCTGTGTTGTCCGGTTTCATGACCGGTATTGGCGTGATCATCATTTTATATCAACTCTATCCGCTGATGGGCCATCCGTCTGCGCCCTCAACCGTCGCAATTTTTACAGACATCGGGAGGCCTCTGGCGGCGCTGAACTGGGGTGCCATTGGCATCGGCTTGGCCACCATGGCCATTATTTACCTGTTTCCGCACATCACCAAAGCGGTTCCAAGCACGCTTGTGGCACTGTTTACCTTATCTCTGGCCACCTATTTTATGAATCTGGATGTCCCGCTCATCGGCGACATTCCATCTGGTCTCCCTGTACTGCTGATCGGTGAAGTTCTCAACATCAATCCAAAGTTTTTTTGGCTGATCATCGAATTTGCCGCTATGCTCGCTGCACTTGGCATGATAGACTCTTTATTGACCTCTGTCATTGCGGATAATATCACCAAGACCAAACACAATAGTAATAAAGAACTCATTGGCCAGGGCATCGGTAATATGGTCGCCGGGATGATTGGCGGTCTACCCGGCGCGGGTGCAACGATGCGGACGGTAGTCAATATCAATTCCGGCGGCAAAACACGTGTTTCCGGAATAGTGCACAGCCTGCTCCTGTTGTTCATTCTGCTGGGCGTCGGCGAATACGCAGCATATATCCCACTGACCGTGCTCGCCGGTATCCTCATTACCGTCGGCATCGGTATCATCGACTATAAAGGCATGAAGCATCTTTTCCACGTACCGCCCACCGATGCGGTAGTCATGGTGATCGTACTGGCTATAACGGTATTCGGCAACCTGATTCATGCAGTAGGTGTGGGCGTCATGTTGGCCTGCATCCTGTTTATGAAAAAGTCGAGTGATCTGGCCGAGTCCAGCAGCTCACTTAACGCCATGGGTGGTATGGATGGCGAAAAACCGTGGTCGGATGAAGAAGGTCTTTATCGCGAGTATCATAACAAGATCTATATCAAGCACCTCTACGGTCCCATGTTCTTCGGGTTCACCACGCGGTTCCAGGAAATGATCAAATCGCTGGATGAAGACATAAAAGCCCTCATCATCCGTATGGACCGAGTTCCACATATGGATCAATCCGGCCTGTACGCATTAGAAGAGGCCATCCTGGATTTGACGCGAAAAGGCGTATGGGTGCTTATAACCGGCCTGCAACCACAGCCCATGGATATGCTCAAGAAGATAGACATCATCCCGGATCTGGTCCCCGAAGTGCATCTCTTCGACCAGTTCAGCGATTGCGAGATGTGGATACACGAATACCTTCAGAGCGATGAAGAAGATATGAGTAAAGCACTGGAGAAGCTGAAACCGAAAAAAGAAATGATCGTGGTATAAAACCGCAAGAGACACTCATAGGAAGGAAAAGACAAATATGAGAACACATACGAAAGCATCCCAATCGTCTACCACGCCAGATATGGCCCTGCAACTTTTGAAGGAAGGAAACGAACGTTTTCAGAATAATCTTAAAGCCAACCGCGATCTGCTGCTGCAGGTGAACGAAACGCAAAATGGCCAGTTCCCATTCGCCACAATCCTCAGCTGCATTGACTCCAGGGTGTCGGCGGAACTCGTTTTCGATCAGGGCATCGGAGATATTTTCAGCATTCGTATCGCGGGGAACTTCATTAATGAGGATATTCTGGGCAGTATGGAATTCGCTTGTAAAATCGCCGGGTCGAAGCTGCTGGTCGTCCTGGGCCACACCAGTTGTGGCGCCGTTAAAGGCGTGTGCGACAACGTCACTATGGGCAACCTGACAACGGTCATGACCAAATTGAGACCGGCGTTGGATGAGACCGATGAGGCATCCGGTGATCGTAGTTCCAGTAATCTGGCCTTCGTCAATGAAGTAGCGACAACGAACGTCAAATTAACCATGAAAGGGATCACCGAACGCAGTCCGATCCTCAGAGATATGCTGAATGACAAAGCCATCGGTCTTATAGGGGGTATGTATAACGTGCATACGGGTGGCGTAACGTATTTCAGTTAATCTTTATTTTCACCTGATCCAGCAAAAACTTATCTTGCAGCACCCAGTAATCTCTTACGCCCCGTTTGTCGTAGATTAATACGGCCATGCCCATACTCGCAAAATGCCTGGTCATCCAGTTCAGGATGCCAGGCGCAGCACGTCCGGAACCATGGGCGATCACGATGGCCGGATGCGGTCCTGCGTTATCCGGTAGCCAGAGGGACCCCGCGGTGGAGACCCCTTCACTGTGCAAGGTGATATGGTCCGTTTCCGTATAGGCGTTGCCGGTCTGGGCATGGCTTTCCGCTACGGGGGCGGGCAACATCATCAATAGACACAGGACCAGCCAACGATTTCTTGAAATAGTAGGCATACAGAACCTCTTCCTCATGTTTCGCATACTACCGACCATCCTGCTTACCGAAGATACCCAGGTCACGCATTTCTTTAAGCCACTCGATATCGACGTCCCGCTCCGCTAATCGAATGACCACTTCTACGGAGAGATCCGTAAAACCGGCATCCCGAAGCCCTTTCAGATAGTCGACGCCTACTTCATGCTCGGCCAGGGTAATCACTTCGTCGAAAGACAAATTTGACAGGCCGTTTTCGCACAACCCTTTGATCCAGGCGATATCCACTTTGTGTTCAGCCAGTATGATAATCCGATCTATGGAAAGATCATTCAAGCCGGCTTCATACAGGGCTTTTATCCAAAGGGGTTTCACCTCATGCTCCGCGAGTCAAATGATATCATCCACGGATAGATTCAAGGTGTCGTGTGTTGTCTTGACCTCTTGCGCTTGCATGGTGGTCTCCTTTGGTTCGTGTTGCCCGGCTCTTAGGCACCGGGCTACCACCTCGTACTACAATCCCACCCACCACCTACGATTTACTCATATGGCAGCATATCCGCCGTATTCGCCAGCGCTTTTTCAGGACCTGATAACCCACCGTGAGCTGGGCCATGCCAAGGGCAGCAGCGTTGCTGATAAGAAAAACATGCGCGGTTAGATCAATCCGGTAGGCGAAGGCCTGAAGCCATTGATGCATAAGATAATACGCAATCGGGCACGCCACAGCCGAAGCCAGCACGACCGGAAGGAAAAAATCGCGGGTGAGCGTATGTAGAATGCCTGCGGCCAATGCCCCAAGCACTTTACGAATACCGATTCCGCTGGTCCGCTGTTCGCAGGTCAACGACGCGAGCCTCAGGTGCCCCAGGCACCCCATCCCTATCGCCAGGAAGGCCTCTCTTTTGACGAGGGGCGTCTTCAATTATTCTTTTCAAATGGCCTATTTCTTTATATTTTCATTAGATTCAACAGATCCACTTTTGCGACCTATTCAACTTCTCACTAATGCAGGATAGGTCGCAAGTTTCAAAAACCCGTGATTGTGGCGAACCACGCCATATGCATGTGAATCGAGAGCATAAGAGTGTAAAGTTCTGGCTTGATCCTGATATATCATTGGAAATTAATCGTGGGTATAGCCGTAAAGAACTACGAGATATTGAACGAATCACCCGAGAACATATGGAAAACTTGAGACATGGATGGGATGCCTTCTGTATCGAATAGCCTTATCGTATCAAGCATTATAAATGTATCAGTAACAGAGGATACTTTATCCGTGGATTTAGAGGATGGTCGTTCTTTAGCCTTTCCGATTGGCTGGTATCCTAGTTTAGCTTATGGCACCAAGGCAGAACGAAACAATCTTCAAATTAGTAGTGCCGGTTACGGCATCAACTGGCCAGATTTGGACGAGGATATTGGTATTGAAGGGTTGCTGCTTGGCTTAAGGTCATCCGAAAGCCATGCGTCATTTGAAAGATGGCTCAAGGATCGAAACAAAGTTTTATAGCCTGCCAATGGTCTATGTCTAAGGGGAGTCAGTAAGATTTTCCCAATCTACGCCCTGAGGGTTTGGGCATGAATTTTCCTAACTTGTCAATGAAGCGGGACGGTGCACTGAATCTGTGGTTTTCAGCGATTGGCCGGCTTGATACTGGATAGGCAGGCGCCGGACTGCTCGGTTTAGGGCACCGCCCCTTATTTTATCGTGATGCGCTTTGGAGAGTAACGTGAAATTAAAATTCTATGGGGAAGAGTTTCCGTTTATACGGTCAACATAGCATCAGGGACTTTGAACCGACTAACACAGCCATCCACTTCGAGTTTCGGTCCCTCGTGGGTACCGGATGGCAGACATATTGTCTTCTACTCCGTACGAGATGGGCATCCGGAACTCTATGTATTAGACACCAGTAGTGGGACGCAGCATCGTGTCACATCCGGATATCTATGGTCAATGCCGTAACGCTCTAACAGATATACGATCTATTTTGGCAAGAAAAAAGATGCCTCTTAGCCTGTTTATAGGATGATTTTTAAACGGCGGTCACGTTTGCTTGCCAAAACCAGGGTATGTGCCAATCCCATTTTAGAAGAGGGCTGAGAGACTGAGCCTGTACCAAACAGATATCAAGGGTGAGAAGACGCACATAGCAGTGCGTCTCTGATAGTAAGGCCCCTCGTCTTTGACGAGATATTGGAAGCCCGCTCACGCTGGGTGTTGCAAGTGGGCAGTTTTTACTTTCAGTGGTTTTTGTCTGGTCTCATTCGTCAACGGGCCCACCGCCCTGCTCAAAACGCCACACCATATCAATATATCCTTGCGAAAATACCATGTCCGGCGCTTTGTCATAACTAAAGATAGTAATAATGCGCGGCCGTATATTCGGTGGGTTTATTTTTGTAAATAGACAGACGTACGCTTCATCTGAAGTCTCGCAAGGCTACGGGTAATTTCTTTGACTATAGCCCCTCATGGCATTACTTTTGTGCGGAGGCTGAAGCATAGGATGACATCGAATCTGAGGAGGGGCCATTATCCAGGCAGGTTATTACGAAGCAGATGAGCAGGTCGCCATCTATTGCGAGTTCCATTATGGCGCTGAATATTTTGATATAGCCAACTATCCGAAGCAGTGCGCCGAGTGGTGTATGGCATATATGGATGGGCGTAAAAAGGAACGGGCACTCGATATAGGCTGCGCCGTAGGACGCTCTACTTTTGAGTTGGCGCGCGGATTTAACACCGTGACCGGTCTTGATTTCTCGCATGGCTTGATACACGTCGCTTCGGAGATGCAGGAGCAAGGTATGTTCCAGTATACGCTTCCTGAAGAGGGCGAGTTGGTTTCTCACCACACAAAGCGCCTGGTAAATCTTGGATTGACGGATACGCAAAATAAAGTGGCCTTCTGTCAGGGAGATGCGCAGCACCTCGATCGATCACTAACAGATTACGATCTGATATTTGCCGGTAATTTGATTGACCGTTTGCCCGACCCAGCCGAATTTTTAACGCACATTCATGAACGATTGAGGATTGGCGGCCTGTTGGTCATCACTTCGCCCTACACCTGGCTCACGGATTTCACATCCCGTGACAAATGGGTCGGCGGATTTATGAAGAACGGACATCCTTATACCACACAGGATGGGATGCTCGCCCTCCTATCCCCCCGGTTCAATTTGATCGACGATACCCGTCAAGTCCCCTTCGTTATCCGCGAAACCGCACGAAAATTCCAGCATACCATCGCCGCGATGACCGTATGGGAAAGGAAAGACCACCATGTTAACTGAACAACAATATCTACATTTCCAGACGTTTGGTTTTGTGGTGTTGCGTCAGGTGTTCACGTCGGACGATTACAACCAGCTTGACGCCGAATTCAACAGCGCGCTGGAAGCGGCGTATCGTCATGCGCCTTTTGACGGAACCACGCGGCATTGGCTGCCGATGCTGGGGCCGTCCACGCCATTCTTTGCAAGTCTGCTGGAAGATGACCGACTGTGTAAGGTCGCCGAACAACTCTACGGAGAGGACACCCTGGGGATTATTTCCGATGCCAACCGGTATGTAGGCGATACGCGATGGCATCCGGATACGGGAAGTATCCATCAGTTCGGTGTGAAGTTCGCTTTTTATCTCGAACCGGTCGGTCCGGATACGGGGGCGTTGCGGGTGATACCGGGGTCGCACAAACAGCCTTATCATGACGCACTGAAACAGGCCATGCCTGATCTCAATATGAACATTCAGGAAATCCCGGCCTATATCTGCACTTCGGAACCCGGTGATGTGGTCGCCTTCGACCTACGGTGTTTTCATGCCAGTTACGGCGGGGCGGATGATCGCCGGATGTGCACATGTGTCTATTACAACAATCCCAAAACGCCTGAGCAGGACGAGGCCACACGCAAACAGGCGTCGGGTAGTGGAAAAACGTCCGCAACTTACAACCGGCCCGATGATCCGTTGTTCGATCCCCATTGGCTGGCAAATCCGGCAGGCAGCCCCAAGCGGCAGCGGTGGCTTGATCGAATGCAAGAACTGGGGTTCTTTGAAGCAGCTTGAAAGGCGGCTATCTCTATGCTAAAAAATCGTTTGAAAGAATTGCTCGATGCGGACCAGCCCGCATTTGGTCTGCAGCTTCGGTTTGGCTCCCCGGCGATTGTTGAACTGGTGGGGCTTGCCGGGTTCGACTGGGTTTTGATCGACTCAGAACATGCGCCACAGACGCCGGTGACGATTCAAAATCAACTTCAAGCCGCCGGATGTACACCGACCACGCCGGTCGTCCGGATAGGAAAAAATGATCCGGCGTTGATCCATCTCTATCTTGATATGGGAGCGATGGGGATCGCGGTACCGTTTATCAATACGCCTGAAGAGGCCCGTTTGGGTGCTGAGGCCTGCCGATATCCGCCGCAAGGCACCCGAGGTTGGGGGCCGCACCGGGCGGCGGGATACGGTCTTCACGCGGAAGCATATACCGAAAAAATTAACGATCTGGTGATGTACCTGCCCATTATTGAAACAGCGGAAGCCATCGAAAATATCGAGGGAATCATGGCGGTCGACGGCGTGGATTCGTGTATCGTCGGCCCGGTAGATCTCTGTATTTCTCTCGGCATCCCGTTTCAGTTTGACCATCCGGCCTATCTCGATGCCCTTCAGCGTGTACGCGACGCAGCGCAGCGGGCTGGGAAACCGGCCGGCCTCCCGTTGCTCGGCGCTCTCGATGATCAGGATAACATCCGCCAGCAGGTGGAGCAGGGTGCCCGGCTTTTGCTGCTTGGTGGCGATGAGCCGTATCTAGTGCAGGCGTGCAGGAAGGCGCTGGAAAACCATGCATTTTTAAAGAAATAGGCGTTCAGAGGCTATTTTTTCTATTTTGGTATTTCGGTATGGGGAGATCATCTTATACCCACGGTCAAGTAAACGACCATATATAGATCCCTGTAACAAATTGTAAATAATGGTCTTTCAACCCCGAAGGGCTCGCACATGTCCACAGGATATGTGCGAGTATAATTCATAACCTGGCATTATCTCGCCTGTTTCATCTATTTTGATTAAGAAGTTTACGCTTTCTCTCTCTTCACGTATCAACGACTCAATTGCCAATCACCAATCACCAATCACCAATCACTCATTCGCTCAATCGCCCATGTCTTTTTTCGCTTCCATCCTCTCCGGCCTGTTGCTCACCCTGACGCTGCATTACCCCTCCATGAGTTGGCTGGCCTGTCTGGCGCTTGTACCGTTTCTGATCGTGTTGCTGCGGGGTGGTGTGCCATTCAAATATGCTCTTCTTTTTGGTTGGTTGGCTGGCCTCATTGGTTATGGGTTTCATTTTTCGTATGTCGCGACAGCCCTGGATATGGACGTGTTTATCGCGGCCCTTATTTACTATGCGCTCTACGTCGGCGTGTTCGCGGTCGGGGTAACTTTCTGCAGCCGACAAAGTATCGAATACGGTAGCCTCGTCGCGCCCTGTCTCTGGACTGGATTAGAATACATTCGGGCGCATGTTCTGACCGGTGTGCAGATCGGCACGCTCGGCGCGACCCAGGCGGAGACCCTGCCCGTGGTTCAGATCATATCGGTTACGGGCATCTTCGGTCTGTCGTTTATCCTCGTCTTCATCAACGTGGCGGTTACGCGACTGATTCTTCTGCGACGGGCAGGAACGCCCATGTCAACCTTTGGATGGGCAGGTGCGGCGACTCTCATGATTGTCGGGGTTTTGTCGTATGGAGGGCTCTCTCTCTGGACGCCCGAACCGGAAGCGTCGGATATACTGACCATCGCTACGGTTCAGGGGGACATTGATGAGCGGGGGATGGATCAGGATGTAATTCGCCAGCAGATCTTCGATCGATACCGGACCCTGACGGTGAAACTGACGGCCATACAGCCGGACCTGATCGTATACCCCGAAACCATGACCGGCAGCTATCTGATGCAGGACAGCCTGTTTTTGTCGTTCCTGGCAAATATGGGCGAACAGACCGGCAGCCGTTTTCTGGTTGGCAGCCGCTACCTGGTCCGAACCGAGGATACATACGGCCTGTATAACAGTGTCTTCCTGGTCGATTCGACTGGCCATATTCTGGATCGGTATGACAAAAATAAATTGGCCCCATTCGGCGAATATACCCCGCTTAGTGCCTGGTTGCCCTGGCTGGCGGAATACCGAATCGCCCAGGCCGAGTTAACGCCTGGGGAGGAATGGGCACCTTTAGCAGTGACTGAAAAGGCGCTGACGGGGATCGGTATTTGCTACGAGGCCATGTTCAGCGCGGATATCCGCCATGTGATCCGACAGAACACACGACTTCTGTCCATTATTTCGGATGATTTCTGGTTTCAAGGTACACCGGAATCCCGGACATTTTTTAATGAAGGGGTTCTTCGGGCGATTGAAAACCGCACGCCGATGGTCCGTTGTGCTAATATGGGGCGGTCCGGTATCGTAGATGCCTATGGCAGGATAATCAGTACACCGCTACCCGGTGCCCCCGGTGTCACCTATGGCACGGTACGCCTTCGGACCACCATCTCTATATACACCCAGATGGGTGATGTGTTGCCCTGGCTGAGCCTGATCGTATGCATTCTGGTTATCGCCTGGTGTGTCTTTCGTCGTACATCCGCTTCAAATACCGCTTGACTTTAAAGACGGTGCTTAGTACTTGAGTAGAAGATCAAATGGGGCCCTGTAATCCAATCAACAATCATATATCAACAATCAAAAATAAACATGAAACTTACCTTCTACGATACCTACACCCGCAGCATGCGTGAATTCGAGCCATTGTCACCGAATGAAGTCGGTTTGTATACCTGTGGACCGACCGTCTATGACTTCGCACATATCGGTAATCTGCGGACCTATATTTTTGAAGATCTGCTAAGTCGGGTCCTGAAGTTCAACGGCTATACCGTTCGGCATGTTATGAATATTACAGACGTGGGCCATCTGGCGTCGGATGCCGATACGGGCGAAGACAAAATGGAAAAAGGGGCCCGCCGTACCGGCAAGACCGCCTGGGAAATAGCAGAGTTTTACACCGAGGCTTTCAAGGATGACTTGCGGCACCTTAACATTATCGAACCTACCGTATGGTGCCGGGCGACCGACCATATTCCCGAACAGATTGCAGAGATTCAATGCATCGAAGCCAAAGGGTTTACCTATCAGACCTCGGATGGGATTTATTTCGATACGGCCAAGTTACCCAATTACGGCTATCTGGCCCGCCTGGATATCGAGGGATTGGAAGCCGGCACGCGGGTTGACATGGCCGAAAAACGAAATCTAACCGACTTCGCGCTGTGGAAATTTAGCCCCAAAGATGAACAGCGGCAGATGGAGTGGGATAGCCCCTGGGGTATCGGGTTCCCCGGATGGCATCTGGAATGCTCCGCCATGTCCGCCAAATATCTGAGCACCTACTTTGATATTCATTGTGGTGGCGAAGATCATATTATGGTCCATCATCCTAACGAGATCGCCCAGACCGAAGCTTGCCACGGCACCCGATTGGCCAACTACTGGATGCATGGGTACTTTCTTCAGCTGGATGACGCCAAGATGGCCAAATCGGCTGGTGAATTTCTGCGCCTCCAGACCATGATTGACCGGGGGTATGATCCGCTGGTATACCGGTTATTCTGCCTGAGTGCGAACTACCGCTCCAAACTCAACTTCAATTGGGAAAGCATCGACGGCGCTTCCAGACAATTGAACCGGCTGCGGCTGGCTGTCTATAGTTGGGGTGATGCGGTTTCGGAGGCGGACGCATCGTATGTCACCCGTTTTACCGAGCAGGTAAACGAGGATCTGAACTTGCCAAGGGCACTGGCTGTCACCTGGGATCTGGTCAAAAGTGACTTGCCGGATGACGTTAAAAAAGCCACGGCAGCTGTATTTGATCAAGTGCTGGGGCTAAGACTAACCGAATGGGCACCGGAAGAAGAAGACCTACCGGACGAGGTGGTCGCCCTGGCCAATCAACGTCAGCAGGCCCGTGTCGAAAAACGGTATGCCGATGCCGACACGCTTCGAGACCAGATCATCGCCGCCGGCTACGAAATCAAAGACACACCCACAGGACCGGAAGTCACGCGAAAGCCCAAGGCAGACTGAAATATTGATGGATAGTGATTGGTGATTTGAAAAGCATGCATGATCAATCACCAATCACTATCCACCATTCACCAATTACTAATGTATGAATATCCTTCTTGTCGGCGGTTCCGGATTAGTCGGAACGTTTATCACGCCCTACTTGCAACAGCATTATACCCTCCGTGTACTGGATATTCATCCGCCCAAACACGATAATATAGACTATGTCCACGGGTCCATCACCGACCCGGAGGCTGTCCGGCGCGCCCTGGATGGTATGGATGCGTTTATTACCATGACGATGAAAAGTGGCCAGGGTGGCTTTTCACGGGATCATACCATCGAGCAGACTGTGGATAATTATACGGTCAACTGTCTCGGGCTCCACATCCTGCTGCACACAGCCGCAGATATGGGGATAATGAAGGGGATTTATACCAGTACCATGACGGTACATCATCGGGATCGAGCCTGGTATCCTTCTGAGGAGGAGGTGCCGATGGACGGCCCGAATGTATACGGCCTGACCAAGGGGTTCGGCGAGGGTATCTGCCGTTATTTTGCCCGTGGGTTCGACATGAATCTGGCGGTTTTTCGCATTACCGGTCCATCTACCAGAGCCCAGTTTATCGAACGGATCAAACACCCGCCTTCCGGTGTGAAATTGTACTATACCGACGAAGAAGATCTGGCCAATGCCTACCTTGCTGCGCTGGATTTTGTGCAAATCGGCCATGGCCGTTGCGAAGCGTTTTTTATATCCGGTGACGGGGACCACGAAGAGATGAACATGTCGAAAGCAAAAGCGCTTTTAGGCTGGGAGCCCCGTACGAAGCGACAATTGGCCTTATAGACTAAACAAGAAAGGTCACTATGTCCACCTTATTCCAAGCTGAATTAAACCTCCCCGTACGAGGCGTCAGCCAACGTGTAACGCGTCGGCCGGACATCGCGCCCGGAGAGACCGAAGTGCTGTTCAATGAAGCCGGCCCTGGATGTATACGGCACTGGTGGCTTACGTATACGCCGTCCGAACCCAAGGCCGTGCAGGATCGAATCCACGATTTGCGACTCCGTGTGTATTACGATGACACGGATCTACCGGGCATAGATCTTACGCTGGGTCAGTTTTTCGCCATCATGCTCGGTCAGGACATCTATGAAGTACACAGCGCAGCACTGACCGTCCTGCCGAAAAATGCCTTGAACTGTTATCTACCCATGCCGTTTGGTGCGATGCGAATGGAGCTGGAAAACCAAAGCGCATCACAGGTGAGCATCTGGTTCATGGCGGACTGGCATGCTTACCCTGCTGGTGCATCGTTGACGCCTTTGCGACTGACCACCTATCCGCATACCGAGCATACGGCCGATGCTGCTGGAAGTTATCTGATGGCCGACATTGTCGGCGAGGGATTTTTTGCGGGGATGACGAAAGCCGTCCGAGTGCATGATGAATCGGATGCCTGGTTCCATACCGGCGGTGATCTCTGGTTACTTGACGGCGAAACATATCCTCACCCCCTGCGCGGCATCGGCGGGGAAGATGTTTTCAATATGAGTTTCGGCGTATGGGAAGCTCAGGCGCCCTGGGTAGGCACGCCCTATCTAAAAGAGCCGGTCAAAGGCCAGGCCGGGCGGGCAGGCTATGAATGTGTCAATTATCGATTCTTCGGACCGGATCCGATCTGGTTCGATACCTCCGCAGTTGTACGATTCGGTAGCAAGGCCAACGATCTCGAGACCGTGGTTTATGCCTATGTTCAAACACGCGCCGCCCCGGCGATTCGGACCCCCGATACCTGGATGCTCGCCGGTCCGTTTCGCTGTTACGGCGAAAGCGAGTTTCACCGCCGTGAATGGGCTGAAGAGCCGACTCATCTCTGGCCGGAAAACTGGACACCAGGTTTTGGTCAATACGTAACCGGCCAGGGCAATGCGGCCTTCGCCATCCCGATTTCGGCCATTTCGGAGCATGGGTGGTGTGATTTTGCCCGTCATTTTCGAGGCCGAAAACCTGCAAACATCGGCACCCAGCCCGTGGATGTAGCGGCCTACGCGGTGGGCAAGGTTCACATAGGCAAATCCGATCTGTATAACATTTACATCGGTTATGATGATCGATTGTCGCTCTGGATAAACGGCGAACCGGTGATCACCGGTGGATATCACGCCCAAGGCTTTGCTGTGGATCATATCACCTGGCGTTTGCCAGCAGGTGAGGTGGAGATTCGCGTCAAATTGTCCAACGAAGATAACTATCAGTGGCGACTCTGGGCGTTTCATGTGAAGATAGGCGACTGATCATTTTATAATCACCAACCCCCGCTCCTTTTGAGTTATTACTTGACACCAGCCTAACTATAACCGTCCTTGTTACAGATCATTGATTGATATCTTTATGAGAAAGTGATGAATCGTTATGAACAACAGCAGCCGTTTTGTGGTGGCCGTACATATCATGTCGGTATTGGACATTGGCCCGTCATATAAGCAATTGTCCTCTGTGCCTTCTGATAAAATCGCTTTGAGTGTAAACACCAATTCGGTCGTCGTTCGTCGGTTATTAGGGCATTTACGTAAAGCAGGGCTTGTGAATTCTCAGGCTGGTGCCCATGGCGGATCTATGCTCGCTAAGCCGTCCAATAAAATTACGCTACTGGATATATATCAGGCTGTAGATGATGGCCGCCTCTTTCCTTTGCACCCGTCAACACCCAATTTGAAATGTCCGATCGGCCGGAATATTCAGGAGGTCCTGGGAAGCACATTGAATGAGGCAGAACAGGCGATGGAACATGAACTTGCCAGAGTAACCCTGGCTCAGATAAGCGATGATATTATGCATAAAGCTGATATTGTCCGTGTATTAGCATGAAACCCGTGTATCCGTTTACAGGACACGGTTTTTTTATGCTATTTATTGTAACAGGACCGATTACAAAACAGATTCGTGCTGTGGAACCGATACAACCTATAGAGGGGTAAAGATCTCCAAGTACATAGGGCCAATCACAAAACCTCACGTACGCATTTCACCATAAGGAGCGATTATGACTACCATGCCAACACCAGACATTGATGTCGCCATGTCTCGAAGGGGGTTTCTGACGGGCGCACTGCTCGCCGGTGCCGGTGCCATGGCCTTCAGCCCTGAAATTCTGGCACAGGCCTTGACCTCGGGCAAGACACCGGAAGAGATCCAGGGCTGGGGGGTTGATCCAGGGGAAGTCCATATCGGGGCCAATGAAAATCCGCTCGGTCCCTCGCCACGCGCCGTTGAAGCCGTTGTCCAGAGTCTCTACAAAAGTAACCGATATGGATTTAACAGCTTTGATCTCGCCATGCCGTTGATGCGTCAGCACCGCATTGGCCGTAAATGGCAGGCGGGGATGCGGGAACAGCAAGGTGATTTTTTCGGGATGTTGAGCGCCAGTCCGATTATCATATCGCCAGGCTCGTCGATGATATTACAAACCCTGCTGACCTCGCAGATGTCCCAAGGCGGGCATCTGGTTGAATCGAGCTCTGCCTATGGACATCTTTCCATGGCTGCTGGTTGGTTCCAGCGTTCCGGCGTGCCGGTGGAGGTAACCCGGGTGCCCCTTGGTCCGGAATACCGTGTTGATCTGGATGCCATCCGGGATGCTATTATACCTGGCAAGACGAAATTAGTAGGTGTGACCAATCCGAACAACCCGACGGGGACCATTGTTGATGCCGCCCAGTTAAAACAATTTGTAGCCAGCGTACCGGAAGATGTGATTGTCCATGTAGACGAAGCCTATTTTGAGTTCATACGCGAGCCGGACTATCCCAGCGCGATCTCCTGGGCGCTTGACCATGAAAATGTTATCGTGACCCGCACATTTTCAAAAATCTACGGTCTGGCTGGTATGCGTATGGGTTATGCCGTTTGTAATCCGAAGTTGACCGGTCGTCTGTTGCCGTTCATCGGATTTCCTGATCTGAATTTGAGTTCTATGTCCCTTGCCGGCGCTATTGCCGCTATGGACGATGAGGATCATGTTCGCCGGACCAAACAGGTGACGGATGAGGGCAAAGATTATCTCATGAAAGAGGCCGAAGCGATGGGGCTCGAGTCGGTGCCGAGTCATTCCAATTTCATGTTAATTAACTTTGATAAAGACACCAAGGCCATTGTAGATGCTCTGGCCGAAAAGAAGGTTTTTGTCCGCTATCCCGGCGATGCCCCTCCCTTAGGCGATTGGGGATTACCGACGTCTATCCGCGTCAGTATCGGTACCGCCGAAGAATTGGAAGCCTTCGTTAACACGCTAAAGGCAGTAATGAAGACGAAGTCGTAAAGTTGGTGAGTTGGTAAGTTGAGAGCGCAGGGGGCCTGTTTAACCTCCTGCGCTTTCTTTCGTATAATCCACCTCTTCCTCATCATCTGTTGGAGACAATGAGGGTTCCAGTATCGTCGTCTGCACAGAGGATTTCCGCGCCAGTTCAAGATGTGGTTTGAATTCGGTGGTGTAGAAGTCGAGGAGGGTTA
>Ga0114996_10003361_pt1 | contig 19948 bp, 19 predicted proteins | sample ArcticOcean_MG_C_4_FD_87039 | JGI IMG/M metagenome (GOLD analysis project Ga0114996, IMG submission 87039) | Marine microbial communities from western Arctic Ocean - ArcticOcean_MG_CB4_134 | ecosystem: Environmental > Aquatic > Marine > Oceanic | place: Arctic Ocean: Canada Basin | collected...
GCTTTCTTAGCAGCAGCCTTTTTCTTTGGTGCGGCTTTCTTAGCAGCAGCCTTTTTCTTTGGTGCGGCGGCCTTCTTAGCAGCAGCCTTTTTCTTTGGTGCGGCCTTCTTAGCAGCAGCCTTTTTCTTTGGTGCGGCGGCCTTCTTAGCAGCAGCCTTTTTCTTCGGTGCCGCCTTCTTCTTAGCTTTGGCTTTTGCCTTCGCCATGATAACCTCCCTACGTTTATATAGTTTGAACTAAGAGCCTCACAAGGGCAAAAGTAACGATAAAAAATCTGTAAAGCAAGCTGATAATTGACATTACATTTTTTTTACAGAGCAAAAATACGAAACGCAATTATTGTTCGGTGTCGTTTAAGTAAAAAAGGGGAAGAGGAAGAGGTAACGAAAATTTGTCTCGTTGTTGAAGGCACTAATAGAGTTAAAACACATTCGTACATTACGCCACCTAGCAGCGTAGATGTGGCGACGCTGATTACATCAAGAAGAGGTGATTTCAATCAGTTCGATTGTAGGCAATTGAGCAGTGTCTAATTCGTCTTGGTGGAGCAAGTCGTGCAGCGTCGTCTGGCCCAATACCTGATCGACGGCCTGTTGCACGCGACTCCACAGGGAACGCACTGAGCATTCGGTCGACGAGTGTAGGCAACTTGTTTCGCTGCCGCCAAAGTGGTCACAGAAGGAAGGTTCGTAGAGGCGTCCTCCCAATGCCGCTAGGACTTCGCCAACGACGATTTGAGCGGCCGGCCGGGCTATAGTATAGCCGCCGTGTTGGCCGCGCGCGCTAGTGACAAAGTTGTGTTGGCGCAGAATGCGCAGGAGTTTGGCGACGTTGTGGGTGGAGATGCCCTCGGCCTGGCTGATCTCCGGGATCGTAAGACTCTGGGACAAGTCGCGGCGGCCCAATTGCAATAGGCAACGCAGACCGTATTCCTCCTGGGCGCTAAGTTTCATCTCACATCATCCCTAGTTCTAGTTTGGCCGCTTCGGACATCATGTCAGTATTCCAGGGCGGATCCCAAACGACTTCTACACTAACATCTTCGAGATTGGGCAAGGTGGCCTTGATTTTATTCTGGACTTCCGGCGGCAGGGTGCCGGCCACCGGGCAGGCCGGCGAGGTCAAAGTCATGGAGACGTTGGCCATCTTGTCTTCGCCCACTTGAATGTCGTAGATGAGCCCAAGTTCGAAAATGTCGACGGGGATTTCGGGGTCATAGCAGGTCTTGATTACATCGACAATCTGTTTTTCAATGCTGTCGGGAGGAAAGGTGCGATCGTGCATGGGTTTCTCCTTACTCGGTCGAGATGGGGGTTTCGTCGTCTTCAACGGCCGCCTTCATGGTATGCCAGGCCAAGGTGGCGCATTTGACGCGCATGGGAAATTCGCGCACACCGGCGAAGACGGCCATCTTGCCCAATTTATCTGGGTCGATGGGATCGTCTGGCGCCGAGGTGACCAATTGGTGGAATTGTTCGAAGAGCGCTTCGGCCTCGGCCGTGCTCTTGCCTTTGACGGCGGCGGTCATAAGCGAAGCTGAGGCTTTGGAAATGGCGCAGCCCGAGCCTTCAAATTTGATATCCTGGATGAGATCGTCTTTCACACACAGATGCACGTGGAGGTGATCGCCGCATAAGGGATTGTAGCCTTCCTGCGAGCGATTGGCTTGTGTTAGGGCGCCGAAATTGCGCGGGTTTTTATTGTGGTCTAAAATGACCTGCTGGTAAAGCTCGCGAAGTTCGGACATCAGGTCATGACCTCTTTCACTTTATTGAGCGCTGCGACGAGTGTGTCAATGTCTTTGCGCGTATTGTAAAAAGCTAGAGAAGCGCGCACGGTGGCCGGCACGCCAAAGTGCTGCATTACCGGCTGGGCGCAGTGGTGGCCGGCGCGTACGGCTACGCCCTCGGCATCGAGAATAGTGCCAATATCGTGGGGGTGGACCTCATCTATAACAAAGGAGAGGACGCCGACCTTATGCTGTGCTGTACCGATGAGGCGCAGGCCCTCGATTTGTTCCAGCGCTTGGCTGGCGTAGTGCAATAAGTCGGTTTCGTAGGCGGCGATATTGGCGACGCCTACGGAATTGACGTAGTCGATGGCCGCCTCCAAGCCGATGCCGCCAGCAATGTTGGGGGTGCCGGCTTCAAATTTGGCGGGCACTTCGGCGTAGGTGGTACGCTCGAAGGTGACGGTTTTGATCATAGAGCCCCCGCCCTCCCACGGCGGCATAGCCTCTAAGAGGTCGCGTTTGCCGTAGAGCACGCCGACGCCGGTGGGTCCAAAGATCTTATGCCCCGAGAAGGTATAGAAATCGCAGTCGAGTTCCTGTACATCCACTGGCATATGAGGTGCGCCCTGGGCGCCGTCGACCAACACGGGCACGCCTTGGGCGTGGGCCAGGGTTATAATTTCTTTGAGCGGGGTGATGGTACCTAGGGCATTAGACGCCTGCGTGACGGCGACCAATTTGGTGCGTTCGCTCAGCAGCTTGTCGTATTCGTCGAAGAGAAACTCGCCGTTGTCGTCGATGGGCACGACGCGCAAATGGGCGCCTTTTTCTTCACAAAGCATCTGCCAGGGCACAATGTTGGAGTGGTGTTCCATATAGGAGATGAGAATCTCATCGCCTTCTTTGAGCTCTTGGCGGCCAAAGGTCTGGGCCACCAGGTTGATGCCCTCGGTGGTGCCGCGTACAAAGACGATTTCGTGGGTATCGCCGGCGTTGAGAAAATGTGCGACGCGGCCGCGGGCGCGCTCGTAGGCAAAGGTGGCCTGCTGGCTAAGAAAGTGGACGCCGCGGTGGATATTGGAATTTTCAGTGGCGTAGTAGCGCTGCAGGGCGTAGAGGACGCTCAGCGGTTTCTGGGTCGTGGCGCCGTTGTCGAGGTAGACCAGCTCCTTGCCGCGAATGCGCTCCTGCAGTATGGGAAAATCGCGGCGGATCTTATCGGCATCTAGGTCGAGTTGTGTGGGCGCGTAGGCCTGGGTGGTTTGTGCGGCGCTACTCATCGCGGTCTCTATTTTTGCGGTTGGTGGCTAGCTCGTAGTCGACGAGCTGTTCTAGTTTCTGGCGCACAGGTTCAAGTTTAATGCGTTCGAGTACTTCGCCGGCAAAGGCCCGGGTTAGTACAGCAACGGCCGTTTCTTCGGAGAGGCCGCGGGAGCGCAGGTAGAAGATGGCGTCCGGGTCGAGTCGGCCCACAGTGGAACCGTGTGAGCACTTGACGTCGTCGGCGTAGATCTCCAGCTGGGGTTTGGAGTTGATCTGGGCCTTGTCTGAGAGCAATAAATTTTGGTTGCTCTGGTAGGCGTTGGTCTGCTGGGCCTGGCGATGTACGTAAATCTTGCCCCTAAAGCTGCCGGTGGCTTTGCCGTCGAGGATGCCTTTGTAAAATTCGTGACTCGGGCAGTGGGGCTGGGCGTGTTCGAGCAGAGTGTGATTGTCGACGTGCTGTTCGCCGCTGGCCAGGTAGAGGCCGTTGAGTGTGGTTTCGCAGCTTTCGCCGGCCAGGAGGGCGTGGATATCGTGGCGCGCCAGACGCCCGCCCAAAGAAACGGAGGTAGAGGTGAATTGGCTGGAGCGCGCCGAGCGGATTTGCATATTGGCCAAGTGGAAGGCGGTCTGACTCTGGCGCTGGATGTTGCAGTGCTCGAGTGTAGCGCCGGCGTCGACGATGACCTCGGTCAGGGCGTTGGTGAGGTAGACCTGGCCGTCGATTCCGGCGTAACTCTCGACGATAGTGGCGCGGCTATTGGCGCCGGCGACAATCAGGTTGCGCGGATGCGAAACGGTGGCTTCGGCGGCAGCAGTGGAGAGGAAAAGCAAGTGGACAGGTTGGTCGAGCACGGCGTTTTGCGGTAGATAAATGAAGGCGCCGTCGCGAATGAACGCCGTATTGAGCGCCGCAAAAGCCTGGTCGTCGTCGAGGTGCCGGCCCAAATGCTCTTCTACGAGCGCGGTTTCCGTTTTGAGGGCGGTGGCTAGGTTCATCACTTTGACGCCGTCGGGCAAAGTTTCTGCGTTGGAGAATTCGTCGACGTAGTCGCCGTTGACAAAAACCAGCTGGATTCCGTCCAGTCCCGGGAAGAGGAAGGGAGTGAGGGCTGTCGTGGTCAGGTCTTGCTTATACGGCGGAGCCGGCGCAAAGTCGGTGCGCGCCAAAGCTGCCAGGCTGGTGAAACGCCAGGCTTCGTCCCGGGTTGTGGGCAGGCCTAGGGAGGCGAAGCGGGCAATGCTATCCCGGCGCAGGGTGTGGACGGCGGAATCGGCTTGGCCGTTGAGGCTTTCCTCGAAGCGCTTGAAGTGGTCGAGGTATTGGCGGATGTTGTCGGTCGTCTGCGCCATCTTACTCTCCCGCCTGTACGGCCTCGGCCTCTTTGATCCAGTCGTAGCCTTTCTCTTCTAGTTCGAGGGCCAGGTTCTTGTCGCCCGATCTGACGATGCGTCCGTCGACCAATACGTGGACCACGTCGGGCACGATATAGTCTAGTAGGCGCTGGTAGTGGGTTACGATAATGGCGCTCTTGTCGGGCCCGTGGAGCTGGTTTACGCCGTTGGCGACGATTCTGAGGGCGTCGATGTCGAGGCCCGAATCGGTCTCGTCGAGGATGGCTAGGCTGGGTTCGAGCACGGCCATTTGCAGGATTTCGTGGCGTTTCTTCTCGCCGCCGGAAAAACCGTCGTTGACCGGGCGCTTGAGAAAGCTCTCGTCCATTTCGACTAGTTCGAGTTTTTTGCGGATGAGGGTCATAAAGTCCATGGCGTCCAATTGTTCTTGGCCGCGGTGCTTGAGGATCTCGTTGAGACCGGTGCGCAGAAAGTAGGTGCTGTTGACACCGGGGATTTCCACCGGGTATTGGAAGGCCAAGAAAATGCCTTCGCGGGCCCGGTCTTCCGGGGCCATGTCGAGCAAGTCGTGGTCGTGGTAGGTCACTTCGCCCTGGGTGATTTGATAACCTTCGCGGCCGGCCAAAACTTGGGCCAAGGTGCTTTTGCCCGAGCCATTGGGGCCCATGACGGCGTGGATCTCGCCGGGGTTGACGCTCAGGTCGATGCCTTTGAGTATTTGTTGGTCTTCGATGGATACGTGCAGGTTTTTTACTTCGAGCATTTCTTCCTCTTCAAATTGAGATGTTATCCTACGCTGCCTTCCAGGCTGATGCCCAAGAGCTTCTGGGCCTCCACGGCAAATTCCATCGGCAACTCGGCCAGGACTTCCTTGCAGAAGCCATTGACGATGAGCGAGACGGCGTCTTCGGTGGACAGGCCGCGCTGGTTGCAGTAGAAGATCTGGTCTTCGCCGATTTTTGAGGTCGAGGCCTCGTGTTCAACCTGGGCGCTGGAGTTGCGGATGTCGATGTAGGGAAAGGTGTGGGCGCCGCAGGTATCGCCGATAAGTATGGAGTCGCATTGGGTGAAGTTGCGCGCGTTGGTGGCTTTGGGCATGACGGTGACACCGCCGCGGTACGTGTTCTGGCCGTGCGCCGCCGAGATACCCTTGGAGATAATGGTGCTGCTCGTGTTCTTGCCCAGGTGGATCATCTTGGTGCCGGTGTCGGCTTGCTGACGTTTGGAGGTGACGGCCACCGAGTAGAATTCGCCGACCGAATGGTCGCCCTGGAGGATGCAGCTGGGGTACTTCCAGGTAATGGCCGAACCGGTTTCGACCTGGGTCCAGGAAATTTTAGAACGGACGCCGCGGCAGGCGCCGCGCTTGGTGACAAAGTTGTAGATGCCGCCGACGCCGTTTTCGTCGCCGGGATACCAGTTTTGCACGGTAGAGTATTTGATTTGGGCGTCGTCGAGGGCGACCAATTCGACGACGGCGGCGTGCAATTGGTTCTCGTCGCGCATGGGAGCGGTGCAGCCTTCCAGGTACGATACATAGGCTCCCTTGTCGGCGATGATCAGGGTGCGTTCAAACTGGCCGGTGTTGGCTGCGTTGATGCGGAAGTAGGTCGACAATTCCATCGGGCAGCGCACGCCTTCGGGGATGTAGACAAAGGAGCCGTCGGTGAACACAGCCGAGTTGAGCGCGGCAAAATAATTGTCGTTGTAGGGTACTACCGAGCCCAGGTACTTCTGTATCAGGTCGGGGTGGTTTTGCACCGCTTCGGAGAAGGGACAGAAGATAATGCCCAATTCGGCCAGTTTGTCTTTGAAGGTGGTGGCTACAGAGACGCTGTCAAAGACGGCGTCGACGGCTACACCGGCTAGCATTTTCTGTTCTTCGAGGGGAATGCCCAGTTTCTTGTAGGTGGCCAAGAGTTCGGGATCGACCTCATCGAGACTTTCGAGACCTTGGTTTTGTTTGGGTGCCGAGTAGTAGATGATGTCCTGGTAGTTGATTTTGGGATAGTCGACCATGGCCCAACCTTCGCTGGCCTTTACGTGGACGGGGTCGGCCATCTCCTGCCAGCGGCGATAGGCGCGCAGGCGCCATTGCAGCATAAAGTCGGGTTCGCCTTTTTTGTGCGATATAAAACGAATGATTTCTTCGTTGAGGCCAGGTGGGGCAGAGTCGGCCTCGATGTCGGTGACAAAGCCCCACTCGTAGTCTTTATTAACGTATTCTTCGATCGTCGCATTTTGGCTCATCGGGTTCTGGCTCCTGAGAGATAAACCGTTAATATATCAAGCAATTAGGTCTATCTGGACAAAAAAGTTAAGATTGACTTAATCAAACATAGGAAACTGGATAAAAAAGTCAAGATTGCGAGACGAAAAACATTTTTGGAGGTTGAGAACTGCTTGGATTTTAGGGTGGTGGGCGCGTGCAGAGTTGGGGACATCCTCCCACCGCAGTCCCAACTCAACCTAGTTTTTTGCGTTGGGCCAGATAGTTGGAAAGCGCCACATCAAAAGAAGTCATCGTGTCTAGGAGGACGTAATCGATGCGGGCTTCGGCGCATTGCAGGCGGTAGGTGCGCACCATCTCGTCCATGAGCTGGCGATACTCGCGCTGGATGTGCCAGGGTTGGGTTGTGAGCCGCTGGTCGGGGTCTTCGAGATCGTAGAAGTGCGTTTCGCGGCGGAAGTCGAGATCGCGTTCGCGCGGGTCGAGGATGTGGAAGACGACGACCTCGTGGCCGCGGTGGCGAAAATGGCGCAGGCCCTGCAAAACCGCGTCCGGGTCGTCCAGTAGGTCGGAGAGCACTACGACCAGGCCGCGGCGCGAGATGCGTTCGGCCAGATCGTCGAAAGCCGGGCCCATGCGGGTGTCGGCAGTGGGCTGGACCTGGTCGATTTCCTTGAGCAGGACTTGTAGGTGGCTCTGTACCGAGCGCGGCGGAATGTAGGAGGTAATGCGCTCGTGAAAGAGCATGAGACCGACGGCGTCGCGCTGCTTGAGCATGAGGTAGGCCAGGGCGGCGGTCAGGCTCGAGGCATAGCGGAACTTGCTCCAGGGGCCGCCGGACTGGAAGTTCATGGAGCCGCTGATGTCGAGCAGCAAATAGGATTTGAGATTGGTTTCTTCCTCGTACTGCTTGATGTAGAGGCGGTCGGATTTGGCGTAGGCTTTCCAGTCGAGGTCGCGCAGGGAATCGCCGGGCATATAGGGGCGGTGCTCGGAGAATTCCACCGAAAAGCCGTGGTAGGGGCTGCGGTGCAGGCCGGTGATAAAACCTTCTACTACCAGGCGGGCCACCAGGTCGAGGCGGCTGAGGCGCGAGACAACTTCGGGGTCGAGGTAGGAGGTAACGGCCGGGGCAGTGTTCATGCGTTGTCGGTGGGCACTTCTGCCAGGAGGCGTTCGACTAGGCGGGTGGAGTTGATGTTCTGGGCCTCGGCGTGAAAATTGACCACGATGCGGTGGCGCAATATGGGTAGGGCCACGGCGCGCACGTCTTCGAGTGCGACCGAATGGCGTCCGTCGAGAATGGCGCGCGCTTTGGCAGCCAGGGCTAGGTATTGCGAGGCGCGTGGGCCGGCGCCCCAATTGACCATTTCGGCGATGTAGTCGGGGGCTATTGCGTCGCCGGGTCGGGAACTGCGCACCAAACGCACGGCGTAGTTGATGAGGTGGTCGGCGATGGGCACCTTGCGCACCAATTGCTGCAATTCGACGATTTTAGCGGCGCTGATCACGGGGTTCACTTGGGCCGAGGAACCGCTGGTGGTGGTGCGCACGATTTCTTCCTCTTCGTCCGGGCTGGGGTAGTCAATCCACAGATTGAAGATGAAGCGGTCGAGTTGAGCTTCGGGTAGCGGATAGGTGCCCTCTTGTTCGATGGGGTTCTGGGTGGCCAGCACAAAGAAAGGTTCTTCTAGGCGCATGGTGTTGCCGGCGGCGGTGACGGAGTGTTCCTGCATGGCTTCGAGCAGGGCGGCCTGGGTCTTGGGTGGGGTGCGGTTGATTTCGTCGGCCAGGATGATGTGGGCGAAGATGGGGCCTTTGACAAAACGAAAGGCTTTGCGGCTGGTAGCGGGGTCTTCTTCGAGGACTTCGGTGCCGGTAATGTCGGCCGGCATGAGGTCGGGGGTAAATTGGATGCGGCCGAAAGACAGGTCCAGGGTTTGGGCCAGGGTCTGAATGAGGGTGGTTTTGGCCAGGCCGGGCACGCCGACGAGCAGGCAGTGGCCGCCGGCCAGCAGCGAGATGAGCAATTGCTCGACGATCTCGCCTTGGCCGATGATGACTTTGGCCACTTCGGCATAGATGCTCTCTTTGATTTGATTTAACTGTTCGACAGCCTCGACATCTGATGCTGACATGTAGGTCCTTTCGTGGGTCGCGTGCGTTAGCCGTTGGTGTAAACGGGGACGATCTTCTTTATATAAGTAAAGGTTTTGGGCGGTGATTTGGCCAGTGGAAGTGGCCAGTTTTTTGTCTCTGGAAAAGCAAGTTAAGAGATGGAATGCTGTCAAGCGGAGTGGATCCGACACTGCCAATCATCGGGCCAAGCACCGGACGCGCCGCTGACAGAAGTTGGGCTTGAACAAGCGAAAGTGCTTGCTGACTTTTTAGCAGACCGATCTGTCGACCTGATTGTATCCAGTTCTTATACGCGGGCGCAGCAAAGCATTGTGCCGTTTGCTGCCAGCGTGGACTTGCCCATACGGTTGGATGAGCGTTGACTGAACGGCGGTTATCATCGAGGCCAATTGACGATTGGCGCCCAAGTGGTGCGCGATTCCTTCGAAGACCTGGAGCTCCGCGCTTTAGGAGGCGAGTCGGGTCAAGAGGTGTTAAGTCGAGGTTGGGCTGCGCTAAATGATTTGCTAGAAGGTGACTATCGGTTGCCCATAGCGGTTGCACACGGAAATCTCATAAGCCTAATCCTAAACTCTCTGGATCCTAACTTTGGATATGCTGAATGGGAATCTTTGTCTAATCCAGACGTATTTCTAATGCAGAAGGACGAACAAGACCGTTTGCAATTTGAGAGGATATGGTCGTAGCCAGACGGCACGTCAGATAACACATATCTCTTATAGATTACCCTCTTCTGAGGGGACTATTCTACCATCCCCCCCCCTGCCGATTGTGCAAAACGTGGTAGGCAGCCACGCCTAGAGAAACGTGGGCGTTGAGCGAGGCGCCCTTGCCGTACATCGGAATAAAAACGGCCATGTCGCAGGCGGCCAGGGTGCGTTTGGTGACACCGTGGTCCTCGTGGCCTACGACCAGGCAGAGTTTGTCGGGGTAATCAGCGGCGTAATAAGGTACGGAGGCGGCGGTCAATTCCAGGGCGCAGATGGTGAACCCCTCTTCTTTGAGCCCAACCAGAGCCTCGTCGGCCTGTTCGACGTAAGTCCAGGCGACGCGGCGGTCGCGGCCGCGGGCAATTTTGCGCACCTGCGGGTGTGGCGGGCAAGTCGTGATGCCGGTCAGTACCATGCGGCGCACACCACAGGCGTCGGCGATGCGGAAGGCCGAGCCGACGTTGGCGGCGTATTCCAAATCTTGGAGCAGAAAAATCAGCTCGCGTTCGGGCCGCTCGAGCGTTTTGAGAAAATCCTTGAGCGGCTTGCCGCGCAATTGCTTCAGCGGTTTCTCCACAATTGGGCTACTCGGGAATAACATCCATGAGGATGATGTCCACCCGACGGTTCTGCAGTCGGCCCTCTGCGGTGGCATTGGAGGCGACGGGATCGGTGTCGCCTAAGCCTATAGTGTGCATTTGCAAGAGAGGGATGAAGTGGATCTCGTTGAGAAAGATCTTGATTTGTTCGGCGCGCTGTTGGGAGAGGAGGATATTTTTCTCTGGGTTGCCCTTATTGTCGGTGTGGCCTTCTAAAATGAGCGGGTGATTGGGAAAGGAGTTAATAAAACGCGATGCGAAGTGCAGACGCTCGTTCATTTCGACGCTAAATCGGGGTTTGCCGGAATCAAAGAGAACAGTTTCCAGATTCACATACTTGGGTTTGAGCTGGTAGCCGCGCTGCAGGGGAAAGAGGGCGTCGGGGTCGGCCTTGAACTCGAGCTGGAGCGGGCGCACATAAGCAGTGTCCTTCCAGGTCTTGGCCACGTGCACCAGGCCTAGGTAGGACCGTTTGCTGTAGACCTCGAAGACGCTGCCGAGTTTGACGCCTTGGCGCGCGCCGAAATTGACCAAGTAGTAAGCGCGGCTAAAACCGGCCTGAATGCCCGACGTACCAGGCAGCGGCCGGACGGCTAGAATGCGGTATTGCGAAGGGATGAATTCGACGACCTCTTCTTCTCCGTCTAGGGTCGTGTCGGCCGGTGCCTGGGCGCGGGCGCTGCCGATCCCTAGTAGGAAGAGGGCAATGTGGAGGACCATTCTCGCGCTCATAGCGGAGCTCAGGAAAGGCGGTCCGTCAATTGCAGGATCGCGGCTTTTTGGGTGTGAAGTCGGTTTTCGGCCTGGGTAAAGATAATGGAGCGCGGATCGTGGAGCAGGTTGCCGTCGATCTCATAGCCGTGGTGGGCGGGCAGGCAGTGCATAATGCGCAGGTCCAACCCTTGTAGCAGTTCTTCGTTGAGCTGGTAGGGTTGGAAGAGCTGTATGCGACGTTCTTTTTCGGCGTTATGGGCCGGGTCGGTGAAAAACTCCATATCGATCCAAGTGTCGGTATAGACCACGTCGCTGTCTTCCAAGGCGGCGCGCAGGTCGTCCTGGCGGCGCAATAGGCCTGCCTGTTCCGCTTCGCTGTAGAGCTCCTCATCAACGCTGGTTGGATTGGTCTCTGGGGAGACGGCGGTGACCTGCATGCCGGTTTTGAGACCGGCTGCAACCAAAGAATTGCAGACATTGTTGAGTGCGCCGACATAGGTCAGGCGAATACCCTCGAGGCGACCGAATGCTTCGCGCACGGTCATCAGATCGGCCAGTGCCTGCATGGGGTGGTAGCGATCGCAACAGCCATTCATAAGGGGGACTTGTGAGGTTTGGGCGGCGGTGCGCACGTCGCTGTGGTGTAAGAAGCGCACGACGATAGCGTCGGCATAAATGGAGAGCACATGGATCTCGTCGTCCAGATTGGCCAGACCAAAATTGCTGGCGCGCCAGTCCATGTAGAGAGCGTGGCCACCCAGCTGGGTCATGCCTACTTCGCCGGCACAGCGCGTGCGGGTAGAAGTTTTTTGGAAGAGTAGGGCTAGGGTTTTGCCCTGCATGGCCTGGGCGTAGTGGGTCGGGCGGGCTTTGATATCGAGGCTGGCGTCTAGATTGGCGCTTACGTCGGCGGCCGACCAGTCTTTTAGCGTGACGAGATGCACCCTTCCACCTCCCTTATAAATGTTTGCCGATTTCGTCGAGCAATTGGCGCTCGACTTCTTCGCGGTCGCCTTTGAGGCGACAGCCCGAAGCTTTGACATGTCCACCGCCGCCAAAATGACCGGCGATCTGGTTGACGTCAATCCGATCGCGCGAGCGCAAACTTACGCGGTATTTCTGTGGTTCTTCTTCTTTTAGGAGAACGGCCACCTCTACGCCTTTGATCATGAGGCCTTGGTTGACCACTTCGTCGGGGTCGCCGGCCTCTAAGTCGGCACGGCTTAGGTGAAGCATGGCCACCTGGTCGGTATGGTGCAGGGCGAGCGAGTCGATGGCAGCTCCCAATTGCTTGACCAGGCCCAGGTTCTTATTGCTGAAGAGCTGGTCGGCGATGTAGTCGAGGTGGACGCCGCGGCGTACCAAATCGGCGGCGGCCTCAAAGGTCGTCGGCCTGGTTAAGGAAAAGCGGAAGCCGCCGGTATCGAAGAGGATGCCGGTGTAGAGTTGAGTTGCTATGTCTTGGTCGATATCCATGCCGCAGGCGATGGCGAGGTGGTAGACCAATTCGCAGGATGAGCTGACCTCTTCGGTGACCACATTGGCGGCGCCAAAGAGATCGTTGCCCCGGTGGTGGTCGATGTTGAGCATGTGTGTTTTTTCGTCGAGGCATTGCTGCACATCGCCAATGCGCTCCAGGCTGGGGCAGTCGAGCACGACGGCATATTGTGCCTTGGTGTCCACAGACTTTTTTTCGACCGGACGCAGCGTATCCCAGCCCACCAGAAAATTGTAGTGCGGATCGGGCGGATTGTCTTGCAGCACGATCGTGGCTTGTTTGCCGGCGGCGGCCAAAAGGCCTTTGAGAGCTAGGCAGGCGCCGATGGCGTCGCCGTCGCTGTTGACATGCGAGCTCAGCAGGAAATTGTCGCCAGCGGCTAAGAAAGCCTTGGCGGCGGCCAAATCGGGCAGTGGCAGTACGGTTTCAGTGGACATATGGCGTTCTTTTTTTAATGCTCCGATCCTCCTTTGGACCGGCGCAAGACAAAGTGGACGCGATCGGCTTTTTCCGATCCCTTCTTAAAGGTAAAGCCGTCGAAAGAATCGACCAGAGTGAATGGACTAGACTCGATGGTGGCCTCCAACTCGGCGAGCGGATAGATGCGCTGGCAATGGGTCTCTTCCAGCGCTTCGTCCTGGCCGTCGAAGCGGATATGGAATTCGTTGTATTGCAAGCCCTGCTCGCGGTCGTAACGGCTGCGGCGTACATAGTTGAACCCCGGTCCATTCTCGTCCTCTTTGACATCTTGAAAATAAAGCTTTGAATTGCGTTCCGTGCAAACGTCAAAAACGAAAAGGCCACCCGGCAGGAGAATGGCGTGCACTTGCTCCAAGGCTTGGGCCAGATCTTGTGGAGTTAGCAGGTAGTTGAAGCTATCGTAGAGGCAAACGGCCGTGTCGAAGGGCTCCAAATCGTTCAACTGGCGCAAATCGCGCTGGTAGAAATCTATTTCGCGTTCCAGGAGAAGGGCCTTTTCGCGGGCTACCTGGACCATGGCTTCCGAGAGATCAGCGCCGCTGACGCTATAGCCCAGATCGTAGAGAGCAGTGGTGACATTGCCGGTGCCGCAGGCCAGATCGACGAGGCGGCCAACGCGGTGGTCATAGCGCTCCAGGATAGCGTGGACATGGCCGGCCCATTGGTCGTAGTCGACGTGGCGCATGACATAGTCGTAGATCTCGGCTAGACTTTGGTAGGGGGCGCATTTGGTGAGGGGCGGGGACACGGTACTCTCCTTAGAAACGCAGATCGGCGCCAGGGTCGCGGTGCTGGCGCTCGAGGACGCGGTAGTAGTCCTGACGCTGCTTTTTGGCGACGGAGCGTTGGGGTAGCCCCAGCACTTCGACGCGCAGGTATTCGGTGTCGCTATCGATGGCGATGACGTCGCCCACTCTCACCTCGCGGCTGGCTTTGGCCGGCTGTTGGTCCACCTGGACACAACCCTCGTCACAGGCGCGCTTGGCGCTGCTGCGCTGTTTGACCAGGCCGGCGTTTTTGAGGAAGACGTCAAGGCGCAACATATCCCAGCGGACTCTCGGCGTCTTCGCGCAGGCGCGTGTCGAGGTGAATTTCGGTTTTGTGGCTGTTGATCAGTTCCTGCATGGTAGCGGCTGTGCGGTCTTCGCGGATCAAGCTTTCGAGGATGGCTTGGTCGTCGTTGATCTTGATCAGGTGACCGACGTTTTCAATAAAGAAAGGTTCGCTGACCTGCCCCAATTGAAGGTGGCCGATATGCGTTTGCAGGTAGTAGGGAATGGCCTCTATGGGAATGTTGCCCATCAGTCCGCCACGCATGGCACCCTGCCCCTCTGAGTGGACGCGGGCCAGCGCGGCAAAATCGGCGCCTTCGGCCGCCCGCGTGCGCAGTTCGACCAGGGCACGGCGCACGCGCTCGCGGTCCTGGCCGGAAGTGGCGGTGCGGATCAGGATATGGCTGGCGCACAATTCGTCTTCGCGCTTCTCGTCCAGGCGGATCAGGTGGTAGCCGAATTGGGTGAGCACGGGCTCGCTAATCTTGCCAGGTTTGAGCTGGTTGGCGGCGTTTTCGAATTCGGGCACCAGCAGGCCAGGACCAAAACAACCCAGGCTGCCACCGGCGGCGGCCGTGCCCGGATCTTCCGAATGAGTGCGGGCCAGGACGGCAAAGTCCTGGCCCGCGGCCAGCTGCTTTTGCACAACGCTGATCTTTTTCTGCACTGCTGCCAATGCCGCCGTATCGGGTTTGACCTTGATTTGGATCTGGCTGAGCGAAATGACGGGCGGTTGGGTATCGCTGTGAGCTTGGCGATAGGTTTCCACGTCCCTGCGGCTAACATGGGTGTTCCAGTAGACCTCTTGCTGCATACTCTCGAAAAGTTTGCTGGCGCGCACTTGCTTGCGCAGGCGTGACTTGAGTTGGCGCTCGGAGAGGCCTGAGCGCTCTAGCATAAGGCCGAATTCGCCTTCGGGTAGGCCCTGTTTAACTTCGCTAAAGCGCCTCTCGGTATCTTCCTGTACGGCGTTTTCGTCAACCACGACACTGTCTTTTTCGGCTTTGAGAATGAGCACCTGCTCATCGACCATGGCGGTGAGAATCTGGCCGCGCAACGAGTCCAGCTCGGTCGGTGGCGGCAAGGCGCGGTAGCCGCTTTCCTGCAGGGTTATCTGCAGGCGGTAATTGAGCTCGGACCAGAGGATGATCTCGTCGTCCACCACTGCGGCAATGCGATCGATAAGCTCGGGCATTGCCGCGGCTGGCGCTAGGCCAAAGAGAACGAGGGCGACGAGGCACCGCGCGTTGCGGATACAGGTGTTTATATCAAGGCGCATGAGCCACTTCTTCCTGACGAATCGACCATTCTTCGGCGCGTTCGTCTTTTAGGCGCTTGACCAATTCGTCCAGCCGCTGTCGTTGTTCCTGTTGTACGATAGCGGCGACGATGTGGGGGCGCACCTGCTTGAGTTGTTTGGGGGTGCCGGCGGGTTGGCGGTCGAGCACCTGAATGATATGGTAACCGTAGTCTGTCTTCACTGGCTTCGATAAGTGGTTGAGTGCCTGTGCCGTAGCAATTTCCCATAGGTCGGGATCGTCTTCCTGGGAGAAATGTCCCAATTCGCCGCCATTGTGATAGGTGTCCTCATCCTTAGAATACTTGCGGGCCACCGGCTCGAACTCGTCGCCGCGTTGCAGCGCCTGGTAGGCGGCGTTGGCCTCGCGGCGGGTGGTAGTGAGGATATGGCGGGCATTAATTTCGTCCTGGTCGCGCAAAAAATGGTCCTGGTGTTCAAAATAATACTGCTCGATGATGGCATTGGTAATTTCCACTTCGCGCCCGGCGAACTCGCGTTCGAGCAAGGTGGCCACCAGCAGGTCGTGGCGGGCTTGTTCGAGCAGATATTGGATGCGCACATTTTGGTCCAATTGGCGCGCTATAGCTTCCTGGTAGAGCAATTCTTCCCGCACCCAGTTCTCGACAAATTGGGCGCGTTCGGCAGTGGCCGTTTCGTCGTCTAGCCCCACCGGCAATTGGGCGTCGAGGTCGGCGGCGGTCAGCACGACGTCGCCGACTTGGGCAACGATGGCCCCCTGGTCGATTTGCTTGGCGCACGCCGCCAAGAGCAAGAGTGCTGGCAGTGCAGTGCAGCGCAGAAAATTGTATAGGGTCATATACCTAGTCATGGGCAATAGCTCAGAGGAGTTCCTGCATTAGGTCGCGCGCTTTTTCTAATCTTTCTTGTTCGTCCCGGCCTTTGATCTCTGCTTCGATACCCAAGCGATCTTGCAGGGAGAATTCGAGGTGGATGGGGCTCTGTTCCACCATGCGCTGAATTTCGGCGCGGTCCAATTCGCGTTCTTCTGGAAAGAGAAGGCGGAAGCGTGCCCCCTCTAGGTGAACGGCGGCCAGCCCCAGCTGTCGCGCCATGGTTTTTATTTCCATAATGTGCATCAGCGCCTGGGCGTGGAACGGCAGGCGGCCAAAGCGGTCTTCCATCTCCTCGCGGATGGCCAGTAGGTCGACAATGCGGCGGGCCTCGGCCAGGCGTTGGTAGAAGTCCATTTTCTGGTCGCCGTTGGCTACGTAGTCGTCGGGTATATAAGCCGAGGTGGTAATATGAATGTCGGGCTCGATGTCGGGCTCGACGGATTCGCCTTTCATTTCGCGCATGGCCTCGTCGAGCAAGCGACAGTAGAGATCGAAGCCCACGGCGGTGATGAAACCGTGCTGCTGTGAGCCCAGGAGGTTGCCGGCTCCGCGGATTTCCATGTCGCGCATGGAGATGTTAAAACCCGAGCCCAACTCGGCAAATTCTTCGATGGCTTGCAGGCGCAGACGGCTCTTGCGGGTGAGTTTCTTGCCCTTGGGTACTAGCAGGTAAGCATAGGCGCGCTCGCTGGAACGGCCCACCCGCCCGCGAATCTGGTAGAGTTGGCTCAAACCCAGGGTGTCGGCGCGGTTGACTAGGATGGTGTTCACCGAGGGAATGTCGATGCCCGACTCGATAATCATAGTTGAGACGAGGCAGTCGTATTTCCGTTCCAAGAAGTCGAACATGATCTGCTCGAGCTGGCGCGAGGGCATTTGGCCGTGGGCCACACCAAAGCGCACTTGGGGCAGCAAGTCGGAGAGGTATTCGGCTAGGCGGTGGATGGACTGCACGCGGTTGTGCACAAAGTAGACCTGGCCCTCGCGCTCGGTTTCGCGCAGGATGGCCCCGGCGATGCGATCTTCGTCGAAGGAGAGGATCTCGGTGTGGATGGGCAGGCGATCCTGGGGTGGAGTATTGATCACCGACATATCGCGCGCCCCCATTAGCGACATGTGTAGGGTGCGCGGAATGGGCGTGGCGGTGAGCGCTATGACATCCACCTGGCGTTTGATTTGTTTGAGCTTTTCCTTGTGCCGCACCCCAAAACGCTGTTCCTCGTCGACAACCAGCAGCCCCAAGTCGCGAAAGGCGATGTCTTTGGAAAGCAGGCGGTGGGTGCCGATGATGATGTCGACTTTGCCGCTTTTGACTGCTTCGATGATTTCTTTTTGCTGCGCCGCGGTGCGGAAGCGGCTGAGTACCTCGACGCGCACCGGAAAGTGGGTGGTGCGTTGGCGGAAGGTCTGGTAGTGCTGTTCGGCCAGGATAGTGGTGGGCACCAGCACGGCGACCTGCTTGTGATCGTTGACGGCTTTAAAAGCGGCGCGTACCGCAACTTCGGTTTTGCCGTAGCCCACATCGCCGCAGACCAAGCGGTCCATGGGGTGTGGCGACTCCATGTCTTGCTTGACTTCGTCGATGGTGCGCTGTTGGTCGGGCGTCTCCTGAAAGGGGAAGTGCGCCTCCAATTCGCGTTGCTCATCGCCGTCGTCGGCAAACTTAAAACCCGGGCGGGCCTTGCGCTCGGCGTAGAGTTCGATCAATTCGCCGGCCATTTTGAAGATTTCCTCACGGGTGCGCTCTTTGAGCCGCTCCCAGGCGGTGCCGCCGAGTTTGCTGAGCAGGGGGGGCTCGCCCTCGGCGCTGGAGTGTTTGCGCAGGCGATCGAGTTGTTCCACCGGTACGAAGAGTTTATCGCGCCCCTGGTAGGATACTTCTAGGCAGTCGTGCTGGCGATTGCCGATATCGAGCCGACGGATCCCCAAATAGCGGCCGATGCCGTGGTCGACGTGGACCACAAAGTCGCCGCGCTGCAGAGCGGTGGAGGCGGGAATGGGAGTGGCGGCTTTAAATTTGCGGTAGCGGTAGCGTCGCTTTTCGCGGCTGAAAATCTCGTGGTCGTTGAATAGGGCCAAGCGCGCTGCCGGGTAGATGAAACCTTGGTGCAGCGACCCCAGGCCAAAAGCAATGGCGGGCCAATCCTCAAAGAGTTCCTGTAGGCGGCTGGTCTGGCCCTGGGTCTCGCAGCGCATGTGGATGGTGTAGCCGGCTTCGTTGAGACGGTCGATCTCGCGGTGCAAGAAGGGCAATTCGCCTTTGAAGGGCGGTGATTCCTGGGCCCCAAATTGCACGGCTTGGTCCATCTGGCCCACGGGGGCGGGTTGGAGTAAGGTGCGTTTCTGTAGCTCTTGCTGCAGCCAGGTCGCGTCGCGCAGCAAGAAATTGGGGGGGAGCAAGTGGTCGCGCGCGCCGTGGCGCTCGTATTCTTTTTGCGGCCGCTGCAAGAATTTTTCCAGCGCCAGGTCTATGTCGTCGCCCTCGTCGCAGAAGAGGATGGGTTGGCGCAAATAGTCAAAGAGGCCGTCGTCGCGCCCGTAGAGCACGGCCATCTGGCTTTCGACGCCTTCTAATGCGGTGCCGATTTCGAGTTGCTCGCGCAGGTCGCCTAGATCGACCAGCTGCTCTCCTTCTACCTCTTCGATACGTTTTAGATACTCTTCGTAGAACGGCGGGTTGAGCAGGATTTCGCGGGCCGGCAAAATGGGCGCTGCTTCGCAGGTGTGCAGTGAGCGCTGGGTGCCGACGTCAAAAACGCGGATCGACTCGATCTGGTCGCCGAAAAATTCCAGCCGCAAGGGTTGTTCGACACCATAGGGATAGACATCGAGAATGCCGCCGCGTATGCTAAACTGACCGATGCCATCGAGCGTGGGTACGCGCTCAAAACCGCTGTCCAGCAAATGGCTCTCAAGTTGGTCGAGGGCGTGTTCCTGGCCGACCTTGAGGTCGAGCGTAACCAATTCGAGGGCGTGGGGGGGTATGAGCGGTGTTAGCAGAGCGGCGGCTGGGGCCACAACAATGGCGGCTTCGCCGCGCAGCAATTGTGCCGCTGTCTCAATGCGCAGGCTGGCAATTTCGGGTGCTGGCGAACGGCGTTCGTAGAGATCTATATCCCAGGCCGGAAAGTAACGCACGGCTTGTTCGCCGGCGATGGCCTGGAGATTGTCGCGCCATTGCTCGGCGCGATTCTCGTCGGCGGCAATGGCCAGTATGGGTCGGTTATATAGGCGTAGAACGTGAGTCAGCAGAAAGGCCTGGAGTGTGGCGGGCAGGCCGTGCAGGAGGATCTGTGCCCTATCCTGTTTAAGGCGCTCGACGACTTCCTTGAAAGGGGCCGTCTGGGCGATTTTGCGGGCGATGTCGTCGAGGGAGTGAGTTGGATCCATAATCGCTGCTCAGAACACAAAAAGCCCTTTTCGGCAGCGCCGAGAGACAGGGCACGACCGACGGGAACGAGTGACCGTAAAATAAAGCGGGGCCGTAGTTTCTGTCAAGAAGTGGGTTATTTGCCAGCTTGTGCTTTTTGCGCCTTTTCTTCTTGGAGTCGGGCGCGTGTTTCAATGGCGAGGCGTTCGAGTTTTTTGGATTCGCGCCGGGCGACGAGGAGTAGGTAAATAGCCGCAAAGGTAGAGAGGGCAAACATAGCCAATAAAGCCATGCGCACCAGGAAATCCTCTTCTCCCAATAGGAGGATACCGCTGGAACAGAGGAGCCAGACGGCGCTGGTGGCGCCCCAGATGAGGCGGCGGAAGCGTTTCCACTGGCTGCTCATCCAGGTGATTTGACGCAGGTCGTTCACAGGGTACACCGGTTAAAAGGGTTGAACTATTCGATCGTAGACGAGGTATAGAAAAGCAGCGCTTATTCGTCGTTTTTTTTGCCGAGAACATCGTTTCTGATCGTTCGCTTATTTCTTGCGTAAAAGACAGAATTGATACATGCTTCTGGTATGCAACCAGAAGCTCAGATTCATACGGAACGAATAGATGATGTCCCGCTGCTTTTGTCTCAGCAGCA
>Ga0114996_10003364_pt1 | contig 19932 bp, 13 predicted proteins | sample ArcticOcean_MG_C_4_FD_87039 | JGI IMG/M metagenome (GOLD analysis project Ga0114996, IMG submission 87039) | Marine microbial communities from western Arctic Ocean - ArcticOcean_MG_CB4_134 | ecosystem: Environmental > Aquatic > Marine > Oceanic | place: Arctic Ocean: Canada Basin | collected...
CGGGCCAGCGAAGGATTTCAGCCGCATCGCAACCCGGCAGCCGCGCCGCCGCCCGCGAAAATCCAATTTCGCCCCCACGCCAGCTCCGCGCCCGATTTCTGTGGGACAGACTCCTAGCCCCAAGCGGCGACCGACAGCTACCCGATCTCCAGAATTTCTGCTTCCTTTCCCTTTCCGGCTTCGTCGAGCTGGACAATCATTCCGTCGGTTAGCTTCTGAACACTTTCATTCGACCGATGGTGCTCATCTTCTGAGATCTTTTTATCTTTTTCCAGATGTTTGAGCTGCTCGTTGGCCTCACGCCGAACATTGCGAACCGCCACGCGATGCTGCTCGACCATGTGATGCAGATGCTTGACAAGCTCTTTGCGACGATCCTCGGTCAGGGCCGGGATCGCGAGCCGAATCACCTTGCCATCATTCGTTGGATTCAGCCCAAGATCCGAGCCCAAGATCGCCTTTTCGATCTCGCCGATCTGCGATACGTCCCAGGGCTGAATCATGATCAGCGCGGGTTCGGGCACCGAAAGATTGGCGACCTGGTTCAAAGGAGTCGGCGTACCGTAATAACTCACCCGAATGCCTTCGAGAATCGTCGGGGATGCCCGCCCCGTGCGGATCGTCGCCATCTCGCGGTGCAGATCCTCAAGCGCCTTGTGCATTCGAGACTTCGTTTCGGCTTCGACTTCCTTGATCGACTCGCCATAAATCGTGGACATCGTCTTTCGCCTCGCTTCTTTCGTATTAGTTCTTCTGTATTAGTTCTTCCGTATTAGTTCTTCCGCATCAGGAAATCAATGTCCCGATTTCTTCGCCTGACACCATGCGCCGGATGTTGCCAGGCAGGTTCAGGTCGAAGACAACGACGGGCAAGTTATTCTCCTTGCATAAGGATACCGCCGTCGCATCCATCACAGCTAATCCTTGCGAAAGAACCTCCGCGTAGGAGATCTTGTCGTAGCGCCGGGCCTCGGGAAACCGAACAGGGTCCTTGTCGTAGACGCCGTCGACCTTGGTTGCCTTGGCCACGACTTCAGCCTCGATCTCGATGGCTCTGAGTGCGGCGGCCGTGTCGGTCGAAAAATACGGACTGCCCGTGCCCGCCGAGAAAACGACGACCCCGCCTCGGTCGAGTTGCTCCACGGCCGCTTGGGGCGAAAACGACTCCGCGATGGGCGGCATATCGATGGCGCTCATCACGCTGGCTTTGACTTCGTGAGCGACGATGAAGTCTCGCAGCGCGATGGCGTTCATTCCCGTTGCCAGCATACCCATGTAGTCGACCGAGATACGGCGCAGACCGGTTTCCGACGCCCGGATGCCGCGAAAGAAGTTTCCTCCTCCGACGACCACGCCGACTTGGACCCCGAGCCGGGCAATCTCGGCGACTTCGCCGGCGATCTCGGAAACGCGGGCACTGTCGATCCCAAATCCGGCGTCGCCGGCAAGGGCTTCACCACTCAGTTTCAGCAGGATACGCTTGTACTTCATCTTTGGCAGCCATGGTTCGGCCGCAACCAGCCATTTCGACCAGAAACGGATAGGGCGGCGAGAATGGACACTCGATCTATTCTACGACGCAATGGTTTGCTAAAGACAGGGGAAAGACACCCGTAAGGATTCTGGTTGCCGGCTCGAGTGAATTGGAAACCCGTAACGCGGGTCTCTACGAGCCCCGCGCTACGGGTCGTAGCAACAACCATTCAGCAAAACGAAGGCCCACCAACTTTTCGCCGTGGGAACCGATTGTGGACCGGGGGAAAGACGTCCGAATCTCTCCCGCCGGGAAAAACTTAGGAATCCGACGAGCTGGCTTCCCCGATCTTGAATCGCGCCATGCGGCTGAGTGTGATATTCTCGCCGAGCTTGGCGATCTTAGCCGTAATCAGTTCACCGATGGTTACCGAGCCGTCCTTGACGAAGGGTTGCTCAAGAAGGCAAATTTCTTCGTAGAACTTACCCATCCGGCCCTCGATGATCTTTTCGATCACGTGTTCCGGCTTGCCCTCCTGGAGAGCGCGAGCGCGCTGAACTTGCTTTTCTTTCTCCAGCGCCTCCTCAGTGATATCCTCTTTGCGAATGAACTGCGGATCGGCGGCGGCGATGTGCATGGCTACATCGTGGACCAACTCCTGAAAATCATCGGTTCGCGCCACAAAATCGGTCTCGCAGTTTAGCTCGACGAGCACGCCTAGTTTACCGCCGGGGTGAATATAGGTGCCGATCGTTCCTTCGTTCGCCGCGCGGGACGATTTCTTCTGCGCCACCGCAATGCCCCGCTTGCGCAAGATCAGCTCACCCTGAGCCACGTCGCCGCCGGCTTCTTTGAGAGCCGTTTTGCACTCCATGATGCCCGCCCCGCTGCGTTCGCGAAGCTCTTTGACCAATTGCGCGGTAATTTCCGCCATAGTTTTTTCCTGGTTTTCGTCGAAAAGTGATCGTTGAAAATGATCAGTGAAAAATGATCGGTGAAAAACGGTTCCGGCCCTGTGTCGTGCTCAAGCCGATTTACTGACAGCAAAGCCTGACGGTCAACCGGAGTCGGCCGTCAAACAGGTTTGCTGGCCGTTTAGGAAGAGGGCGCGCCGGAGCCAGTTGGTTTGGCCGGCTCCAGGCCCGTCGAACCGGTCTGGAAAGTAACGCCGGCTGAGACCGGAGCCACTGCTTCGACCACCGCTTCCACCGGCGCCGTCTCCACGGCGACGGCCGCCAACTCTTCGGGCGGAGCCGCTTCCTCGGCGGCGGCCTGCTCGGCAAATTCCTGCTCGGTAGCCAGAGCACGGCCGTCGATGATGGCGTCGGCCATCTTTTCGGCAAAGAGGCGAATGGCCCTCAGTGCGTCATCATTGCCCGGAATCACGTGGTCCACGTTGGTCGGGTCACTGTTGGTGTCAACGACGGCGACCACCGGAATGTTGAGTATCCCCGCCTCTTTGACGGCAATCTCTTCGCGGTAGGAATCAATCACGAACAACACGCCTGGAGGCCCCGGCATGTCTTTGATGCCCTTCAAGTTTTGGTGCAGGTGTTTTCTTTCTCGCTCCAGGCGAGACACCTCTTTCTTTGAGCGGCCCTCGTAGCTTTCTTCTTCGGCGAGCAGGTCCAGCTCTTTCAGGCGCTTGATGGAGTTTTGTACGGTTGCCCAGTTGGTCAGCAACCCTCCCAGCCAGCGGTTGTTGATGAAATACATCTCGCAGCGCTCGGCTTCGGATGCAATCGCTTCCTGGGCCTGGCGCTTGGTGCCGACAAACAGCACGGTCTTGCCTTTCGAGGCTGCTTCGGTAACGAAGCGGGCGGCGTCCTTGAACATCTTCAGAGTTTTCTGAAGGTCAATGATATGGATGCCGTTGCGTTCGCCGAAGATATACTCTCGCATCTTCGGATTCCAGCGCCTGGTCTGGTGCCCGAAATGAACGCCTGATTCGAGCAATTCTTTCATTGTGACTTGCAAAAAAGTAACCTCCTGTATGAGCGGAACCCGTCCAAGCGAGGTTGGGTTCCACCTGAAACCAGCGACGACGGACGGTACTTGTAGAACTCAGCCCATCCGCGCCGCTTGCGACCCGATTAGCGCTTCGAATACTGGAAGCGTTTGCGCGCCCCTGGGCGGCCGTACTTCTTCCGCTCATGCTTGCGGGGATCGCGCCTAAGATATCCCTGTTTCTTCATGACCTGGCGGAGTTCCATGTTGAACTTCTGCAGCGCCCGCGCAATGCCGAGGCGAATCGCGTCCGCCTGTCCGGTCATCCCGCCGCCATGCGCCAGGATCAGCAGATCAAATTTTCCCGCCGTCTCAGTGATGAGAAACGGCTGCTGGATTTTTTGCCGCTGGCTTGCTGATGGGAAGTAGTTCTCGGCGGAGCGTCCGTTGATGGAGACCTTTCCGTCTCCAGGTCTCAAGAAGACCCGCGCCACGGCGGTCTTTCTGCGCCCTGTTCCAAGATATTGAACTATTCCTGTCGCCATTGCTTGGTCACTCCTCAACGTCTTCGCTTCACCAATCCAACTCTGGTCGGCTCAACTGGCCGCTATTCCAAATTTCGCTTCTGCTGCTGTCGTTTCCGCTTCCGCCGCGCAACTCTCTCAAAGCGAACTGTCTCAAATCGAACCGTCTCAAATCGACATCGGCTGCGGCTCCTGGGCCGCATGAGGATGGTCGGGTCCTTTGTAAACTTTGAGTCGGGTCGTCAACTGATCGCCCACCTTATTCTTGGGCAGCATGCCGGTTACGGCGCTTTCGATCAGACGCTCTGGAAACTTCGCGCGCTGATGCCGCACGCTGATCGACTTGATGCCACCCGGATACCCGGAATGGCGATAGTACAATTTCTGATCTTCCTTCTTGCCGGTCAGCCGCACTTTTTCGGCGTTCACGACGATCACGTGGTCGCCGGTTTTCAAGAACGGTGTGTAGTCGGGCTTGTGCTTACCCATCAAGACCACGGCCACGCGCGTCGCCAGCCGGCCCAGCACCTGCCCTTCCGCATCAATGACGTGCCAGCTACTGGTTACTTCGGTCGTTTTTGGGACAAACGTCTTCATCTTGAGACATGCTCCTATCCACGAGACCCAAAACTAAAAGGAAATCAATCCGGGCAAGGGCGTCCGCCAACCCCATGGGCCCGACAGACGAGGCTGTCCGCGGAGCGGAGCCTATTAGATGTTAGTCTATCTCAGATCCCGGCCCCGTGTCTATCTAGCCCTCTGTTCTCGCTATGTAGTGAGAAACGCGGCTTAGCCCCAATACGGTCGAATTAGCGCTTTGGAGCCTTGAATCCGCGAAGCCCGGAGCTGTCAAGCCGCGAAGCGGCGCAGGATCGTAGCCCAGGGTGAAGCGAAGCGCAACCCTGGGTAACGACACCTCACCAGGCGAGCCCTGAAAGGGCGGAGGAGCAAACCGGCCCCTTCGCCTCCGTGAAGAGCGACGCACGGCGGACCCTCAGCTATACCCGAAGCAAGACCACGCGCCATCCAACGAAAACCGTCCACCGAACTCTTCGAGCCAATTCTCTAGTACGCGGGTCGAGACGGCTTAGTGGATCCCCGCGCGCAACAATACAGAGTAAATCACCGGCGTCGCCAGCAACGAAAGCAGCAGCGAAACGGTGACGCCTCCAAGCACCGCGATGGCCAAGGGCTGGAGAATCTGGGCGCCCGCCCCGATTCCGATTGCAAGAGGAGCCATGCCAAGGATCGTTGCAAGGGCCGTCATGATAATTGGTCTCAAACGACGCCGTCCGGCCCGCACGATCGACTCCCGAACCGTCAGTCCTTGCTCGCGGAAGAACTGTTCGGAATCCAGCATCAGGATACCGTTCTTATGAACAATTCCGACAACCATGATCATGCCCATGAAGGAGCAAATGTTCAACGTCGAGTCGGTGAACCAAAGGGCGGCCAGCGAACCGGATCCGCACAGCACCGTTGCCATCAGGATCGCAAGCGGCTGCGCAAAGCCCCGAAACTCGAAAACCAAAATGATAAAGATCAGCAAAATCGAGCCGGCCAGCACTTGTGTCAGCCCGCGGAAGGACTCCCGTTGAATCTGATAGATCCCTCCGTACTCGATGTCGGTCTCAACCGGCAGCTCGATTTCATTCGGCAGCCGCTCCTGAATCTCCGCCATCGTCGACCCCAGGTCGCGGCCCGAAAGCTGCGCCGTTACGACAACCGCTTCCTTGAGGTTGTAACGATGAATCTCCCTCTGTCCTTCTTCTACCGTCACGTCCGCGATGCTGGAGAGTGGAACGGTATTTCCAGTCGACGATGTTACCAGCGCGGCCTCGATATCACTGGCTCGCGAACGATGATGCTCCGGATAGCGCACTCGAATTCCGTAAATACGGTTCCGCACGACAGTCTCGGAAGCGCGCACGCCGTCGAGCATCGCTGCCTGTAAGTCCGCTACTTCCTGGGTCGAGAAGCCGGCGCGGGCCGCCTTGACCGGATCGACGCGGAAACGAACGGTCGGCCCGATCACGACGTTCTGGTTCATCACGTCGACGACTCCCGGCACGCTTCCCAACCAGTCTTCGACTTGCTCTCCGATAGAGAGAGCCGTCGCCGGGTTCGGGTGCGAGACTTGAATCTCGATCGGTTCGGGGGACCAAGCAAGATCGCCGATCAGGTCTTCGAGAATGTGAGGGAACTCCACCTCGATCGCCGGCTCGCTTGAGATGACGCGCTCGCGGATCTCAGCCGTCACTTCTGAAAGCGGCCGCCGCGGAAAGCCTTTCAGTTTGACCAGGAAGTCGCCGGTATTCGGCTCCGCGATCGCCAGCGCAAGTCTTGCACCGGTGCGCCGCGAGTAGCTCTCGATTTCTGGAGTCTCGCCCAGGATCTCTTCCACATGCAGCAACACGCGGTTCGTCTCGTCCAGCGAAGTTCCCGGCGGCATGACGTAGTCGAGGACAAAGGCGCCCTCGTCGACCTCGGGAAGGAATCCACTGCCTAGCTGATGGTAGATCCCGGCCGAGCCCGCCACGACAACGGCCAAGAGCAGTCCAAAAACCACTGAATGATCCAGAGACCGCGACAGCAGGCGATCGTACCGCTCCGCGATTGCACGCATCAGCCTGCCGTCGCCGGCGTGCTCGGCTTCCTCGAGCGTCGCGGCTCTCCCTCCGCCGCGTGCCCGCAAGATTCCGGCCGCGAGCACGGGCGTCAGGAAGATGGCCAGGAAGAGCGACGCCAGCAGCGCCGTGACCATGGTGGCCGCTAAGGAGCGGAAGAATACAGCCGTGATGCCTCCGAGAAAGATCAGCGGCGCAAAAACCATCATCGGGGTCAAAGTGGAGCCGATTAGCGCGGGCGTCAGCTCCGTAATGGCGCTGCGCGCCGCCTCGGCCCGAGTCTGTCCCATGGACCTGTGTACGCTGATGTTCTCGACCATCACAATGGCGTCGTCGATCACGATCCCGACACAGGCCGCCATACCTCCGAGCGTCATCAAGTTGAAGCTCATGCCGAACCAGCCCATGAAAACCACGGCGATCAGAAGGGAGATTGGAATGACGGTTGCCGCTACCAAAGTCGTGCGCCAGTCCTTCAGGAACGCCATCAGTACGCCGACGCTGAAGATGAGCCCGAGCAGAATGGCGTCCCGTACACCGAGGATCGAATCCCGGACCAAGATCGACTGATCGTAGAAGGTCGCCAGATCGATGTCCTCCGGGAGCGTCCGTTCGATGCCGCGGATGCGCTCGTTCACGGCCCGCGCAATCTGCAGCGCGTTGCCGTCAGGCTGCTGCAGCACGTTGATCAGGACCGCCGGGCGGCCGTCGGCGGTCACGATGTTGTAGACGGGCCGCTCACCCTTGACGACCTCGCCGATGTTGGCGATCTGAATGGGAACGCCATCGAGTACGGCCACAACCGTCCGCTCAATCTGCGATACGTCCCGCATCAAACCCGTCACCGTGGCCAGGTAGAGGTGGTAGTTCTCCTGGATCATCCCGCCGGCGGAGATGATGTTGGCGGAGCGGATTGCATCCACAACCGCGGTGAGCGAGAGGTTGTAGCGATTGAGCTTCTCGGGGTCGACGATTACGTGATACTCGGGCTCTCGACCGCCGACGATTCGGGCCTCCATCACGCCGGGAATCCGATACAGTTGCGGCGCGATGTCCCAATAAGCCAGTTCCCAGAGCTGGGCGAGGCTGCGGTCCGGCGACGTCAAACTGAAACCGGCCATCGGAAAGACAGAGAAGGTCAGCCGGTTGATGTAGAACCGCGATTCGGGCGGCAGCGTCGGCGTGATCAGCGCAATTTCACCCTGCACCAGCTGTAGCGCGTCGACGATGTCGACGTCCCAGCGGAAGAAGACGCTAATCTCCGTCTCGCCCCGCGCGGTCACCGAGCGGACATCGGTGACGCCCGGCACCCGGCGCGCGGCTTCTTCGAGTCGCCGCGTCACCGTCAACATCTGGATATCGACCGGCGTCACGCCGTTGTCCACAAGGATGACGACACGCGGAAAATCCGTCTGCGGAAACAACGATACCGGGAGGCGGAAAGCGAGCGCCAAACCTGCCAGGGCGAACGCGAACGAGACCAAAGCTAGCCCCTTGCCGTAGTCTTCCACAAAGCGGGCGAGGGCTTCGCTCTTCATCGGCCCGGTTCCGCCCGGCGAACGGCCATACCCTCGGAGAGTCCGTAGCCGCCCTCGATCACGACGGTCTCGCCTCCCCCGAGTCCATCTTTAATCTCGACCGTGCCGCGAGAAACGACGCCCGTCTTGACTCGGTTCCGACGAGCGCGGCTGTCGGGCCCAACCGTCCACACGACTCCGGACTCGCGATCCGGTTGAACCTCGACAGCGGCCAGTGGAACCGTCACCGCGTCGCGATGGAGATCGATCGCGACCGAGACGTCTCCGTAGGCCCCAGCCTTGATCTTGCCGCCGGGGTTTGGAATCTCGCACCACGCCTCGACGCTGCGCCGCATGGGATCGACCGCCTGGTTGACCATCGTCAACTTTCCGGAGAGGGCGAGCCCGGGAGCGTCGAGCGCCGAGAACCGGCAAGGCTGCCCAACTCGCAAACCGCCCGTCTCCTCCTCCGGGAACTGACCGCGGATGACTGCCGCGGAAAGGTCCATGACGGTGAAGATCGGAGCGTCGGGCCGAGCCATGTCGCCGGGGTAGAGGAACTGCTCGGTCACGACTCCTTGCGACGGACTGTCGATTCGGGTGTATCCGAGCCGGGCCTCGGCCAGATTCAGCCGCGCCCGCGCTTGCGCCAAACGGCTCTTGGCGATCCGGATGTCCTGCAAGCGGGACTGGCTGCTCAGCAGCTCGAGAACGGATTTGCCGACACGGCTGGCCGTTCGTGCCTGCTCGTACCGCGTCTTGGCGATCAGGAGATCGCGCTCGGGCAGAGCGCCTTCGGAAACCAAAGCCTGGCGCCGTTCGAAGATCTGTTCGGCTTCCGCCAGCGCCGCGCCGGTCCTCTCGACCTCACCTTGCGCTCGCTCGACCTCTCGCGATGTGTCGGCCGAAATCTTCTCGAGGTTGGCTTCGGCGTCGGTGACTTGCGCCTCGGCTTCGGCCAGCTGCGCTTCCAAATCTTCGCTGCGCAGCCATGCCAGCGCTTGGCCCTTGGAGACTCGGTCGCCCTTTCCGGCCGCGAGGCGCGCGATGGGAGCCGCGACCTTTGGCGCCACTCTTGCTTCTGAGATCGGATAGACTGTCGCGGGCGCGCTCACGATCACCTCCACGTCCTGCACGGTCGCCTCCGCCGTGCGCACTTCGACGACGACCTCTGGCTCGGGCGCTTCTTCCGGCGCGCCGCAAGCGCCGAGGACCAGCACCGCAATCACAGGGAATTTCGCGAATTTCGTCATCGTCCCGCCGCCACTTCGAAGTCCGCCAAAGCGCGTTGGTACTCGGCAACCGCCGAGTAGTAAGAGCGGCCCGCCTGCGCCGCCTGCACCTGCGACATCACGACGTCGAGCGCGGGCCCCTCGCCAGCGGTGTACAACAGCCCCACCAGGCGCAGGTTTTCGCTTGCGTCGTCGAACTCGCTCCGCGCCATCGGAATCCGTCGATACCACGACTGCGCTCGCGCACGGGCGGCGAGATATTCACGGCTGAAGACCCTCTCGGCGGCGGCCCGCTGCTGTTGCGCCTGTGCTTGCCGGTATCTGGCCTCGCGTACCCCGCTGCGCGAGCGGAACCAATCGAAGATGGGTACGTTTAAGTTGACGAACGCCGCATACCCGCGCTGATCGGCGCGAACCTGATTCGCGTCGAGTCCGTATTGGAAAATAAGGTTCGCTTCCGGCCTCAAGCCGGCCCGCGCGATTGTGCGCTGAGCCTCATGGGTCCGGCCGAGCGCGTCGAACCGTTGGAATTCGGGCCGCTGCTGGATGACCTGCTCCGACTCCTGTTCCAGTGCGTCGGGCGGCGGCTCCGCGGACGCGTTCAGCCCTTCGGCGAGGGGCAGCTTCTGATCGACATCGGCGGTCCAGAAAGACGCCAGAATCTGATTTGCCAACCGGGAGTCGAGAACGGCCTGGCCCAATCGTTGTTCGAACCGGGATCTCTGCGCCGACGCCTTCAGCACGTCCGCCCGAGACGCCTCGCCCTTTGCCTGCCGAGCCCGAACAGTCCTCTCGAACTCGCGCGCTTCATCGAGACTGCGTTCTTCCAGCGCAACGATCCGCCGTGCCAGCAGCACGTCGTAGTAAGCCAGCGTCACGGCCCGCCGCAAGTCCCGGCGGGCGATCGCCAGATCAGCGAAGGCAAGCTCGCGGCCGGCCCTTGCCAGCGCCATTCCTGCCCGCAGCCGGCCGGATAGATCGAGGCTCCAATTCGCATCGGCCGTCGCCAGGTATTCACGAATGCCATTCAACGCCACGAAACTGAAGGGATTCGGACTGTTCGCCGCCGGGCTGTTGTAGGCGTAGCTCGAACTCAATCCGAACTGCGGTAGCAGCTCGGCGCGAGCCGCCGTCTGGCGCTCGGCGGCAATCGTCTGTTCCAGCTCGGCCGACTGCGCCGCCGACGGCGCCTTGAGCGCGAGCCGCACGCAGTCCTCTAGTGTCAGTGCCGGGGTTTGCCCTGGGGCGGGGGTCCTCGTCAACGATAGCAGCAAGATAGCCCAGAGCCCCATTCGCTTCAGCCACTTTTCGTTCATGGTTACTCCTCCATCATGGTTACTCCTCGCATGGTTACTCCTCGGGAAATGCAAGCGCAGTAGGCGTCAAGGGCGACCCTCCGCGGGGATACGTTCTCCCAAGTACGCCGCTCTTTCGTGGCCCAATCGTGCGTCCGATCCGCGGCGGCCCCGGTTGCGGCCCGGTTGCGGCCCGGTCGCGGCCTGGTTGCGGCCTGGTTGCGGCCTGGTTGCGGCCTCGCTGCGGCCTCGTGGCGGCCCCGGTTGCGGCCTCGTTGCGGCCCGGTTGCGGCGGATACGATGGCTGACGGCTCGATCGAAAATCTGTTCTCAACATCGATCCAGCGAACTCGCCCACTCGCTCTACATTCTAGCCCGCATTTCTCACCGGGTGGCGAGGCGAAGTGCGTGAGAGGCGCGTCAGTACGAGGCGCGCGCCGTAGGGATCGGCAATCTTGCCGGTCCATCGCCGCAACGCGGCGACGCCCAATCGTCCCAAGCAAGCGCAACGAAGTAATGGCGGGCCTATCCCGCACTTCCCCCGTCAGCCGCTGAGAAATGTGGGCTAGCGTGGGCAGGCCATACCAGGGCTCCCACTTTGAAGAGGCGCTTCTACGCTTAGGTCGTGATACGGCCTTCTGGAACGTCCGACCCTGCACGGGCCGGCAAGGGAGGATTCAGGCCAGCGACAACTTGCCTGCGACTGGCAAATTCGAAAGCGTTGGTTGGGAATGAGGGAGATCTTTTCGCCACTCCCGCCTGTGGCTATACTCTGCCCTCCAGCCTGCACTTTGACTGGACGACTTCGACTGTGCATCGTGACGGAGAAATCCGTACGAACCATCGTCGATGCCAGTGGTCTCGGTTGACTATCGAAACAGACGGAAACCGAGCCATTTCAATTGCCTGGACGTGAGAAAATCGGCTTGCTGAATAGATCGCTTCCATGAGCACGACCCCCGGGAGTGCCGCGCCTGCTCGAGCCCGTATAGTGACCCATCTCCCCGCGAGCTTCCCGAACACGCTCGGCTACTTCGCAAACTGCGGCAAGCCCGCGACTACTCCCCCTGCGCCGAGCGCGGTCCCCCGCCTCCTGCGACTGCGAAACGGCAGGTCATAGCGCGTCGACGCTCCTATTGCAGACGACATCCTAGCCCCGTGGGGCGGAGCCCCGTTCTCACCTAAGCATATGAGTGCAAACGATCTAGATCCCGTCCCACTTTCGAACGAGCGGGGTGCGCAATCATATCGCTTCATAAGCCCAGCTACGCCTGTCGCCAGTCCTTTCGGTATCCCCAATCCGGCTTTTGTCCCCAGTTGTTTCCCTGCCATTTTTGTTACGAACCACTTGTAGCTAATATCGTCGATCTTTATTATTCCGCCGCTTGGGGGGCCTTTGAAGAATTTGCCGAGCCTTCTGCCGAGGGGGCCCGTTACGCCGCCTATGGCCGCATTCTGTGCAAACGCGACTGGATCGAACCGGCCCGTCTTGATCTGGTTGGTTGCGCTCTCTAGGCCGCCGCCCGCCAACCCGATGGCGACTTGCCCGGCGATGCCAACCGTGGGGAAGCCACCGAGCATGCCCCCGGTAAACGCACCGGCGAGCGCAGCGCCCTCCAAGTCCGCGTAAAAGGGCTTACCCTCAACCGCATTCGCTATGATCTGCGCGGTTGCCCCGCCAACCGCCCCCGCGACGGCCCCGATGACGGCGCCCAATCCAAAAAACTCCCCGGTGGGATCGATGTTGTCTATGGGGTTGCCCTCGACGAAAGCATATCTATTCAGCGAGCCCGCACTAGTGAGAGAGCCGCGAGATCTCTCGTCCGCCTGCGCAAATCGCATCAGTGACGGGATGTAATTTCGGGTGAGCATGAAATAAAGCCCATTGCGGTCGTCGAGCGCGCCGTCCCGCCCGCCGTAGGTAAACGGGTTGGGGGTGCTACCCTGTTGCGCAACCACAGCGCCGTAAGGCCCATAGGCGTAGCGGTCCGTGATGTTCCCTTGCAGGTCGGTCAGCGCAACGGCGCCGCCCCGCCTGTCGTAGTGATAGACCGAGAAATTTTGTGGGCCGCCGCCCGCCCGGCCGATGAGTCCCACGCCATGCACATAACGGGCGGTGATCAGGCCGGCGCCGTCGTGTTCCTCCAGGATGCGGGCCAGCGGCGAGTTAGTGTCCCAGACGTAACGGATGGTGCTGCCGCCGAGCTTCGCTTCGATACGAAACCCGTCCGCATCGTAGCGGTAGGTGTCGGATCCAACTTGCACAAGCCGGTTCATCGAATCGTAGACCAGAGTCGTGGGCTGGCCGTTGATCACGCCGCTAGTGAGGTTCCCGTCGTCGTCGTACGAGAAAGCTTGGCCGTCTGAGGTCTCCAGACGATTCGCGTCATCGTAGGTGAAGCGGCGTGTTGCCGGCGCCACGGTTGGCTCCAGGGGGCGCTGAACGGACGCCCTTGTGGTGCGGCTAGCCTCATTCACGGTGTACTGTCCGTCAAAAACAGTGGCGCCGGCGGCGGTGGTGTCCGAGAGGCGGGTGAGCTGCTTCGCTAGGTCATATTGCAGCGCCACCGACGAGCCGTCCGGCAGGCTGATGGCGGCCAAATTGCCGGCGTTATCGTAGCTGTAGCTCGTGATCCGGCCCGCCCAATCGGTGACCTTGATGAGCCGGTTGAGTTCATCGTACTCGTAGGCGACCTGACTATCATCGGTATACGTGAGCGTCTCGAGATTGCCGGCCGCATCATAGGCGTAACGAATCGTTTTGCCGAACTCGTCCTTGCGGCTGGTGAGTTTGCCCCGCGTGTCAAAAGTCCGTTCGGTCGTGCCGCCGGGGGCGGTCGTGCGGGTCTGGTTTCCTAGCGTATCGAGCGTGTGGGCGACGGCGCCCTCGGGCGACGTCATGCCTTTGAGCCTTTGTGCATCGTCGTACTGAAACGTAACTATCTGCCCCCGGCCGTTCTTGGTCGAGGCGATCTCTCCTTTGGAGCTGTAGACTGTGGTTTTCGTGATGTCCAAGGGGTCCGTCTCGCTCGTAACCCGCCCACGCGTGTCATGTGTTAATCGGGTCGGCCGGCCATTGGGACCGCTGACCGTTAGCAGGTTCCCTCCCTTGTCGTAGGTCGCGGAGACTTGACCGCCAAGCGCATCGGTTGTTTTCGTCAGCCGCCGGTTGCCGTCCCACTCGTAGGTCGTTCTAGCCTTGAGCGGATCCTCTCTGGCGATCATGCGACGTTCCCCGTCGTACTCATAGGTCACCGTATTGCCTAGGGGATTCGTCGCCGCGATCACATCGCCATTGGCGTCATAGCTATACCGCAGAACGCTGTCGTCGTGGCCGACTTGCGCTGTGATCTCGCCACGGCTGTTGTATTCGTACCGCGTCTTTCGACCCATGGCATCGGTCGTCGACATCTGGGCGCCCAACTTGTCAAACTCGAAGCGTGATGTATGACCACGCGCATCTTCGATCGCGGTGAGTCGGCCCATTGCATCGTGCGTCAACCCAACTGTGCCGGTAGGTTCGGTTACGCTCTCGATATCGCCGTTGGCCGTGTAGCTGGTTGTGGTCACGTTGCCGGCAGCGTCTGTCAGACCGGTCAAACGCCCCTGGGCATCGTACTCGTAGCCCGTGGTGTTGTTCATCGGGTCCGTGACGCCGGTCACGTTGCCGGCCGCATCGTGGATGAACCCTGTAGTCGGACCACCTGGCTGGGTGACCGAGAGCAGGTTGTTGTTGCCGTCGTACTCAAACCCAACTTCCACGCCGTTCTCATTGGTGTAGAGCGTGGGATTGCCGTTCGCGTCGTAGCCGGCGGAGCCAACGTTTTCCAGCGGGTCCTCGATCCTCGTTATGTTGTTGTTACTGTCATAGCCGAACAACCACTCGCCTCCTTCGGGATCCACTATTCCGACCAGCCGGCCTTCGGCATCGAATGTCCTTTTTGTGATCTTCCCCACCCGGTCGGTGATGGTCACCGTGTCGCCGTTATAGGCGAACGTGGTTGTTTTGTCTCGGGCATCTTTCTGAGCGACCACCCGGCCAACGGAATCGTAGGTATTGGTCACGAATACCACCCCGTCGGGGGCTGTCGCCGTCAGCAGGTTTCCCTGTGAGTCATAAGTGAACCTGGCCGTGGCGTTGTTCGGAAGGGTGAACGATCTGAGGTCGCCGGCGCCGTCGTAGGTCAATGTTGCTTGCTGCATACCGGCATTGTCGACGCCGATGATTCGGCCGCCGGCGTCGTGGGTGAAGGTTGCGACTCGGCCACCCCCGTCCATCACGGCGGCAAGTTGGCCTGCGCCGTCATAGCTGAGCGAAACCAGGTTCCCATTAGGATCTGACAACGTCGCGAGGCGCCCGCCGGCGTCGAAAGAACATACGTGCTGATCCCCATCGGTGTAGGTGAATGTGCCGTCGCCATTCTGCACGAGCGTGCTGTAGACACTCGGGTGCTGGCGTGACATCGCACCGCCGCCGTTGGCCACGAAATAGTCGGCCGCCCCGTCTAAACCCCGTTTGACTTTGAACTCCCCGTTCCCGAGGTCCTCAACTCGCCACTCATAGTTGTGGATCCACTTCCTGCCGACCGACTCCGAATTCGTGACGGTCTCCGAACTCGTATAGGAGATCGAAAAGCTGAACGACATGACCCGCGGTTGCTCCGGAATGAGCGCCGCGGAATACGTGAAAGCCCCCGTCTCTAGGTTGACCGGATCGCCGTATTGCGCCCCCGGCGGCACTTTGGCTCCGACGCTGTTGGCGTCTTCCGGCGCGCACCGGGCGGGATGAAGCACGTTCTCACCGGCGCTGTTCGCTTCGCACTCGTTGCCGTAGGTCACGATGTCGAAGCCGCACACCGGGTCAAATATCGCGGCGCATGCCATCGGCCGCGCGGTGCAGTCACCGATCGCGTTGGGCAGCAACTGCTTGCAGAACTCACTAGATAGACATTCAACGTTGTTGGTACACCCGGTGGTAGTGATTGGGCAAGCGCCCTGCGAAAGCACGTTCGCACCGGCGGCCGCGGCTTCGCAGGCATTGCCATAAGTCTGGTTGTCGAAACCGCAGACAAAGTCAGGATTGTCGTTGGGGCACTCTTGGTCCCGCGGTTGGCATGCACCTACGCTGCCCGGTGTCTTCTCGAACGCACAAAAGGCGCTATCGGGACATTCCGCATTGTCCTGGCAGTCAATAAACCTACGCACTTGCAACGAATATTCACCCATGGCGGAACCGCGACCACTGAGCTGGATGAAATACCGTTCGCCGGCCTCGGCGGAGAACGAAACAAAGCTTAAAGGTTGGTTGCCGCCGCTGATGTCGTCGTCGTTAAAACCCACTTCGATTAAGTCAGTCAGGGCGGCGCCGGGGAGCGGGCCATCGAGGTAGACGGCAAGCACGGTGTCGAAATGGCTGCCGACCGTATCGATTTCGAACGTCGCCGGAAAACCACCCGGAATCAACGTCCACCAAACTGTGTGATCGGCGAATCCCAGGAGGGCCTCAGAGGGCTCGAAGGTAGCGCCAATATTGGTACCCATTCGCCCATACGTCAGGGCGTCTAGTGGCTCCAGCAACTCCCTGTCACTGAAGTTGTCGTTTGCCGGCGGGAATTGCTGGCACTCACCCTCGTTTAGCTCGCAAAAGGCGCTATCGGGACATTCCGCATGGTTCTGGCAGTCAACAATCTTACGCACCTGCAACACAATTTTGCCCATGGCGGAACCGCGACCACCGACCTGGATGAAATACCGTTTACCGGCCTCCGCCGAGAACGAAACAGAGCTTTGAGGTTGGTTGCCGCCGCTGTCGTCGTCGTTAAAAGCCACTTCGCTTAGGTCAGTCAAGGCGGCGCCGGGGAGCGGGCCATCGAGGTAGACGGCAAGCACGGTGTCGAAATTGCTGCCGAACGTATCGACTTCGAACGTCGCCGGAAAACCACCCGGGATCAACGTCCACCAAACTGTGTGATCGGCGAATCCCAGGAGGGCCTCAGAGGGTTCGAAGGTAGCGTTAACGTTAGTAGCTATTCGCCCATACGTCAGGGCGTCGAGTGGCTCCAGCAACTCCCTGTCGCTGAAGTTGTCGTTTGCCGGCGGGAGCTGCGCGTACGCAGGGGTCAGAAACATCCACGCGATAACGGTTAGAGCCACCCATGCTCGGCAGCGGTGCAAGCGCCTGCTTCTAGCTTCAAGGCGCTCGCGCAAGATGCTCGAGTCGTCGATGCCCGGGCAGGATGGTCGGTGTCGCTCATTCATCGTCGAATACCTTTCATTTCATTTGGTCTAGGTCTTTTGGGGCTAGGGCAGTTCCTCGACCGGAACCGGGACACCACTATCGCCGATCAGTCTCACGACAGCGTCAATCAAGTCGACAGGACTCTGCAAGATAAGCTCGGTTCGGAAGACGCCGCCGTCGGCAAAGTGCGGAAACACGACTGGCGATGGCGCGGGCCGAGTTGGGTCCGCGATGGGGAATGTCGTCAGGAGGATCTCGCCCCGGCCGTTGATGAGCGCGCGCAGGTTGAGAGCGACGAACGGGGTGTCCGAAGAGATTTCAAACACTCCGCGGAAGCCATTCGGCAAACCGGAAATAAAACCTCCGGCTCGCCCGCATTTCTCACCGGGTGGCGAGGCAAAGTGCATGAGAGGCCCGTCAGTACGGGGCGCGCGCCGCTTGACGAGCGCAGGCGTACGCTCACAGTCCGTTGAGCACGGCGAGCAAGCGCAACGAAGTAATGGCGGGCCTCCCATGTGCTTGGCCCGTCAGCCGGTGAGAAATGCGGGCTAGATCGGCACGGTGCCCAAGTGCGTTCATTTGGAAGGCCGCCGAGCCGCTGCCGGCCGGGGTTGCGCCGTCGAGCTCGAAAGACTTAACGGTCAGGTTGGCCGTCGTGAAGCCCTGGTTCGCAATCGCCACGCCAGTGTCGTGTCCTCGCGTCTTGTCGATGTAGACGCGGGCACGAGTCGTGGGCGTCGCCGAGGGGATACCGGATTCACTCACAAGGTTGCCGTTCGAGAAGACCTGGAACGCGCCGGCTCCCGCTGGAGCGCTGTGTCCGGCTGCCGGACTTAGGCGAATCCAGCCGCTCTTGACACCAGCGCTCGACCCATCGCTCTCAAACAAGAAAACGCCGTTCGCCGGGATGGAGTAGGCGAATGCACTTCCTGGGGGACCACCGGCCCGTGTAATGGAAAGCGGACTGCCATCGTCGCCGAAGATCTCCAAGACACCGTCTTCCTGGCTCCCCGTCGTATTCAGCAGAAAAAGCAAAGTCGTAAAACCGCCGCTATCGGCCAAGTGGGGAAAAACACTGGCTCGGAGGCAGGCGGCGTTTGCAGATCCGCCACTGGAGTACTTGTCAACAACAGCTCTCCCCGCTGGTTAATGGACCCGCGCAGGGCCATGATCGATATTGGCTCGTTGCTCTGGATGTCAAGTGACCCGAAACGAATATTCGTGGCGAAATCCGCCGGCAGCAAGAAATCGGGCGCCACGCTTTGCATGTCATTGATGACGACGGCGAAGTGTTTGCCCGAGGCCAGCGTGCCGTTCCCGACAGCCAGAGAGTCGCCGGCGCCGTTTCGGAGCGTGTATTGGATAGCGGCGGTGCCTCCTCCCGGATTAGCGACACCAATGCCTGTCGTGATCGAGATCGTCCCCGTGGATTGGGGCGTTGCGAGGGCCACGTTGTTTCGAAAGTCAATGAAGATCCTCGCATGCGTGGTCGGTGGCGACGAGGGCACGCCGGCTTCACTGACCACGATGTCATTCACACTGGTGCTGAAGACGGCAACGCCGTATGGGGTGTCTCCTGAGTTCACACTGACGGTCGCGTAGCCCGCCTGCGCCTCGGCGGATTCGCCCAGCGTCGTCAGCGCGACAGCGCCCCCGGCTGAAATCAACACTTTTGTCAAGTTGGGTTCTTCCGCGAACGACGCCTCGTCCGAGTATGCCGAGCGCCCGTCTGCCCCCAGAGCCGCGACACGGTAGACATACTCGACTCCGGCCTCGACATTGGGGTCGGTGAAGGTGGTCGAGTCACCCGAGACCCGCGTGACTTCTTCCCAAACATCCGAGTCCGCGCGGCGGCGTTCGATGACGTAGCCGCTAGCGCCGGGGGAGGCTTGCCAGTTGACGCTTGTTTCTGTTGGGGAGATTCGAGTAACCGCTACACCGGAAGGCGCAGCTGGCACGGACAACGACATGACAGCCGTGATGTTGGAGGAGGCGTCGTATTCATAGGCGATGCCCCCGCCCGCGGCGTAGAGGACGCGGATCAAACGCCCGACAGCGTCGTATTCGTAGCTCTGAGCTGCCGCAATACCGGCGCACACAATGAGGCCGGCAAAGGCCCGAAACATCCGCTCGATTAGTTTTCTGCCTTGACGGTTTCTCATTACGGTTCCCGTTGTTCCCGGGGTGTTTCCTCGCTTTCGTGGCCCTCGTTCCGCGCCCGATGCCGATTCGATCTGTGCTGGTGGTAGCGATGCGGGCTGCCTGCGGGACATTGGTGCGACCGCAACGATGAGACGCGCCCTGATCGGACTTCGCCTTTTTTTGACCCCTTTGCGCGTACCATAACATGGTGATGTACCGTACAGCACCGATGCGCGGGTCCTAGTCCCGCATGTCTCACCACGTGGCGAGACGAAGCGCGTAAGAGGCGCGCGCCGCTCTCCCGCTTCTAATCAAGCGCGTGAAATGATGCCCTTTCTTCGGATTTCCCGCCAATTTCCACGCATTTCCAGCTCCGGCTTGACACGCCCCATACAATGAGACTAAGAGACCGGCAGGAATGCCCGCCGGACCAACACGACCGTTTCTCGGCCGAGACAGTGCGAGTTGCTCTCCGCTCTGTGGGTGATCCCCCGCAAGCGGACTTCAGGTGAAAAATTGGGATGGTTCCGAGCGCCAGCGCCGGTTGGGTGCTGGCTGCGGCGCGGACGAACCGCACCCGGTTTTTATTTTCTGAAGAAACGTTTGCAAGGCTCCTCCTTGTGGCTCCCGTCGGGGGAGGAGACGATGGTCTATCGCGATGGGAGCATGAGAGGCCTCTCAACTAAAGAGACGCAGAACCGCGGTCGTAAGGGAGCGGTTACAGCGCGTGTCCAATCGGCCCGCGCAAGAACACAAAGTTGAAACAGCCAAGCACGGGTCGCCGAACCCGCCTTTTCTTGTTGTGGTTCTTGTTGATCGGGTCGGGTGCCGGGGATTGCGCCCCGGCACCCTCCCACACCACCGGACATACGGTTTTCCGTATCCGGCGGTTGGACCCGGCGGCTTACCTGCTTGCCGCAAGATCCGATGGCATCA
>Ga0114996_10003366_pt1 | contig 19923 bp, 15 predicted proteins | sample ArcticOcean_MG_C_4_FD_87039 | JGI IMG/M metagenome (GOLD analysis project Ga0114996, IMG submission 87039) | Marine microbial communities from western Arctic Ocean - ArcticOcean_MG_CB4_134 | ecosystem: Environmental > Aquatic > Marine > Oceanic | place: Arctic Ocean: Canada Basin | collected...
TGACCGGGCCGATCAGCGTGAGCAGCAGCACGAAGCCGGTCCACATCGCGTGCAGACGAATTGGCTCGCCCGGTCGAGTCATCGCCGCTTGGATCGCGGGCACCAACAGCACAGCCCACAACGACAGCACGATCCAATTCCATGCGCGATCTTGGGGGCGTTTTGCTCCAAGTAGCGCCATGGTCGGGCAGAAACTGGCCATGGCGGCCGCATAACGGGCAAAGCTAAGCCATGGCGATCCGGCGGCAAGCGAAGCGGACGCCGCCATGATTTCGACGACAGCGATCATGGCGATGGCTCCAATCGCCCAGCACCAAGCGGCCATCAGCGTGGTACCGCGTAGATGCTGTCGTCCGGGGGCAAGTCCGGCGATGGCCAGTGCAAAGAGTGCGATGACTGCAAGAATCGTCATAACCGAACCAATCGATCACCCTCTCTGCGCTGGCATCGCATGGCCAATCGGCATGCGTGGCAAAAAAACAACAGCCTGCGGGAGCCGTGCATCTTATCGCTAACTCCGTGTGACGCAACGGGATACGTCAAGCGAGTGGCCGATTATCGGGGCTGTGAGGAGGGGGGAATCTTGAAAAAAAACGACAGTCGCGTTTGCTCTACGGCCAATCGCGAGCCATGTTTCATCAGACGCACAGCGGCCGGGCCACGGCGCAGTTTACGTGATGCGTGGTTCATGTTGCCACCGTAATCAGACCTTTGGTCCGCACGGCGTCATCAACTCGACATTCCACCCTCCCCTATTTGTTTCAAGGAGTCCTAACGATGACAAAGCTCACCCTTACATTGGCGTTGGTTTTGGCCGGTCTAGTCGGCCAGGCTCAGGCCACCACGTTCTGGCAGATGGTCGCCCCGGTGACTCGCCCGGTCTATCACGCCAGTGGCGCGCCGATCGCCTCGGACACGCCTCATCGTTGGTATCAGAACACCGATCGGCTCTATCCTAAGCACGACGGCGTCTATCACCACGTCGCTCACTCGAACCAGTTCATGTACGCCGGTCACGGTCACTTCGGTGGCGGTCACGGTTGCGGTTGCGAAGGCGTCTGGAACGGATACTGCGGCAGCAAGTGCCGAAAGCACCGTGGCTGTGGCCACAAAGCTCACCGTGGCTGTGGCCACAAAGCTCACCGTGGATGTGGTTGCAAAGCCCAGCGTGGCTGTGGCCACAAGGCCCAACGTGGTTGCGGCTGCAAGGCCGAACGGACATGTGGTTGTAAAGCTCAGCGTGGCTGTGGTCACAAGGCCCAACGTGGCTGTGGTTGCAAAGCCGAACGATCGCGCGGTTGCGGCGGTCACTTCCGTCGTCACTGCCACAAGCTTTTCGACGGCTTCGCAGGTTGCTGTGAGAAGGCCCTGGGCTGTGGATGCAAAGGCGGCCACAGCGGATATCACGACGGATACCACGGCAAACACTACGAAGGCGAGGTGATCGAGGACCAAGGTCCGTCGCTGCCGACGCCGGCCGAAAAGATCGATCCGCCGACCCCCAAGGCTGACACCTCGGCCGACCAACTACCGATGTGGCCCAAGGCCTTGGGCCTGCTGCCCATCGTCCGTGGCTAACTAATACGAAGAATCTTTGATCTTGTCGCAATCCGACTGGCACGGGGAGTACGGTCGGGGCGGGGCAAGTCAAGTGTGCGGCGGGTGAGTTCGTCAGAAAGCGAACTTGCCCGCCTTTTTTTCTGCGCAGTCGGTAATGTCTACCCAGATTTTCCGCACAGGCACCCCAGCCGGACAAAAACAGAGAATCGCCTTGAGCGGTTCGCTCAGGCGGCCCGATGATACAGGTAAAGCCCTGTATGCCAGGGTCGGGCGTCTGCAGGCGTCCCTATCAGGATAAAGGTCATGGTAAGACGACGGAGCGACTTACCATGACCTTTTTTTATTGGTGCGCCGGTGTCCCGGGCGACCAACTCCTAAAATAGCTTTCGATTCAGGCGGCCCGTTATTTGGAGCCCCTTAATTCCTTGCTGATCTTGGCCAACAATTTCTCAGCGTTCGCACGCTCGACAAACGTCCGCTTCGACTTGAGAATCGCCTCAAGCAGCTTGCGGGCATCCTCTTTCGTCTTCTTCTCTTTACTGTCGGACAGGATCCTAGCAAAGTAGTACGTGCCATCCGGGCTCGTCGTGATCCGATTGCCGATCGTCTGAAGAATCTTCTGCGTGTGAGAGAGGAAGTCCAGCTTGTAGGTAATCCAGGCGAGCGTGGTTGCCGCCTCGATCGCGGACGCCGTCGGATTGTTGGCGTTGTAGGGATACATTCTGGCGTTGAGCTGGGCATACTGAAGGCCCCGCCTCTGCGTCGCTTCGTCCTCACTCGAGGCCAGCGACAGCGCCAACTGGTTGATCGCGCTGGCGGCGGACGGAGCCTTATGATGGGCCTTGGTCAGCACTAGTTCGGCCGCTGCCACATCACCCGCCATCCGAGCACCAACCCCGGAAAGGATCATCGCCTGCAGCAATCCCGCTTCGGACCTCTTATCCTCATCCTTGGCCATCTCCGCGGCCATTGCCGCATCGGCGTGCTTGCGTCCTTCCGTGATCTGCCCGCGGCCGATCATCCAATGCGCGACAGCCAGCAACACCTTGGCGTCGGTGGGACGCTGCGTGGCGGCGTACTTAATCCACGTCTGCGCGTTCTTTGAGTCGTCAACCGACTCGTAGAGGCGTGCCAAGCGAACTTCGGCCGGCGGAAGCTTGTCGTCAATTTTTTCCGCTGCCTGAAACGCTTCATACGCATCGCGATACTTTTCGAGCTGGAACAGCACTTGGCCCTCGAGTTGCAAAGGGGTGGCGCTCTCGGGATTAATCTTCTTCCATTCCAGAATCGCTGCCTTGGCCGCATTCCAATCCTCGCGGGCAATCGCCGTGATGGCCACGCCACCATAGGCACCTTCTAAGAATCGTTTTTGGCGTTTCTTGTTCGAGTCAAAGGCCTTGGCCAATTTCAACGTGTGCTGATAGAGAAGAAACGCATCAGTGACTCGGCGTCCCTGTGACGCCACCTGGCCAAAGATCAGATACGGTTCGGGGTCTTTCGGATTGTCGCGTGCGGCGCGTTCCAGTGCGTTACGCGCGGTACCCCCATTTTTGGTCGCCATAAAGAGTCGGGCCATCAGTACGTCGGGCGGTGCCAGTTTGCTGTTTTTTGCGTGAGCCCGTTCAAGGTACTCTTTCGCCTTTTCAAAGTCTCGATTGGCGAACCGCTCAACCGCCTCATCGACTTCTTTCAGTTCGGCCGTGCCGATGTCAGCCAGATCAGGTTCCATGATCCTTTTGGCAAAAGCCTTCGTCTTCGAGTTCTGCGCCTTAACCGCCGATGGTGTCGCCACGATGGCGAGCAGCATCAGTGAAAGGACTGGCTTTCGCAACGAACGAGCGAAACCAAGAATCGTCTGAGTTGTGGAGGTCGTGCTAAACATCATCAAGAAAACTCCCATGAAGTGAAGGGTCGGCCGCGAAGCAGCCAAAGGGACCTTAGTGAAGAGACGCGAGGCCGACGTGATCGCCGACCCAGGTTTTTATTGTAACCAACTCGCGCCAAGTCTGCACGTGATTCGCAACCGGCGCCCGGCAACCGACATCGATTCCGGCCAAGGTCGTGAGGATCTGTGCCGAATATGCAGCTTGGTCAGGCCCTATCCGACCCTGCGACGTGCAAATGACGCAGGTTGGGGGTGGAAATGCCCCAGACAGCGCCCCGTTCGTCGCCGTCGGGTCGAGGTCTTTTTGTTAATTTAGGTAGGCGGAACAGTTTCCAACAGGGTTACATGACGCTACCATGGGATAGACGTTCCCCCCCTGGCAACGGTGCCTGAGGGGGAGACCAATCCGTTTCAAATCAAAGGAGACCCAGATGAAGAATTTTACCTCAGCAAAATTGATCGCGTCGATCCTGATCGTCCCGATGGTCGCGGCGCTGTTGGTCGTGGCTCCGCTACAGGCCAATGCTCAGGACAAGGCTGCTGCCAAGTCGGCGGCCAAGAAATCTGCGAAGTCAGCGAAGAAGAAAGCCAAAAAGCGGGCCAAGCCGCGCGGCCGATTGCCAAACCACTATGGCGAAGTGGTAAAAGAGTCGCAGCGCACGAAGATCTATGCGATTCAGGCCGAATATGCCGCCAAGGCCAAGCTGCTGAAGAAGCAGCTCGCGGAACTCAACAAGAAACGCAACGCGGAAATCGCCGCCGTACTGACCGATGATCAAAAGGCCAAAGTGGCGGCGCTGGCTGCAGCCGCAAAAGCCAAACGCAAGAAACCGGCTAAAAAGAAGAAGTCTGCCGTCAAAGCATCGAAAGGCTCGGCGAAAAAGAAAAAATGACGCGACGTAACCGCTCAGCGCGGGCGTACGGAAACGCCCGCCATTTGGGTTTGAATTTGCATCACCGTCGCAGGCCATTAACCCAACAGCCCGTCGATCACCTTGCCGTTGCGGACGATCATCACGGGGCGACCGGTCGTCGTGCGGTATTCTTTGGTGAAGTCAATTCCCAGCATGTGATAATACGACGCAATCACGGCGTCGGGCGTGATTGCACTGGCGGCCGGTCCCATGCCCTGGCTGTCGCTGGCGCCGATCACTTGTCCCGGTTTGACGCCGCCGCCGGCCATCAACACAAACATGGCCCGGGGCCAGTGGTTTCGCCCGCCGCCTTCACGATCAGTGATTTTTGGAGTGCGTCCGAACTCGCCGGTCACGATCACCGCGGTCGATTCGAGTAGGCCCTTCTGCTCGAGTGCGAGCAAGAGCCCCGAGATCGCGCCGTCAAGCGCCGGCAGCAGTTCGTCCTTGAGACGTCCGAAGTTGTTGTTGTGGGTGTCCCAGCCACCATGCCTCACGGAGGCGAACGGCTCGCCCGACTCAACCAATCTTGCCGCCAAGAGGCAGCTTTGGCTGAAGCTGTCCGTACCGAACAGCTTGGTGATCGCCGGTGTTTCCTTCGAGATATCAAACGCCCGCCGGGCCTTGGGCGAGATGATCATGCCATAGGCCTGCTGCGAGAATTTGTCGAGCCCGCTGAGCAGTGCGTCGTGTTTCTCGAATCCCTGAAACGTTTTGTCGAGATCATTCAATAGCCCCTGTCGCCGTTTGATGTCAGAGATCTTCAATCCGGCCCCCAGTTGCACGCCACGGATCCGAAATGGCTGGCCGGCCCTGGGCGTGCTGTTGGTTTGCAGTGGCGCGTAGCGCACGCCGAGATAGCCGGGGGTCTGTGGCGTGTCCGGAATCGCCACAAAGCCAGGCAGTTCCGGGTCGCCGGGCCGTTCTTTGGTCATCACCGACCCAACGCCGGGAAACTTCAGTGCCGGCAGCGGCCGGTTGCCGGTCACCAGATAGTCGGTCCCCAAGGCATGGGCCGCCACGTTGTGGCTCACCCCGCGAAGAATCGTGTACTTGTCCATACACTTCGCCAGCTTGGGCAAATGCTCGCTGATCTCGATTCCGGGAACATTCGTCTTGATCGGATTGAATTCGCCGCGAAACTCCGCAGGTGCTTTGGGCTTGAGGTCGAACGTGTCCATGTGCGACGGTCCGCCGGCGAGCGAGACGAAGATCGCCCGCTTGGCCTTGCCCTCGGTATTGACCGCGCCCTCGGCCGACAGACGGAGATAATCAGCCACCGTGAGCCCAGCGCCACCGAGAACGCCCGCTTTGAGAAAGTCGCGCCGTCGAATTCCATCGCAATCGCTGTGAACTGCCATCGGGGTCTGCCTCGAATTCAAACGCCTAGTGATTGATCAAAAACTCTTTCGTGTTCAGCAATGCCCACATCACGTCCCGCAATCCGGTCGACGTGTCTTTGGCTTCGGCCAGATACTGGCGATTGCGGACGGTCTCTGAGTCGGTGGGCAGTCGGCCGAGTGTTCGCAGGTATGCCTGACGGATGAGCAGGCCATGATCCATGTTGATTTTTGCTGGCTTCCTCTTGGCGACGGACTTCTTTTTCTTTGACTTAGCCTCGTCACGCCGAATCTTGGCCAAACGTTTTTTCGTGGCTGCGATTTGTGTCTTTATTTTCGCCGCCAACTCGTAATTGTCGTCCTTTTCAGCCTTGGCGAGGCGCTTTTTTTGGTACTTCAGCGTCTTCGCCAATCGCTCTGGCGAGAAAGGCAGCGAATCGGCTGCTCTGCCTTTGAGGCCCATCTGAGCGAGCCAGCCGCCTTTGCGTTCGATCAACGCCAACATCTCGAAATCATTGCGAAGGAACATCGTCTGCAACAGGCTCGGCGCGCCGGAGCGCTCACAGTCGCAATTGGTCGTTCGCGGCGGGCGGCCAAAGGCAACCATCATATAGCTGCCTTTGCCACGAGCCTTGTAGTTGCTCGAAACACCCAGTCCGATCGCCGATTCGGTCGAGCGCTTGGTGAACTCGCGGTTCTCGTCGGCCGAGGCGGTTGCTTGGGTCACGGCGTCATAAAGCACTTCGGCCGGCAGTCGCCGGAGAATCGCGTGGCTGAAGTTGCGTCGATCATTCTGATTGGTCTCATTGGTGCGCCAACTCAGTTGATACGTGCGACTACCGGTGATCTCGCGATGCAGCCAACGGATGTCATAGCCACGCCGCGTGAACTCGTCGGACAGATAGTCCAACAGCGCTCGATTGCTCGGCGGGTTTGCCAGATTCAGATCGTCCGGCGGGTCGACGACGCCGACGCCAAAATAATGAGCCCAGACCCGATTCACAAACGCCCGAGCGAAATACGGATTGTCATCAGCCCGCATCCACTCCATCAGCGCCGTGCGCGGATCGGAATACTCAGCAGCCAGCACCTCCTCGCCACCGAGCAGTTTGGGCGTAAAGACCCGAGAGGTCGGGCGACGCTTTTTTTTCTTGGCTTTGGCTTTGTTCTTGTTGGGGCGGCGCGGTTTGAAGTTCGGCGGCGGTCGATAAAAGACTTCCTTCCAAGGCACCACTTTGCCGTCTTCGACCAGCTTTCCCATCGACTTGTAGAGTTGCCCGCCCTTTTTGTCGGCCAATCCGAGATCGTCGAGCATTGCGCGGTATTGGTTGCGACTATCTTTGGCCAGCCCGTATGTCACTCCGTCGAAAAACGCCTTGAACTGATTGAAGTCTTGCTTCGTCCACTGATCAAACGGATGTTTGTGGCACTGGGCACATTGCAACCGGACGCCGAGGAAGGCGTAGGCGATGCTCAGCGCTTTTTCTTCCGGTTTGCGCATGTTTCGGCGCTGCCAGTAGTACGGCATCGACTCGCGCTTCGAAAAATCGGCGTCCGAGTCGGTCGCAAAGTAGGAGGTCATTGTCTTGCAGTATTCGTCGTACGATTGATCGGCCGGCCGACTTCGGGCCACCACGATTCCCGCGACCAGATCGTCGTACGGCACGTTGTTACGGAGTCGGGTATATATCCAGTTATACCACTGGTGATACTGCGGCCGGCGAAAGTCGCGCTCGGTGAGGTTACTCACACTCGCGCCGGTTAGATCACAGAGCTTCGTCGCCCACCAAGCCGCGTGAGCCGGTCGGGCAAGTAGCTCGTCGATCTTCTTGGTTCGTTTGTCTTTTGAACGGTTGGCCAGAAACTCCGTGACTTCCTCGGGCGTCGGCAACGTACCGGCGATGTCGATCGTGGCTCGGCGCAAGAATTCCACGTCGCTGCTTAGCTCGGACGGGATCATGCCCAGGCGACGCAGTTTGGCGTCGACCAGTCGGTCGATCTTGGTCGGCGTCGGCACAGCCGGATAATTCTTGCCAATGCGATCCGACACGGGCGAGACCACCTCGACCGGCACGACGCCGTTGTCGTAAAACGCCACGATGTGCGTGTCGCCCCGGCCAACCGCCGTGACCTTGCCCGACAGATCGACCGTTGCTTGGGACTTGTCGTTGGTCTTATAGCGGCAAAGCGGCGTGACATCTTCTTGGGTTCCGTCCGACCAATGGGCGATGACCCGCAGCTGCGCCGTGTCGCCCTTTTTATCGAAGGTGATCTGCTCGGGCGTTACTTGCAGCCGAGCGAATCGAGGTCCGTCTTTAGGTGTCGGGGCGGCCCCTTCGGTGATCCAGCGCTTGAGGAGATGATATTCCCAACTGCCGGCCGTCATTCGCTTGCCACCGTCGTGATCTTCCTGCATCGTTGGCTTGCGGAGAATGAGGCTTGCCTTGGCATTGTCGGTATCGACGCGCGGCTCGTCGTCGCCAGCCAGCAGCGCCTTGTGGTCTTTTGCAAAGTCGTAGCCGAACAGCGAAAGCCGCAACCCGCCCTGCCCTTCAGCCGAACCATGACACGCCCGACCGTTGCAGCCCAATCGCCCGAGCAGCGGCAACACATGCCGCTGAAAGTCCGGAGTCGCTTTGGTGAGACCCTTGTCGTACGTGACATCTGCCCGCGGGAGAACCTCGGCCGAAGTCGTGCCGGTACTCAGCGTGCAGGTGATCAACAAGAAGGCGAGAAAATAGAAGATCGGTCGTGTTCGTATCATCGATTCAAGGTTTCCGTGGGGCAGGTTTGTAATCTGCCGACACTTTGATTATTGATACTTATGTCGAATTGGCAGGTTACAAACCTGCCCCACATTGTCTCGTGCTATCCCTTCTTCTTCTCACGCGAGCGCTCATCAGGCCCGGCTGCTTTCAGATTCTTTGCCTTCTTGCTGGCCTTCTTAGTGGCCTTGCCGTGAGGCTTCTTGCGCTTCGCCCGGGCTTGGCTCAAGCTGCGCAGCAATTGGTCGATCTTCTGTTGGGCCTTCCGGTCGCGAGCCTTGCGCGACCTTTCGATCGTTGCGTCGAGCTGCTTCAGTCGCGCCGCAAAGCGGTCGCGGTCCTCTTCGAGCCGTTTGATCTGTAAATCATACGTTACGCGCACCAATTTGCGAAGCTGCTTTTCCGCCTCGGGGTCGGGGCTTAGCTGCAATCGCGCCGCCAGAAGCTGGATCTGAGAATTGGTGATCCAAAGCTGCAACTCGACCTTGTGCCGCTTTGGCTTTCCATGATAGCTGGCCAGTCGCTCACTCGCACGGAACAGATCGCGGATTGCCCGTTGGTACTCCTTGGGATTGCTCCTCTTCAGCGCCGGCATCAACTTGGCCAGCTCTTTGTTGTGTTGCCGGACGAACATCAACGCCGCCGCTTCACGCTCGGGCGTGAACGCGGGCGCGCGAGATCGTTTCGCCGACTTCGCTTTGTTCTTGGCCTCGTTCTTGGCAGCGCGAGTTTTCTTGGCCTTGCCCTCGTCCGGTGCGGCGCTGGAGAACGAGCCGACGAGCACGATCATGGTGATCACTGACAGTAAGACTCCGATTCGTTTCATCGTCTACGGCTCCTGTCGTTCTGTGTCGGTTTCGTTTTCGTCCTTTGTACCGCTAACGGCCATTACCAGCCAGCTGGGAGCAAGCGACTCGATCATTTCTGGCGGAGTGTCTTCGACGCCCGTGTCGTCCAACTGTTGATGGACCAAGCCATCGAGCGCCGCGAACAGTTCCGACACGTTCTCGTCCGGCGCACTGGTCTCTCCGTCGGTCAGTTGGTCTCGCGAGACAGCCCACAACACGGCAAGTCGCGTGGCGGATTCGTCCTCCACGGTGACCTTCGCCGGCGCTGTCGGCGTCTCGGTTCGCTTGGCCGTCGCACCCCACCGCTCCGGATTCACCGCAAACACCACCGCCAGACACAACGCCGCACCGGCCGTCATCCAACCGGCCGCCGATAGCCAGCGGGCATCACGCTTGGTGGTCGCAAGCGGTTCAGCCGCTTCGGCGCCGGCTGTCAAAGCAACCGTCTGTGCCAACTGCAAGGCAGTGGCCACGGCCTCGCGCGCCTGTTGGCTTTCGGCCAGCAGTTGCTCGAACGCGGCGGTCTCGTCGGTGGTCATCTCACTCGCCACGTAGCGAAACGCATCCCAATTGAGGTCGCCTGTGTTGTTCGTATCAGCCATCTCTAAGTTTCCTCGTCATCCGCGAGTCGCTGCCGCAGTTTCGCCAAGCCGGCTCGCATTCGGCTCAGGGCCGTGCCGAGCGGAATGCCCAACTCCTTGGCGATCACAGCAAATGTCTTCTGGTCGTAAATTCTCAATCGTACGATCTTCTGTTGTTCGGCCGGCAAATCGGCGAGCGCCTCGCGAACCCGCGTGACTGATTCCCACCGCACGACGTGCTCGTCCGGCGATCCTTCCTCCTGTGGCTGAGTCCAGGCGATTCTACGAATCACCTTTTCGCCGGTGGCCTGCCGACGCTTCAGGACCATCGCCTCGTTATAGGCAACACGGAAAAGCCAGCCCTTAAGCGACTCCTTGCGTGCCGTATGCCCCCGCTCGACGACCTTTGCAAATGCGTTTTGCAGGACGTCGTTTGCCGCATCGGCATCTCGCAAGACGCCCCGCAAGAACCACTGCAACTCCGTCGCGTGCTGTGTATACAACTCCGCAACAAGCCGAGGATCAAGCAGTCCGTCATCAGCAGCAGGCAAAGGGGACTCCAGCGAAAGACTCGCCACCGTATCGGGCCTCAGTATAGAAGATGCGCAGGCAGGCAGAGATATTTATCAGGCAGGGGCGTTTAACCAAGAAAAACCGGGCCGAACCGAGCAACTCGGCCCATATTATCGCCAAAAACGGGGTGTTTTCCAAGCTGGGGTGGTCAGATTGGCGGTATGGTGGCGTGTTTGCCTGGTTCCGTCTGATTAGCGCCGACCATTTGACGACGTCGCATGTCCCACCCGTTGAGCGAGTGACGGAAATTTAGACCTCGGCAGAATGAATCCGTGATCCGGCAATGCCTCAGGGCTAAGTCCCTGTTCAAATAGCGACCCTGAATGCCGATACTTCGAACCAACCGATCACCTTTCTGCGTTCAATTCGCCGATGGCACGGGATTGATCGCTCGGCTACGATAGAGGCGAGCAGGCTCGTTTGAATAAAGGGATGCGCCGATGGCACCGCGGGATGTTCGTCGACTTGCTGACCGCATTGGGATTGGATTTCACTATGCACGGGAAAATGTCGCTGCCGATATTCCTACCGGCAGTTATTCTGCTTTTCGTTGGCGTGCCGGCGGCCCGGGCAGTTGATTTCGAGAAAGACGTGCGGCCGATCTTCCAGCGGCACTGTCTGAAGTGTCACGGTCCGAAAAAACAGGAAAGCAAACTTCGACTTGACCAACGCGCGTCGATGATACGCGGTGGCGAGTCGGGCGAACCGGCGATCCTGCCTGGGACGGGGGCGAAGAGTTTTCTGATCGACGTGGTCACGGGCAAGGACCCTGATCTAAAGATGCCGCCCAAGGGAAAGCCACTCTCTGCCCGCGAAATCGCCACGTTGCGGGCGTGGATCGATGCGGGGGCCAAGATGCCGGCAGATCTTTCCGGCAACGGCCCGGCAATCACCAAGACCGACCATTGGTCGTTTCGGCCGGTGAAGAGCGTCAAGCCGCCGGCATCGAAGACGGCTTGGGTGGTTAATCCGATTGATGCGTTCATCGCGCAGAAGCTCGTGGAACAAAAGTTGCGACCGTCGAAGCGAGCCGATCGGCGGACCCGGATTCGACGGCTGTACTTGGTGATGCACGGTCTGCCGCCGACGCGAAAGCAGATTCAGCGTTTCTTAGGCGACAAGTCTCCCGACGCATGGCGTCACGCGGTCGACGAGGTACTCAAGAGTCCGCGTTACGGCGAACGTTGGGCGCGACACTGGCTCGACCTGATTCGTTTTGGCGAGACGCAAGGGTTCGAGACCAACCGCGAACGCCCCAACGCCTGGCCGTTTCGCGATTATGTCATCCGATCGCTCAACGATGACAAACCGTATGATCAGTTCGTTCGCGAACAAATTGCCGGCGACGCCGTCGGAGAACCGATCGGCACAGGGTTCCTCGTGGCAGGTCCCTACGACATCGTCAAAGGCGGCGGCAATCTGGCGGCCGTGCAACGGATGAATGAGTTGGATGACATGATCAACGCCACCGGCACGACGTTTCTTGGTCTCACGCTCGGCTGTGCCCGTTGCCATAACCACAAGTTCGATCCGGTCACGCAGACCGACTATTACGCTATGCAGGCGATCTTTGCCGGCGTAAAACATGGAGATGCTTCGGTGCCGAATTCCGCGGCGAAGCAGAAGAAACTTGCGGCACTCGAAACCGAGATTGCCGAGTTGACTCAGAAACTTACCCGTTTCATTCCGAAGAAAGCGGCCGTCGGCAGTGCAGCCGCCAAGGCGAAGCGACCGGCCGTCAACGCGAAACATAATGTCGAGACCTTCCGGCCACGACGGGCCAAGTTTGTGCGGTTTACGGTCGAAAAAACCAGTAGCGGCCAGCCGTGCATCGACGAACTAGAGATCTTCGCGGGCCAGAAGAATCTCGCCCTGGCGAGCGTCGGGGCCAAGGCCACGTCGTCTGGTTCGCTCAAGGGCTATGCGATCCACAAGCTCCAGCACGTCATTGACGGAAAGTACGGCAACTCGCGCAGTTGGATTTGTGACAAACCACAAGGTTGGGTTCAGATTGAACTGGCTGAGGTCGCCTTGATTGACCGCATCGAATGGGCTCGTGATCGCGAGGGACGACTCGGCGACCGATTGGCGGTCAAGTACCGCATCGAGATCGGCATCAAACCGGGTGCGTGGCAAGTCGTCGCAAGCTCGCGGGACCGCAAGCCGTGGAATGTGCGACCGAAGAAGCGGCGTGCGCCCACGTATGATTTCGCACGATTTCCAGCGGCGGAAGCAAAGCTCGGCCGACAGTGGATGGCCCGGAGTCGTGCTGCCCGAACCGAGAAGGCAAATCTGCAAAAGTCGGTCAGGGCGTTCGTGGGGACGTTCTCGCAACCCGGCGCAACACACCGGTTGTACCGCGGAGAACCTGACCAAAAGCGCGAGGTCGTCGGACCCAACGCGGTCGCCGCGCTCGCTTCGCTTAACCTAAAACCGAACGCACCGGAGCGGCAGCGGCGTCTGGCACTCGCCAACTGGATCACGAGCAAGGACAACCCGCTGACGGCCCGCGTGATGGTCAATCGCCTGTGGCAGCATCATTTCGGTGCGGGATTGGTCGATACGCCAAGCGACTTTGGTGCCAACGGCACGCAGCCAACGCATGCGAAGCTGCTTGACTGGCTCGCCGCCGAACTGATGGCGAACGGTTGGTCGCTGAAGCATCTGCACCGGCGGATTCTGATGTCGGGCACTTGGCAACAAGACAGTCGCCCTCACGCAGGCAGCATAGCGGCGGACGCATCGTCGCGACTGTTATGGCGTTATCCGCCGCGACGTCTCGAGGCCGAGGCAATCCGCGACAGCATCCTCGCGGTTTCCGGCGTGCTTGACTTGCGAATGGGCGGTCCTGGCTTCAGTGGGTTTGAGGTCCAGGCCGAAAACGTACGCCACTTTTTTCCCAAGAAGAAGTATGGCCCCGAGGATTGGCGGCGGATGATTTACATGACGAAAGTCCGTCAGGAGCAAGAGTCGGTCTTTGGGGCGTTCGACTGTCCCGATGCGAGTCAAGTCGCGCCCAAACGCAGTCGTTCGACCACACCTCTGCAAGCGTTCAATCTGCTTAACAGCACGTTCGTGATGCAGCAGGCGGACCTATTTGCGAAGCGACTTGAGAAGGAGTCGCCTGAGATAGACACGCGCCGAGCGGCGCTAGCTTTTAGATTGGCATTTGGTCGCGCGGCAACGACGAAGGAAGCCAGCGGGGCACTTGCCTTCGCCACAGAACATGGCTGGCCAGCGCTGTGCCGCGCTGTGCTGAACGCCAACGAGTTTGTGTTTATCCCGTAGGTGAAATTATTAGCGATGTAGGCCGGACCAAGCGCAGCGCTGTTCCGGCACCGTCAGTTAATTTGCCGAAGCTAAGGTTCAACCAAAATGATACGACGTGATTTTTTCAACCGTCTGTCCACGGGCCTTGGCGGCATCGCCCTCGCTAGCCTGCTCAATGACGACGGCCATCTCGTCGCCGAGCCGATCCGGCCGCAGATCAACTCGGCACAGCCCTATGCACCACGTGGATCGCATGTCCCGGCAAAGGCCAAAAACGTGCTGGTGATCTTTTGCAGCGGCGCGTGCAGCCAGCTCGACACGTTCGACTACAAACCAGAACTCATCCGGCGGCACAATCAGCCGATGCCGGGCGGCGGCAAGATCAACACGTTCCAAGGCGCGCAGGGTAACTTGCAGCAGAGCCCTTGGAAGTTCAAGCCGCGCGGCAAGTCGGGCAAGATGGTCACGGAGCTCGTGCCGCAGCTTGGCGAACTGGCCGACGACATGTGCTTTATTCATTCGATGACGAGCAAAACCAATACGCATGGTCCGGGCGAAAACTTCATGTCGACCGGCTACATTCTCGATGGTTTTCCGAGCATGGGTGCCTGGGTCACCTATGCACTGGGCAGCGAGAATCGCGACTTGCCGGCTTATGTTGCGATTCCCGATCCGCGAGGCACACCGCAGTCGAGCGTCAATAACTGGGGGCCCGGCTTTCTCCCGGCCGCTTTTCAAGGAACAGACTTCAGCGCCGCAAAACCAATCCGCAATCTGGCGCGTCCGCAGAAAGTCTCCGCGCAAACCGATCTCGCGACACGCAAATTTCTCGCCGGGCTCAATGAAAAATTCCAGCAGCGATTCCCCGGCGACACGCAACTCGCCGCCCGCGTCGCCAGCTACGAACTAGCGGCGAAGATGCAACTCAGCGTTCCCATCGTCGGCGACCTATCGACCGAGCCGAAACATATCCAACGACTGTATGGTGCGGACGACACACAGAACAAGCTCAAAGCCGCGTTCGCCCGCAATTGCATTCTTGCTCGTCGGCTGATCGAGAAAGGCGTTCGTTTTGTCCAATTGTTCAACGGCGCGTATCAAACCGGCGGCGAAGGGGTCAGCAACTGGGACGGGCACAAGCAGCTCGCGCGGCAATACGCCAAACATGGCCTGGTCCTCGATCAGCCGGTGGCTGGTCTAATGAAGGACTTGAAGCAGCGCGGCCTGCTGAAGGAGACGCTCGTCGTATGGTGTACGGAGTTCGGACGGATGCCGACGTTCCAGAAAGGCGCCAGCGGTCGCGACCACAACCCGGCCGGGTTCACAGTGTGGATGGCCGGCGCCGGAGTAAAGGCTCCCTTCAGCTATGGGGCAACCGACGAATTCGGCTACAAGGCCGTCGAAAACGTCACGACCGTGTACGACTTTCACGCCACGATCCTCCACCTGCTCGGCCTGAACCACAAGCGCCTGTCGTTCTATCACAACGGCTTCGAGCGACGTCTCACTGACGTACACGGACACGTGATTAAAGAGGTGCTGGCGTAGCGATTGAGAGCGGTTTCCGAATGATCAAGTCAAGTAGATCGAGTCGAGACTCAAACTCTATAAGCAAGGCAGGCCGTATCGAACAAAGCCGAAAAACTAACGGCGGCTCGTGACGACACCCTCGTCACGAAACCGTAGCGTAACTCGCCTCTAAACGGCTCCTTACAGATCGATCGCGTCAAGCTCGTCCATCAGATCGTCCAGCTCATCTTTCGGCTGGTCGACGGCTCCCGTGCGACGTTTGGCAATGCCGACCGATTCGCCGACCGCCTCGCGACCGGCTAGCATGAGCTGTTCGTCGCGTTCGCTGACAGCCGCTTCGACCGCGTCTTTGCCGGGAGCGCCGAACAGTTGCGACAAATCGATCTTAAGCGGACCAGCCACTTCCTCGCTGCCGGCGATCGCCGGGGTCTTGTGCTGCGGGAAGAGAATCGCGTTCTCGGGACAGACCCGACTGCATGCCGGACAACCCTTGCGGCAATTGTCGGGCTGTTCGACCAGGATCACCTCGGAAGTGTCGACGCCATAAACGCCGAACAGGCAGAAGTCGATGCACTCCATGCAGTTCGTGCAGCGGCTGAAGTCGATCACCGGATACCAGCGACGTTCGGCCTTTTCGTCAATGATGTTGGGCTGAGCGGGAGTGGCCACCGGTGTTTTTTCTGTGTGGCCATTGCCGTTTCCTCCGTTGGGATTCAGATAGCGGTCGAGCTGCTCCGGCTTCGGCGACCCGTCGATCCAACTCATCAGGTCAACCGTTTCGGTCGCGGTCTCGGCGGCGATACGGCGAATCTCCTCGACCAGCGGTTCGGCCGTGTCACAGGCGCGGAAGTCGAGACAATAGATCGTTCGGGCGGGCACTTCGCGCTGCTCGATCACACGATCTTTGTCATCGGCTTCGTCCTGCGAGTCTTCCTCGACGTTTTCCTCGTCGTCCTCTTCATTGTCCTCATCGTCGGAGACCAACAACGTTGTGCCGACCCGACCGCGGATGCCGTGGCGATCGAGTGTCCAGTGGGCTGCGCGGGGAAAGTGCCAACTCACCACGACCATGTCGCCGCTGATTCCTTCGAGACAGAGCATGCCGGTACCGTCGGGCGCCAGGTCATAGAGGTTTGGCACCAACGTCACCTCGACACCCGCCTCCATCAGCAGCGCGCCGACGAGATCTTCTTCCAACTTTCGCTTGGCCGGATTTTGGCTCTGTCCCTGCGAAATGACAACGGTGATCTTCTTGGCCATGGTATTATACAACCTGTCTTACAAAGTACACATCACTCGTTCATCTGCCCTTTGATCGTTCGTTCGGCCAATTTCCAGGCGGCCTTGAGATGTTCCATATACTCTTCGGGCGAGAGCAGCCCGTCGCCGTCGCCCTCCATCGTAAACAACCAGCCGTCTCCGTACAAATCAACGTTGATCGCCGAGGGGTCCGAGAGTAGTTTTGCGTTGAATCCTGTTAATCGTCCGGCGATCGGTGCAAACAGATCGCTTTCGGCCTTCGAGCTTTCGATCGCCCCGATCAATTGCCGCTCGGCTAACTCTGCGGGTGGGTCCAATGTCCAGTCGAGGAAGTACACATCCTGCAACAGCCGCACCGCATAGGCGGAAAACCCAAACCGAGTCACTCCACCCGACTCCGCGGCCCACATATGATTCTTGGCATATTGGCGGTCGGTGGGAAAGCGGGCCTCGAACTTGCCCATCATGAACACCAGCGCGTCGCTCATGTGTAGCGGACTCCCTGGTGCTCCGGCTCGAAAAAGGCCGGCAGCAGGCCGTCGACCTGCAACAGTGCCTCTCGCGAGAGTGTCATCGCATCGCCGTCGATCGTGGCCAGTCCCCGCTCGACGTAATCGTTCCACACCGCGCGCCAGTCGTCGTAGATTTCGACGCCGAACTTGTTGCGGAAATAACCCGCGTCCAAGTGGCCGGTCTTCATCTGCAAGATCGTCTCGCGGACGACGCGCTGATGTGGCGTGGGACGAAACGCTCGGGCAAGCGGCAACTCGCCAGCCTCCAGCGGCTCGAGGTATTTGTCCCACTCTGCTTGATTCTGATAATGGACGCCGGAGACATGGCCGAAGCTCGCCACACCGGTCGCCAGCAGATCACTGCCCCGCCAGAGATTGTCCCGATAGCTGAACACGGTCCGCTGTGGATCCTTGACCGCGGTCGTCGTGCTGGTGACCGTATAGCCGGCCGCCTCAAGCTCATTGAATGCGTAATCGACCCACGCCCGTTTCGTCGGCCAGTCGGCGACGGGCGATTCGCCGCCGCTGGCGAGCATGTCGCGGGAATAAATCGTATTGAACGGCAGTTCCATCTGATAAACGGTCACACAGTCGGCGTCCAACTCGATCGCCTTGCGGACACTCTCTCGCCACATCTGGTCTGTCTCGCCAACCATGCCGGCGATCAGGTCGATGTTAACGCTGGGGAAATCGGCGTCCTGAATCCAACCCCATGACTTGAAAATCTCCGGCGAGAGATGGGCTCGACCGTTTTCTTCGAGCACGGTGTCGCTAAAGTTCTCGACACCGAGACTGATTCGCGTCACGCCCAACTTGCGAAGCGTGTGGACTTTCGGCTCGGAGAGCGTGCCCGGCTCGCACTCGAACGTGACCTCCTCGGCATGATCCCAATTGATGTTCGCCCGCAGCCGATCAACCAACGAAGTGAGCTGCTTGCCGCTGAGGAAAGACGGCGTCCCACCACCGAAATAGACGAACCGAAACGGCCGATCACCCATCACCGGCAGCTTGCTGACCAGCTCGATCTCGCGGGACAGCGCCGCGACGTAGCGTTCCACTTGTGGGGCGTTCTTGTCGGTATAGACCCGATAGTAGCAGAACTTGCACCGCTTACGGCAGAAAGGAATGTGCAGATACAGACCAAGCGGCACGTCGGCGGGCGGCGCGTTCATGGCGGTGTGCACTTCGTCAACCTGATCCGCCGACCATTGCGAGTAGGGCGGATAGTTCGAGATGAAGTAGCTGCCGACTTCCGTCTTGGAGGTTTCGGTGGACATGAGAGTTCGCGTTACTCCTTCTTGCCAAAACAGTAGAGTACACCCTTGTCATTGCCGATCACCAGTCGCCCCGCCGCGATCGCCGGCGATGCGGAGACGGAGCCACCAAGCTCGTACTCCCACGATTTCTTGCCGGTTGCCAGCTTTAATGCATAAAGCCGACCGTCGTCCGCGCCGATAAACAGCCGATCGCCGACCACGACCGGCGACGAGTCGACCCGACCGCGAACTGGTAGCGTCCAGACTTTCTCGCCAGTGGCGGGATTCAGGCCATAGATTCGCTTGCTGCGGCTGCCGAATGCCAACACGTTCTTGGTGACGGCTGCGGCGCTGCGCATCGGCTGAGCCGCCCGGGCGTCGTGGAATTTCCACACGACTTTGGCGGTCTTCCAGTTGATCGCGTAAAACGTGCCGCCTTCGGTTCCGAAGTAGACCATGTCGCCAGAGGCCGCGGCGGTGGTGCCGGTGGGACCGTCGATTTCAACCTCGTCGACCGCCTTGCCTTTGTCGACGTCAACGATGTGCAGCTTGCCGTCACAGCCCGCCAAAAAGACCCGATTCCCCACGACCGTCGGAGCACAGCGAATCTGGTCGTCCGTTTCGTATTTCCATTGCAACTTGCCAGTGGTTGCGTCGAGGCAATAGAGCGTGGCGTCTTGCGAGCCGACGAGCACGTTGTCTTTGTAAAAGTTCGCGCTGTTGTCGATCGGTCCCTTGGCTTCGTGGTGCCAAAGTTTCTTGCCTGTGGATGCGTCGATGCAGTAGAACATACCGTCGACGTCGCCCACGTAGACCTTGCCGTCGCGATAGGCCGCCGGGGCATCGAATCCTAATTCGGCCGGAAACTTCCACTTCTCTTCGCCGGTAGCGAGATCAACCGCGTGCAAGCCGCCTTCGAGCGAGCCGACGTAGATCACTCCGCCATGAATCACGGACGATGCCTCGATCGCGCCCGATTTGAGATCGGTTTTCCACAACAGCGAAGGACGCGCCGGCAGCGTCGTGTGGGAGATGCCAGTGGCGAGCGCGTCGCCACGACAGACGGGCCAGTCCCTTGCGCCGGCCAGTGATGGGGCTTTTTCACTTGTCTTCTTGGCTGCGTCCACCGGCAGCCCTGCCAGCACGCACGCCAGCAGCAAAGTTGCTGAAGCAATGGACCATGGTGCAGTGCGCTGATGCATGACGATCCTTTTCGTGGAGGGGAAATGGGGAAGGTGGTTCTATTATAGACGATTCTCGGCGGGCAGGCCCGCGGGCCAAATGGTGCCGCGCTGTTAATAGGCTGCCTCGTAGAGCGATCGATAGTCGTCCGGGGTCATTTCGCGGGGATTGAACGTGCCGGTCCATTGTTTGGCCGCCTCTACGGCCAATTCATCGAGCCGGTCGGCTTTCACGTCGCACTCCGACAGCCGGCTGGTCAAGCCGGCCGAATGAGCCAATTGGGCGACAAAGTCGGCAAGTCCCTCCGCGCCTCGCTCTGGGTCAGGGAACCCATCCGCGTCGGCCGTGCACTCGAGCAATTCGTGATACAGGTGACCAAACTCCTGAGCGTTGTGCCGAATCACGTGCGGCAACATCATGCCGACCGCCTCGCCGTGAGCGATGCCA
>Ga0114996_10003368_pt1 | contig 19917 bp, 15 predicted proteins | sample ArcticOcean_MG_C_4_FD_87039 | JGI IMG/M metagenome (GOLD analysis project Ga0114996, IMG submission 87039) | Marine microbial communities from western Arctic Ocean - ArcticOcean_MG_CB4_134 | ecosystem: Environmental > Aquatic > Marine > Oceanic | place: Arctic Ocean: Canada Basin | collected...
CCGCATCCAGGATTTCGACGACTCCCACATTGATGTCCAGGGCCATGATGTTGTCGACAGGCTTGTCTTTTTCCACCCGGCCGATCATGTAAACGATCGGGTCGCCGCGCTCGCGTGAAAGTGGAGGCGCTTCGATTTCTTGAGGCTCGCCTCGACGGCCCTTTCGAAGTTCGACTTTTTGGCGAGTCATCGACAGGCTGCCGTCGCGGCCAAAAATCTCAAGATCCTGGAAGCCATGCGGCAGATTCCAACTGCCTTCGAGAACGGCGACGCCGTCGGGATAGCTGAGAAGCATCACGGAATTGTCCTCCACCTTGGGGAAACGCTCACGCTGGAGGTGGTTGACCTGGGCGAAGACGCTTTGCGGCCGGCCCTTGAACCAAAGCGACCATAGAGCGTTGTAGCAGCCGAAATCGATCAGTGCGCCGCCGCCGTTTTCAACGGGATCGGTTAGCCATTTGAAGAAGAACTTGCTGCGCGCTCCCCGTGACCGGGGTCCGCCGTGGCCCACGATGCCGCGCACCCGCCAAACATCGCCAACCGCCCCGGCGTCGGCCTGACGCTTGATCTCCTGGTTGGTGGCCCACCAGGCCATCTGATAGTTCGTCATCACCTTGACGTTGTAGTTGGTGGCCAGCTCGCGAATTTTCTTGGCGTCTTCCAACGTCGAAGCGAGCGGTTTTTCGAAGATCACGTGGACGCCGCGCGGGGCAAGGTATTCCATGATCTCGAGGTGGCGATTGTTTTCGACGAAGGCCCAGACGATTTGCGGCTGCTTTTCTTCGATCAGCTTTTTGTAGTCGTCCACATAATAAGCATCGGGCTGGTATTTCTTGGCTTCCTCGATGAGTTCGGGTTCCGGCTCGGCCACTCCGACGAAATCGGCTTCGGGGATTGTGGCGACGTTCTGGAGTTGCCGCCAGCAGTGGGAGTGTTTGAGACCCACGAAGGCAATCTTCGTCTTGGCGGTGAGGGCGGAGGGGATGGTCATGACGGAAAGCAGAAAAAGTAGAAAGTATTGTTTCATGGTCATGAGTTTTGTTTCGTCGCGCACGCTCCGAGTTTGCGGCGTAGCTCAGTAGGGACCGGCAATCTTGCCGGTCCCTCGCCGCGAAGCGGTGACGAACCAATTTGTTCGCCGAACGAGCCGGCGGTGGATCTCAGCCCGCGCGGGCGTGGACCCGTTCGGCGCCATCTGCGTTCGCGTTCGCTAGTATCCCCGCACCTTTCCGACGACATTGCGGAGAGGCTCGCCCTTGACAAAGCGTTCCACGTTATCTCGCACAAGTTCCTGGCGGCGGGCCAGTACTCCATCGGAGAGCGTCGCGATGTGCGGCGTAATGATGACATTCTCGAACTTCCACAGCGCACTGTCCTTCGGCAGCGGCTCGGGATTGGTCACGTCGAGGCCGGCTCCGGCGAGCCGCCGCTCGTCCAGCGCCTTGATCAGAGCGGGAGCGCTGTAGACCTTTCCGCGTGAAACCGCGATGAAGTAGGAGCCTCGCTTCATCGACTGGAACTGACGTTCACCCATCATGCCTTCGCTCTCCGGGGTGTGCGGGACCGCGGTGAAGACAACGTCCGCCAAGGGCATCACCGTGTCGAGACGGTCCGGCCGGACCACCTTGCTGACCGAGACCGACAGTGGTATTTCCTTGGGGTCGACGCCGATTACTTTCATGCCGAAGGCATGAGCACGCTCGGCGATCTGCGTGCCGATACCTCCCATGCCGATGATCAGCGCCGTCTTGCCGCGCAGCTCGATCGCTTTGTAGCCTTGCCGCCCCCATTCTGCTTTCGGACGGTTCGCGATAGCCCCGGTCAATCCCCGTGTCAAGGCCAGCAACAAAGCGAACGCGTGATCGGCGATCTCCGGCCCTTGGACGATCTTGCTGTTGGTGAGCGTAATGTCGCTCTTGAGAAAGTCCGGGTAGCGATAGGGGTCGACCCCGGCGCTGTAAGTATGAACCCACTTCAGCTTCTTGCCGGCGCGGAATATTTTCTCGCTAAAGGTTCCAACGATGGCATCGGCGTCGGCGACCTTTTGCTCGGCGTCGCCCGAGGTGGCGGCGACGAAGGTAGCGCCGGGCGCCAGAGTTTTCAGCTCCGGTATCATGTCGGCGCCAAGACCGGTCAGCACGATCGTCTGCGCTGAGAGCAGGGAGGCGCCGAACAGGGTGATTGCGAGTAACGAGGCGAGTTTCTTCACAGTTTTCTCCTTGGGTTGATGTCCGATCCAAATCTTAGCAGGGTAGGGGGTCGGGCTGCGGGTGCTGGCTTGGGCGCCCGAGGCAGGCAAGGATGCCCGCCCCACTGCGAGCAGGGATCGTGACCCAGAGTCGCCGCCGGGTTCTACAATCGGAAGGAGCTGAAGGCCACCCTTGATCAGGAGTCAACGATCGGGAGTCAACGATCGGGAGTCAACGATCGGGAGTCGACGGTTGCTGCTGATGGGTTGGAGTCGGGTCGAAACAGATGAAGCGTTATGAGATAGCTGTCCTCGCCGGTGACGGAATTGGACCGGAAGTCATGAGGGAAGCCGTGAAGGTCCTCCGCCGGGTGGAGGCGCAACTCGACGAAATTAAGTTCGAGATTCGCGACCTGACGGCGGGCGCGGGCGAGTACCTTCGCAACGGCGCCCCCTTCCCGGAGGAAAATTTCGAACGCGCCAAGAGCTGCGACGCCATTCTGTTGGGAGCGATGGGGCTGCCCGATGTGCGCGGCCCGCGTGGCACCGAGATTGCTCCGCAACTCGATCTCCGCGAGCGCCTCGACTTGTATTGCGGCCTGCGCCCGTTGCGGCTCTTTCATGAAGATTTGACGCCGCTTCGGTCCTATCGCCGGGGCGAGATTGATTTTCTGATCGTCCGCGAAAATACCGAGGGGCTTTTCTTCTCCCGCAAACAGACCTATTCGATGGACGATCCCGAGGTGCGCGACATCCTTCGAATTTCCCGCGCGGGATCGGAGCGGCTCTTTCGCTCCGCGTTTCGGGAAGCCGAGAATAGACGCGGCCGCCTCACGTTGATCGACAAATCGAATGTACTGCCTTCGATGGCGTTTTTTCGAGAAATCTTCGACGAGATCAGCGAAGAATTCCCGGGGGTGCAAACGGAGCGGATCTACGTTGATGCGGCCAGTCTCTACCTGGTGCAGCGGCCGCAAGAGTTCGACGTCATCGTGACAGAAAATCTGTTCGGTGATATCTTGTCCGACCTGGCTGCCGGACTCGTTGGCGGTATGGGGCTGGCGCCCTCGGCGGACGTCGGCGAGCACCACGGCATGTTTCAGCCTTCCCACGGCTCGGCTCCCGACATTGCCGGGCAAGATGCCGCCAACCCCATCGCGACGATCTTGTCGGTTGCCATGATGCTGGACTGGCTCAAACACCCCGAAACTATGCGGGGCGCGGTGGCCATTCGGCAAGCGGTGGAGGGTGTGCTCCAGGAGCCCGAGGTTCGCACTCGCGACCTGGGCGGCAAGCTGACGACCACGGAAATGGGTGACCGGATCGTGCAGGCGATCGAGCTAGGAAGAGAGCCGGGCTGAGACGCATAAACCAATCCCCGACCGAGTGCAAATTGAGGTCCGTGCCAAATTGGAAATAAAATTCCGCAACGTAACTCAGAGCCGCGGGCGTTAGCCCGCGGTCCACGCATAGTTCAACAAGATTGCAGTTGATCTACCTCGGTTGACCTATCCATGGAACCGAAAACGTTCCGCGGGCGAGGCTATCGCGTTGGAAGCTCAAGAGGCACGAAGCCCGTTGAAACGGGCTGAACAACGAGTTGAGGGGGCCTTTGTCAACCGGCCCTAAAAGGACCGGCCTAGCCGATTCAAGCCACATAAACGTGGCTTAGGCAGCGGGCCGAATGCCTCCAAAATTTAGAAACTCCAGCCGCGCGCCTCGTGCTGATCCACCTCTCACGCACTTCGTCTCGCCACGTGGTGAGAACTACGGGCTCAGGCGTTTTGGATTCGGTAGAGCTGGCTGTCGGCACGGATCAGCAGGCTGCCTTTTGCAATCGCCGCCGTCGACATGCACATCTCGTCCAGACTATTTTTCCCGAGCATTTTGTACTCGGCGCCGGCTTGGATTACATACGTGTCGCCATCTTCGCTGAGACAGAAAATTTTGCCGTTGTAAGCCCAAGGGCTCGCCGTGAAGGCGTTCGATTCGACGTCGATGCGCCTCTTGCCGTAGACTTCTTCCCCCGTCTTGGCGTTGTGGCAGGTGAGAAATCCGCGGTCGAGGAGCGTGTAGTAGTGATCGCCGTAGAGCAGCGGCGACGGGTTGTAGGGTCCTGCTTGGGGCTTGAACCAGGCGATGTGTTCGTTACTGTTCTCGCCGGGCTTCAAACTGATGTCGCCGGAAGCGCCCGGCCGAATCGCGAACACCGGTCGTGTTTCATCTCCGACATAGCCCGAGGTCACATACAGCAAACCGTGACCCGAAAACGGGGTTGGGATCACAATAGAGGACATCTCCCCCAGCTCCCAAAGCAGCTTGCCGTCGAGATCGTAGGATCGAACCTTATTGGTGCCGCACGTGATGATCTCGGTGCGGCGGTCATTGGTCCAAATATAAGGGGTAGCCCAGTTGCTTTTTTCATCGCGTTCGACGCGCCAAATCTCGTTGCCATTGGTCTTGTCGAGCGCGGCGAGAAAAGCTTCGTCGTCGTTATCATTGACGATGAAAAGCCGTCCTTCATGAGACGCCGGTGAAGCCGCGGTGCCCCAGGCATATCGCGTTTTGTAGGCCGGCCATTCCTTCTCCCAAAGCTTCTTGCCGTCATGATCGAAACAGTAAGTACCCAGATCCCCTATGTGGAAGTAGACGCGCTCGCCGTCGGTGAGGGGAGTCTCGGAAGCATAGCTGTTTTTGACGTGGCGTCCGACTTTGGGAACTCCGCGGTGCAACTCGCGCTCCCAAAGCATGCGTCCCGTGTTGAAATCCAGGCAGTAGCCCATCCAGCGGTGCTCATGCTCGGAAGGTTTCAGCCGATTGCCGCCAAAATAGAGGCCTTTCTTGGCGGCTTCGGTTGGGCCCGAGCTGACGGCGGAGAGCATGAATATCTTGTCACCCCAAACGACCGGGGATGCCCAGCCGCGTCCGGCGACCGGCGTTTTCCACACCACATTCTCGGTCGCGCTCCAGGTGTCGGGGAGACGCGGATCGTTCTCGGCAATTCCGAGCGAGTCGGCGCCGCGAAACTGCGGCCAATTCTCGACGGCGAGTACCTGCGAGGCCCCGGCGAGCGCTGTTGCCTGGATGAAGCTTCTTCGCGTAATCATGTTTTCTTTCCTTGGAATGATTCTACGCTATGGCGGATGACCGAGATGAATCGGGCACGGAGGAGATTCACTACATCCCGAGAGGGGCTAGCCGAGCCCCCATTCGGGAAAAACCTTTCTCGGGATCGCTCCGCTAGAATCCAACCGTCGCTTGGTCCGCCTGCCGCCGGCCCCCTCAACTAAAACTTACCCCGAAAAGGCCGATAAGTTAGTAGTCTCTCCTCCATGGGGCGCGTTCGCACGAGGCATCGGAAAAGCGATTTGCCGTCAGCCGCGCGCCCCGTTTTTTCCGTTTCTTGACAATCTCCGCGGAGAACGGCCGGGGGCTGCTTCAGCCACTCATTGGCAAGGTGCGCCGTTGGCGGTGATTGCCATCGTCACGATGTTGCTTTCAATGCCGTCAATGATCGCTTTGACCGGAACCGAACACCCCGTTTGCGTGTTTGGCGATATCACCACGTTGGCCTGGAAGAGGTGCGGAGAGTTGGGGCTCAATCCAACGAAGAGCGGATCCACCATCTGCGGTCCGATCATGATCTGGGCTGACGAGGTGACGCGGTTCGCTCCGCTGGAAGCAAAGCCGTCCGGCACCGGGGTTTGAGTCGGGCCAAAGGCAGTCCCGAAAATAGTGACGGCCTGATTCGGCCTCGCCGGTGTTTGAAACGTGTTCAACTGCACGCCGCCGGTGTCCAAAATATTCTGAATCGCACCCGGCCCCGATCCGTTCGCGGATTGAGAGAACAAGCCGGGACGAATCGCCGCGACCGGCAGAGACTGCGCCGGGCCGGTTTCACTGCCGCGCCTCACCACCACTTCCGTCGCCGGACCCACCACACCCTGTGGAACAACGACCACCAATTGGCCCGGAGAGACAGCCACCATCGGCGCCGGCAGGTTATCGAACATCACCGAGGTATCGCCCAGTGTCACGGGAAACGGGACGGTGGAAACTTGGAGCGTATCGCCCGAAAAACTTTCGCCAAAAATCGCGGCAAACATACCGCCGCTGATCTCACCGCCAGGGGCGCCGCTCGGAATAAAGCTGGCGTTGCTCACGACCCCGCCGGAGAACACCCTGGGCGTGGTCGCCGAGACGATTGCCAGCCGCACTCTTATGACGCGTGGGGGAGCCGAAGATCCTCTTGCTCGAATCGCGATCGCTTGCGGCGGCTGTTCGCCGAGTCCCAGTCCCGCCGGATTCACGGTGACGACGATCGTGCTGGGCATGGTACCGGTTGCCGTGCCTGCACGCTGCGAAAGCTGGATCCACGGGGCGGTGGGCGTGGCCGTCCACAGCACCGCCTCGCTATCGGAGATCACGTCGATTACCTGTGCGACCGGGGATGGCTGGCCCTGCACGGCGAAGAAGAATAATTCCGTCGGCGCGATGCTGAACGTCGGCACGATGGGTGCCGAAGAGAGTAACTGGAAATTGTCCAGCCCTGATGTCTCCAGCCCCAGAGCTTCATCAACGCTTACTTCAATTCGCTGCACTGCCCGAAGTGTCTCTTCGAACGTGAGCGAACCGCCCAAAACCGTCCAGCGGACCGCATCCAGCGGCACAACAAAGTGACTCCAGCCCGGTGCCGGTAACGTGCCCCGGTACCGATAGGTGCCGCCGTAACCAAAGATGCGCATCTCGACCGGGCGGATCGCGGCCAAGGCCGATTGGTGCAAACGATCAAATTCGAATCGCGCGTTCGGGCCAAGCGCCGCGAGGTTGCCTAGAAATTTTGGAGGGGCGACGAGGAAGTCCTTCAATTCTTCGTCAAAGTCTCTGATCTTCAGGAAGCCGCCAGGATTCCCCCCGGGATTCGCGCGGCCGAACTCTTCATTTGCGCGCAATTCGCCAAGCGTCGCCCCGTGAATACGAGGAATCAAGAACGGCGTGCCCGGGAAATTGTGGGTCCAACCCTCTTCCGACACTTCAAAGTCGGACTTTACTGGAACCGCTGGAATCTGAACTTCTCCCAGAAGCTCAAAGTTGTCGGCCGTGGTTGTTCCGGCGCCACTTCCGAAGCTGCCGACGATTTCGATCCTTTGCACCGACCGCCGGACTTCTTCAAAGGAAGCTCCTCCGCCAAGCCGGTTCCAGGAGGCGCTGTCGAGAGGCGCCGCGTAGTGACTGAAGTTTTTTTCTGGAATCCCGCCGTTCCAGCCAAACGCCGACGATTCGCCAAAGATCTTTATCTGGACCTGGTTCTTGGCGAATCCGTCGTCGGGCCGATGCTTGAGGTCGAATTCAATCCGAGCCCGCGGGCCGAGATTCTCCAAATTCCCGAGAAAGGATGGGGGAACAACGATCGCGTCGCTACCCACGCCCTTGAGCACCAAGACTCTGGACTCGTTGCGCGGAACTACCGGCGCGGTCACCGATGACCCCTCGTTGCCGAGAGTGCTGAGCGGGATCTGAGGGACCGGGTCCGGGCGGTTCAGCGTAAAGCCCTGCGGCCCATCTTCAAAGTCAGCCGCTGCTACCGTGATCAGTCCTTCCGTATTGCGCCCAATTTCCATGGTCGCCAGCAAGAAGCTAAAGGTTGGATCGGTCCCGGCCTCGGCCTGCGTCGCGATAAAGTAGCGGCCGCCTTGCAACGGAGGAGTCGACTGGCCCGTGATCTCGATCTGCTCTTGCCCGCCCAGGTTCGTCGAACTGTAATCAGCGGTCACCGTGCGGCCCGGCCCCCGCATGGGCTCGGTATCGAAACGCACGAAAAGATCAATTTCCGACTCCGAGGGCGAACTGGTGAGATTAATCACAACACGGACCGCATCCGAAGGCACATCGACAAAGAATCCGTCGTCCCCGTTAAAGAGCGTGAGCGTGTCTACTTCGTCGAAGCTGATCGTCGTCAGGTTATCTGGAGTGAGCGGCTTTGGGGCCGCAACAAGACTAACTGCCGATAACACAAGGGAAACAACGATGGGCGACCAGGTTCTTTTCGTCATGAGGGGAGTCCAGTGAGCATCAGGCATCCGGCGAACGCATCCGACCGAATTGTATCCGATGTGTGGGGCCGCGGCAAATCCATTGAAAGCCCTAACGACCAATTGTACTGCCTAACCCGCATTGCTCATCGTGTGAGGCGCCGGTTCGCTCAAACCGCCTCGAAATCCCAGCCGAACCCCGGTTTTTCCGAGGGCCTGGAGTAGATGCCTTCGGGGCCGTGCGTCAGGTTATTGTCCTGTTCATATCGTTCGTAGACCACATCGGGGCCGCCCGGCGCGGGCATGAACATTTCGGCCCAGGGGCTGTTGGTCGCTGCCATCACGAAGTGGATCGCGTCGCGCTGGCCGCCGCCGTGCGGAATCACGGGAATGTCGTAGGCCGCCGCGAGCGCCCCAATGCGGCGCAGCTCGGTCATGCCGCCGCACCAATGGATGTCGGGTTGCCAGATTTCCGCCGAGCGATTCTCCAGCAACTGCCGGAAGCCGTAGCGCGTGTATTCGTGTTCGCCGGTCACGATTCGGGTGGATTTGATCTGATCCCGCAGCCGTCCAAAACCTTCGTAGTCGTGAGGCTGCAAGCATTCTTCCATCCAGTAGACCCGATAGGGCTCGAACGCCTCCGCCAAATCCAGCGTATAGCGCTCGGTCAGCGCCATCCAGCAATCCATCATGATTTCGCCTTCCGGCCCGAGTGCTTCGCGCGTCCGTTTGACAAGCGCAACGTTCTTCTTGATTCCCTCGCGGCCGTCGGCCGGGCCATGGGGCAAAGCCAGCTTGAGCTTGGTGTAGCCGAACTCGATGTGCTGGTCTATGTCGTTCCCGGTGCAATAGGACGGGATGCGTGCTTTGGTCTCGCCGCCCAGCAGCTTGTAGACTGGCAGACCCCAGACCTTGCCGGCCAGGTCCCACAACGCCAGGTCGACGCCGCTGATGGCGTTGATCACCGCGCCCTTGCGGCCGTAAGACATGGACGAGCGCCAGATGATGTCCCAGAGCCGCTCGATATTCAGCGGGTTCTCGCCCAGCAGTAGTTTCTTCAGGTGTCCTTCGACAATGGGTCCGCCGGCCGGCCCTCCCCTGCCGTAACCCTTCAAGCCTTGATCGGTGCCGATCTCGACCGTAAAACTGCTCACCCCGCCCGGATCAGGCTGGAAAAGCGAGCGCGTCGCCTTGTACTTCGGGTAGACCGACACCGGGTTGGCTACTTCGACGTCGCCGGTCGACCAGGATCCCGGAGTCGGCGTATAGGAAGGCAGCGGGCGTCGCGGGCGAGTCCGCACGATGCGAACGCTCGTGATTTTCAGGTCACCATCTTGCGCCGGCCACGGCATCGGAGCGGCTGCGGCGACGTTCACGGCTGCTGCACCCGCGACGCCACTCAACCCAGCCAGTTGGAGGAAGCTTCGTCGTTTCATGTGAAGGGTTGTACCGCGTGGGGCCATCAAAGTCAAGTTGGATGACGATCCTGGCCGGTAGATGCCGGCCAAGCAGCGACCCCGGCTCCGCAACCCTCGCTATGCTGAGGGCTCACGATGCTTGTCAAAACCAACCTGAAAGACTCAAAACTCTATCAGGCCTATCTGGCCAAGACTCCGGCTTCAGCGCTGCGTTTTCGACGGGCTCAAGAGTTGTTTCCCAGTGGCGTAACGCACTACGGGCGGCATTTGCGGCCCTATCCGCTGTTTGTTTCCCGCGCCAAGGGTTCGCGGAAGTGGGACGTCGATGGCAACGAATACGTCGACTATTTCGGCGGGCACGGAGCCTTGATTCTCGGACACAGCCATCCGGCGATCGTCGAGGCGGTGCAACAGCAGATGGCGCGCGGGACGCACTACGGCGCCGAACACGATTTGGAAATCGAGTGGGCCACCCTGATCCGCGAGATGGTGCCCGGCGCGGAGACGTTGCGGTTTACCTCCTCCGGGACCGAAGCGACCCACCTGGCGCTGCGGCTGGCGCGGGCCCATGCCCGCAAACCCAAGCTCATTCGCTTCGCTGGTCATTTCCATGGCTGGCACGACCACGTGGCGTTCGGCGCACAGGGGCCCGGGATCAACGCTCCGGCCGGCATCCTCAAGGAGGTCGTCGAGCAGGTCATCGTGGTTGAACCCAACGATGTCGGGACCGTCGAGCGAATCCTTGCCGAAAGGAACGACATAGCGGCGTTGATGCTTGAGCCCACGGGCGCCAGTTTTGGGCGGGTCCCCACCGGAGGCGAGACGCTGCGGCGCTTGCGAGAGCTGACCACCCGCCACGGCGTCGTCCTGATCTTTGACGAGGTGGTCACGGGCTTTCGCGTCTCACCCGGCGGCGCGCAAAGCCACTATCGCGTGCTCCCCGATCTTACGACGCTCGCCAAGGTGGTTGCCGGAGGGCTTCCAGGCGCCCTCGTCACGGGCCGCTCGGACATCTTCTCTAGCATGGATTTCGGCGGCGACGACGAGAAGACGGTTGATCCCGCCGTCCCCCATCAAGGGACGTTCAACGCTTCACCGCTCTCGGCCGCCGCCGGGGTGGCCGCCCTCGGACTTCTCAAGGACGGCGCCGCCATTTCCGCCGCCAACGAAACAGCCGCCAAGATCCGCGACGGAATGAACGCGGTCTTGCGGAAGCGCGGCGCGAGTTGGTGCGTTTACGGAGAGTTTTCCGCCGTCCATATCTTCACGAACCCGCACCGCGAATCGATCACTCCGCGGGACATACTGGACGGCCGTGTGTACTGGAAGACGCTCAAGTCGGGTGCGACGCCCGAGTTGGTACACAAGATCCGGCTGGGCTTCCTGTGTCAGGGAGTGGACGTCAATGGCTGGCCGGGCGGGCAGACTTCGGCCGTGCATGACGGCGATGACGTGGATCGAACGGTAGTGGCTTTCGAAGAGGTGCTCAAGCAATTGGCCGAGGAAGGCGATCTCGACTGAACGCGGCGCCCTCGCGACGAATTTTGGAAACCCGCTAGTGAACGTAATGACCGTTTCACGGGGTGATACACTCTCGATATGCAACGCATCCATCGGCGCTGGGTAGCAAACGTTGTCGTGCTGGCTGCATTTGCCGCGATTGCTGTCCGCGCGCTCGAAGAACCCCGCAACGATTTCCGATTCGCGATTTTGGGTGACCGCACCGGCGGAGCCCAGCCGCAAATTTACGGACGCGTCTGGCGAGAGATTGACTTGATGCACCCGGAATTCGTGATCAGTGTCGGCGATACGATTGAGGGCACCGAGGACGCCACCGCCGAGCAACAATGGCGCGAGATGCGCCCCATATGGGCGCGTTACCGGCACTTTCCGGTCTACTTCGCCGCCGGTAATCACGACGTTTGGTCGGATTTTTCGAGGCAGCTTTACGAGAGAGAGTCGAACCGCAAATCCTATTACAGCTTCGATTACGAGGACGCCCATTTTACCGTGCTCGACACCGCCATTCCCCGTGAGCTGACCGCCGAACAGCTCGACTTCTTGGAAAAGGACCTTGAGGCCAGCAAGGACCGCGATCCGAAGTTCATCATCTTTCACCACCCCTACTGGATTCAGCTCATCGAGCAAGGACGCACGGATTTCCCCCTTCACCGGCTCGCGAAAAAATATGGCGTCGGCCACATCCTCAGCGGACATGGCCACAAGTTCGTCCGCATCGTCCACGACGGTATTGTTTACATGGAAGTGGGCAGCTCGGGAGGCACCATGGCGAAGGGCCTGATCAGCGGAGAGGGTTTCGCCGATGGCCGCTTCTATCACTGGGTCTGGGGTCATGTGAAGGGTTCCAAGGTGCGCCTGACGGTGAAGGAGATCGGCGGTCAAATGGGCCGAGGCCGCATGTTCGGAGCCGAAGACTGGGGACGTGACGGTCCGAAGTTCGACATAGCCGACCCGGCTCTATCGGAAAAGCCAGGGACGTAAAGCGCGGTGGTCAAGGGAACGCAAGAACGCTGCTCTCTCGCCATTCCCGCGCTACGGTTTTCCCCAAAACACTCTCGACGACAAGCGGAATCCGTGGCCCCGAATTTATCCCCTACCGGTACCCTACCCGGCGGCGGCGACCTTTGATAGGGCGACCTTTGCTAAAATGAGCCGCTTGTCACAACACCCCGCAAGGACGGTGGATGAGTCCTTCTAGCCGCCCGCCATCAGCCGCCGAACCAAACCCGCCGAGCGGGGCGTCTGGGTTGCCGCCGGTCTCGGTCATCATCCCGAGTTTTAACGCCGAGTCGACGCTCGATGCCTGCCTCCGCGCGGTGGCAGCCTCTCAATACCCTGTAGTGGAAGTGATCGTCGTTGACGATGGTTCGACCGATCGTACAGCCGAGATAGCGTCCTCGCACGGCCACCGCGTGCTCGGCAACAAGGCACGGTTCGGACCGGCCTACAGCCGCAACGTGGGAGCGATGGCCGCGGTTGGCGAGATTCTCGTTTTTGTCGACGCGGACGTGGTCGTCAATCCGGACGCAATCTCGCAAGCTGTGGATTGCCTTTTGCCTGGAGATGCCGATGCTGTTTTTGGTTCCTACGTGGAGGAAGCGGGCGTGCCCGGATTTCTGAACCGCTTCAAGAACTACCAGCATCATTTTGTCCACCAGCACGGCCCCGACGAGCCAACCAGCTTTTGGAGCGGGTGCGGGGCGCTGAAGCGGTCCACGTTCATGGCCGTCGGCGGATTCGCCGCTGAACTGAAATTCTGCGAAGACATCGAATTCGGTGATGCTCTCGTCCGCGGGGGCTATCGGATCCGCCTGCTCAAGCAAATGCAAGCGGCCCATCTCAAGCACTACAATTTTTTGAAGCTGGTCAAGTCCGACTTGTTGGGCCGGGCGATTCCCTGGACGCGTTTGCTGCGCACGGGCCGGTCACAGTTCGGGAATCTGAACACGAACCGGCAGGGGGTGGCCAGCGTGGCCCTGACCGCGGCGGCGTACCTGGGTGTTTTCGGTGCGTTCTTCGTTGGGTACCTCGCTTGGGCGCCGCTGGCCGCATGGGCGGGCCTGGCTGGCGTGAACCGGGATTTCCTGGCTTTCGGGGCTAGAAGACGCGGCTTTGCCTTCTTGCCTGGCGCCTTCTGCATGCTTGTCGCGCACTACACGATCTGCGGAGTGGGCTATATCGCCGGTCATTTGTCGCCGCTTTATCCAGCTAAGCGCAGCCCGATGGTTTCCCAGCCTCCGCCCGAGGCGTAACCGCCGGGAGGCGCGCGCCACCTCAGGGCGACTGCCTCACGCGGCCCGGCGAGCAGCCTCCGATAAGGTGCGGTTGGTTGACGCACAACGGCCGGTTTGGCCCCCGGTGCTTGATATGATTGCAAGTGCCGATTCATGAGAGGTCTTGTTAGTTTTGCCCTTCTGCTGTTTTCCGTAGTCGCGCTGCCGGCGCAGAGTACTCCCAAGGTTCCCGTCACGGACCAAGAGGGCGAGGAACTGCCTCCTTTTTATTGCCCGATGGACCTGGATGTTCGTTCCTACGCGGGCGGCAAGTGTTACAAGTGCAGCATGCAGATGGTGCTGGGCATCCCCGAGCCCGTCGAATACCGTTTGAAGCTGAGCGTTCATCCCAAGCAAATTCGTCCGGGTGAAACGGTGGATCTGCAATTCGAAATACTCGAGCCCGGCCACGACCATCGCGTGACCGACTTCCTGGTGGTCCACGAAAAGATGTTTCACTTGTTGTTCGTTCACCATGAGCTTGAGATCTTTCGGCACGAACATCCAGTGCTTGGCGAGGATGGGATTTTCCGCCACCGTACCGAATTCCCCAAAGCCGGCGCGTACCGCTTGCTGGCCGATTTTTACCCGCAAGGCTCGACACCCCAGTTGATTCCGGTCACGCTGACGACCGAAGGATTCGATCAAGGCGTTGTGGCCTCCCGCCCTTCACTGCGGCCCGACCTGGAGGCCAAACAGGCCGACAACTTGACGATCGCCCTCACCGTGGATCCTCCTGAACCGATCGCGGGGCAGAAAACGTTATTGTTCTTCGGACTCGACACGGCCCAGGGTTTGGAACAATTCCTGGGAGCGTGGGCGCATATGCTGGCCGTCAGCGACGATCTCGTCGATACGATACATGCCCACCCGACGATCGCCGACGGCGGTCCGCAGATTCAGTTGAATATGATTTTCCCGAGACCAGGAATGTACCGGGTTTGGATTCAGACCCAGCGTGAGGGCCGGGTCAACACAATACCGTTCACCGTGCCGGTGAAGGAACTGCGGTGAGCAAGGAAGCGGCTACCCCTTCGGCGGGGCGAACGATGAGTTGAGTTCCCGCCGGCAAATCAACGGGCTCCCGGAAATAGTAGGATCGCCGCCAGTGTGGTTGGTAGTCCCGCAGCCAGATGAGGTATTGGGTGCTTCCGTCGGGTGCCTTGGCTATCACTTCCAGCGAGCCGCCCTCGGGAATCGATTCCGGCAGAATCCCCACGGCTTGCACTTGCTTTTCAACGGTCACGACGCCTTGAATCGCGAGTTTCTCGGATGGCGGCGGGTCGGGCAGCACAAAGGTTTCGTCGGGGGGCATCGCCGGCATGTAGATCAGGTGCCCCTGGGGAGCCCCTCCCTCCACCCAGCTCGAGACCAGCGCGATCTCACGCTCAGTTAAGCTCATATCGTTGCGGAAGTGGCCGAAACCCTTGACCGCTCCCCAAGGCGGCATGCGGCGACTGAGGATCTGATTCTTGATCGCTTTGGCCCAAGGGCGCGCTTCACTATAGCGGGTGAGCGGAAACGCGGAAGCACCCTCCCTGTGGCACGAGACGCAACGCTTGTAGAAGATGCGAGATATGTGCTGCGTCCAGATGATTCGACTGGTGATTAGTTCGTGGGCATCGGCTTGGCTCGAGAAGCTGACGGCGAGCACGATGGGGATGAGGGTGAGTCTGCTCATGGACCGTAGTGGGGCGGTTATAGAGCCCGATCGTTTCAGCAGCGGGCCTCAGGCGTTTGTTTGGACTTTCAGCCTAGCGGCCTAAAGCCCCACCCCGCAATACTTGCAGTGCGATGCATCGTGATCGTGCCCCTCGGCCGAACACGACGGGCAGGCCTGCGTGCTGACCTTGCGGGATGTCGTCTGGCCGGCTAGCTCCGCGGAAACGATCCCAGTCGGGACAGCGATGATGGCGTAACCGAGAAACATGAGCGCCGCGGCCAAGGCGCGTCCGGTCACCGTCTGCGGAGCGATGTCGCCGTAGCCCACCGTGGTCATGGTGACGATCGCCCAATAGGCAGCCGTGGGAATGCTGGTAAAGCCGTTTTCCTCCCCTTCGATCAGGTACATGAACGCGGCTACGATCAGGACGATCGCCATGATCGTCCCCAAGAAAACCGTGATTTTTGCCCGGCTTGCGCGCAGTGCGGCCAGCAGGAAGTTGGCTTCCCCGAGAAACTTGGCGAGCTTGAGCACGCGGAAGACGCGCAATAATCGCAGAGCCCGGATCACCAGCAGTGACTGAGTTCCGGCCACGACGAGACTGAGATAGGTGGGAAGGACGGCCAGTAGATCGACCAGCCCGAAGAAGCTGGTGGCGTAACGTCCAGGCCGCTTGAGCGAGCAAAGACGCAATACGTATTCCCCGGTGAAGAGCAATGTAAAGAGCCACTCCAGTGCTCGCAGCTCGAGTCCATAATCGGCACGGACGGACGAAACGCTTTCCAGCATGACCGTCAACACGCTGAGCAAGATGAGCCAGAGCAAAGCTACGTCGAACGCTTTGCCGGCAGGGGTGTCGGCTTCGAAGATGATCTCGTGAAGTTGTTCTCTTAGAGTTGTGGGATTTGGGGTGTCCGGACGCTGGCCCATGCTGTCAGTTTAGGCTTTGGGCCGGCAAGGGGAACAGACTCGATGAGTTGGGCACGCTATTGAGGTGGGAACCTACACCGTATCGGCGTCCCGAATACGGTGCTCCTGGCCGAGCAGCGAGTTGAGCTTTTGAAGCACCTCGTCAACTACGCTTTCCGGTAACCGGCAGAGCAAGCTGGCTTGGCGGACCCTCCAATCTAAACTCTTCACATGATCCGACAGAACGACGCCGTGGACCGGAAGCCCCGCGGGGATAGCTACTTCAAACGGGTAGCCTTTTACTTTCGTGCTTATCGGACAGAGAATCGCGATGCCGACCTTGCCGTTGTACGATCGCGGAGATAGAACCACACCTGGGCGCCTCCCGCTCTGTTCACGCCCGGATTGCGGATGAAAGTCCAACCAAACTACGTCGCCTTGACCAGGCACGTACGCTCTACCATTGCTCTTTCCCAACCGGAGCTCCCATGTCGATCTCGCCGTGGATGTTCTCGTCCGTTACGCCCGCAAGCAATTCGTCAAGCGAGTACTCGGTCTTTCGAATCGGTGTGACAATAAAGCTTCCTTTTTTGAGCCGGATCTCGACGAGAGAACCTTCCCCGATATCTGTTTCCATTGCGATTGTTTTCGGGATGCGAATCGCAAGACTGTTGCCCCATTTGCGAACTGAAAGCTGCATCGTCAGGCCTCCTCGTATCTACAATGAAGATACTGATTTGCCCGATAATTGTCAACAAGCGGCCCGGCGAGCCCTGTCGCGCACTCCCCGCTATTTGCGCCAAAAAGCGGGCGTGAAAATCACCAGCACGGTGTAGAACTCCAGCCGGCCGGCGATCATGCAAAACGAGAGTACCCATTTGGCGGCCGCCGGCAAGTGAGCATAGTTTTCCAGCGGGCCCACGTGGCCCAAGCCCGGGCCGATGTTGAACATCGACGCCGCCACGGCCGTGATCGAGGTGAGCACGTCGACGCCCATCGCCGCCAGCGCCATGCACGAGACGAAGTTCACCACGAAGGCAAGGTAGACCAGGTTCAGCAGGCTTTGGATGGTGGCTTCGGGAATCACGTCGCCACCGAGGCGTACGCGGAAGACGCCGTGGCGTTCCACCATGCGCTTGAACTCGCGGTCGACCACGCGCGCCAGCAGCAAGATTCTCGACACCTTCATGCCACCGGCGGTCGAGCCGGTGCAGCCGCCGACAAACATCAAGGCGAGCAGCACCAATTGAGGGAACGGATGCCACAACTCGAAGTTGTCCGTCACGAAACCGGTGGTCGTGATGATTGCGCTGACTTGAAACAGGGCGCTACGAATGGCCGGCTCGGGGGCATAACCGCTGTATCCCACAAGGATGCCCGAGAAGACCACGGTCGTCACCAGAATCAGCAAGAGGAAATAACGGATCTCGACGTCTGAAAAAAAGTTGCGAGGCTCGCGCTCCACCCATAGCCGGTAGTGCTGCACGAAGCTGATTCCGGCCAAGATCATGAAGAAGATGATGATGTATTCGATCAGCGGGCTTTCAAAGCCGGCGACGCTGGCGGTGCGCGTCGAGAAACCTCCCGTGCCAAGTGTCGAGAAGGTATGGCAAGCGGCTTCAAAGCCGCTCATGCCGGCCCAGCGCAGGGCCAGAAATTGCGCCACTGTAAAGGCCATATAGAGCTTCCACAGCGAGAAAGCGGTTTCAGTGATGCGAGGTTTGAGTTTTTCTGACTTCGCGCCCGAGAACTCCGCGCGGTAAAGGTGCATGCCGCCGTGGCCCACCAGGGGCAAGATGGCGATTCCCAGCAGAACGATCCCCATCCCTCCCAGCCAATGGGAGAAGCAGCGCCAAAGCTGCAGTGGCTCCGGGAGCACTTCCACGTCGTCGAGGATCGTGGCGCCGGTCGTCGTGAAGCCCGAAGCCGATTCAAAGAACGCATCGGTAAAGCTGGAAAAGTGCGGCGAGAAGTAAAAAGGCAGGCTGCCGAACAGGAACACGGCGAGCCAAATCGATACGACAAGCAGCAGGCCTTCGCGCTGCGTTAACTCGCGCGTGGGGCGCGGCGAGATGGTGAAAAACAGGCCGCCGCACGCCGCTGTAATGAGCAGCGAGGCGCCCAGTCCCCAAAGATGATCGCTGCCGGAGGCCAGCCCATAGACCAGCGGCACGGCCATGGTGGTGGAAAAAGCGAGAAGGAACTGGCCAAGTACGTAAGCAATCGCGCGGGCTTGGATCAAGCGTATTCCTTCCGTGGTACCACGAGAAACGCAGACTCCAGCTCGGGCACGATGCTTTCGAGCGTAAAGAAGATCACTCGATCTCCCGCCTGGATCGTTGCCTGTCCTCTCGGCACGACAACCTTGCCGTTGGGACGCGCGATGGCCCCAACAATCGCGTCACGGGGGAAGCGGATATCGCGCAGCTTCTTGCCCACATACTTGGACCCCTCGGCGGCGATTAGCTCGATCGCTTCGGCTTCTTCCTCGCGGAAGGTTGTGACCGAGAGGACGCGCCCCTTGCGAACGAACTGCAGAATGCGGTCCACGGCCGCCAGACGCGGGCTGACCGATGTGCTGATTCCCAGCACTTCGACCATCGGCAGGTAATTCAGCCGGTTGATCAGCGCCACGAGCTTTTTCGCGCCAAGACGCCGGGCTAGCAGGGAGGCAATGATATTGTCTTCGTCGTGGTTGGTCAGCGCCAGGAAGGCGTCCACGTCCTTGACGTTTTCTTCTTCGAGGGTGGCCTGATCGGTACCGTCGCCATGAATAACGATCGTGTCCTTGAGAATGCCCGAGATCAACTCGCAGCGGCGCTGGGCGCGTTCGATCAGCTTGACGTTGACGCCTTGTTTTTCGAGCGCTTCGGCAACCCATATCCCGACCTGTTTGCCGCCGATAATAATGGCTCGATCCAGCTTCTCGCGTACCGGAAGCCCCATGAAACTCATGACCGCGTGCAGGTTCTTGCGGGTGGCCACGATGTAGATGTGATCGCCCGGCTCGAGTACCTGGGCTCCATGCGGAATGATCACTTGCTGGCCGCGAAAGATCATCGCGATTAGCGAATCCCTGGGCGGCCCGGCGCGGTCGAGTTCTTCCAGCGTCTTGCCGGCAACCCAGCTGTCGCGCTCGACGTTCATGCCGAACAGCTTGACTTCGCCGTCGGCGAAATCGAGGATGTCGGAAACCCCGGGCATGCGAACCACCCGCAGGATGCGCTCCATGATGTCGGTTTCCGGGTGGATGATGAGGTCGATCTTGAGTCCAACGCCGCCGATCATTCGATCCCAATGATCGAATTCGTGAGTGCGAATGCGGGCGACTTTTACCTTGACGCTGAACTCAACCTGGGCGATAAGGCAAGAGAGGATATTGATCTCATCGGAGTTGGTGACAGAGATGAGCATCTCCGCGTTGGCCAGCCCGGCCTTGCGAAGCGTGAGTACGCTGGCGGCGCTTCCGCGAACGATCTTGGCGTCCAGGTGCTCTTCCAGGTGAGCGCACCGGGCCTCGTCTTTTTCGACGATGGTGACTTCGTTTCCTTCACGAATCAGACGTCCTGCAATGAGAGCGGCGACCTGACCGCCGCCCGCGATAAAAATGCGCATGTAATGAAAGACCCGCTCGTTACCTTGAGACTAACATAGGCGTGTGATTGGAGTTAAACCCGCATTTCTCACCACCTGACGGTCGAAGCACGCCATAGGCCCGCCGGTATTTCGTTGCGCTTGCTCGCCGTGCTCGACGGACTGGCGAGGTAACGTCGGCCCGGAGGCCGACGCGGCCCGCCGGGAGGCGCGCGCCAGTGTGCCCAGCATGGGCTGATTCTAGCAGGATGAAACGATCCTGTCGGGACCGATGGAGGTAACCGTAGGGAACCGCAAGGCCCAACTCGACGGGCAACCG
>Ga0114996_10003370_pt1 | contig 19893 bp, 10 predicted proteins | sample ArcticOcean_MG_C_4_FD_87039 | JGI IMG/M metagenome (GOLD analysis project Ga0114996, IMG submission 87039) | Marine microbial communities from western Arctic Ocean - ArcticOcean_MG_CB4_134 | ecosystem: Environmental > Aquatic > Marine > Oceanic | place: Arctic Ocean: Canada Basin | collected...
ATTTCAATACCGAAGAAGGTGAAAGCATAGAGATAAAATTTGCTTTATCCTCCGTAAATACTGATGGAGCTTTGAAAAACCTGATGCAAGAAGTACCCCATTGGGATTTCAACAAAACGAAAGCGGAAACCCAAGTGAAGTGGAACGAAGAACTCTCAAAAATCAATGTAACTACTTTATCCTTGGACGATAAAAAGACCTTCTATTCAGCATTGTATCACACAAATTTATCGCCTATTATTTATGAAGATGTAGATGGAAAATACCGTGGTTTAGACCAAAACATTCATTCCTCAGATGGGTTCACAAACTACACTATTTTCTCACTCTGGGACACTTATCGTGCGCTTCACCCTTTGTTTAATATTACGCAGCCAGAGCGCAACAACGACATGATTAAATCTATGCTTGCGCATCACGATGAAAGTGTACACAACATGCTACCTATATGGAGCCATTATGCAAATGAAAATTGGTGTATGATAGGATATCACGCTACATCTGTTATTGCAGATGCTATGGCAAAAAACGTAGGTGACTTTAATCACGATCGTGCATTACAAGCTTCTGTAAACACCTCAAACGTTAGATATTTTGATGGTTTAGGTGACTATCTTGACTATGAATATGTCCCCGATGACAAAAGCCATTCTTCTGTTTCTAAAACATTAGAGTATGCCTATAACGATTGGTGCATCGCTCAAATGGCGATACAAATAGGTGATGATTCTCTTGCAGAAGAATTCATGAAGCGTTCAGAATATTATAACAATGTCTTTGATACGAGCACTGGATATATGAGACCTCGACTCTCTAATGGAGATTTCAGAGAAGATTTCGACCCTATGGATACACATGGCCAAGGATTTATCGAGGGCAATGCTTGGAACTATGGACTATATGTACCTCAAAATATTGACAAAATGGTCGATATGATGGGAGGTAAAGAGAGCTTCACACAACACCTTGACTCCCTTTTCACAATGGAGATCGACGAAAAATATATTGAAAAGCATGAGGATATTACTCGAGATGGAATCATCGGCAATTATGTTCATGGAAACGAACCCGGACACCACATACCTTATCTATACAATTGGACTGGTCACCCTGAAAAAACGCAAGAACGAGTACGTATGATTATGCAAACGATGTATGACCCCACCGTCGAAGGCCTTTGCGGAAATGATGATGCCGGGCAGATGAGCGCTTGGTATATTTTAAGCGCTCTAGGTTTCTATAGTGTAACTCCTGGCTCTTCAAATTACGCTCTAGGGAGTCCTTTAGTTAAAGAGGCAATTATAACATTCCCTAACGGGGAAACCACAAAGATTGTAGCTAGGAACCAAAGCACAGAAAATATCTACGTATTAAGTGTTACCGTTAATGGAGAAAAAGTAGAAAACAACACCTTAACTCACAAGGAACTCACGAGTGGCGGAGAGATCATCTTTGAAATGTCACCCACGGCGCCCACGTCAAATCATCTTGAATAAAACTCTACTTTACTACAAATCTTTTGAAATCGTGATGCACCCTTCCACCACTCAATACGTTAATTTGAAAAACGTAAGCTCCAGAAGCAAGCTTTCCTGAGCCTGGTTGTAAAGCGATTTGATGGCTCCCTTCATTCATCATTCCGAGGGTTTTCTCATACACTTTGCTCCCACTGATCGCATAAATAGAGATCTCCACATCTGACGAAGTTAGTAGATTTAGGGAAATCTTTGAATTCGCAGAAATAGGATTTGGGGCAGGGTCTCCAAGTGAAAATACTTTTGCTGCTTCTCTTTCCAAATACCCAACACCATTTACGCCTTCTCCTTCAATAGCAACTTCCAGATCGCTCACATAAGATTGTAAATCTATATCCCAAACCAAAGTAGCCAATTGATGTTCATATCCATCGTTAAAAGCACCATCAACTTCAGGTGTCATAGGATCTGGACCTTGGGTATGTATGGTCGGATTGTTCGTCGCTATATCCACTGCCTCTTGGTGAGGCCAAGTAAATTGTGAAACAGCCGCAAACGAAGTGCTGACATGGACTTGAAAGTGCATGTGTACGACACGTCCGGGATACCACCCAGGCAATATCGAAATAAACTCAACATCACCATTGTCATCTGTGATTTGGTATCCACGCATATACGTCTGTCCCTCGCTACCAAAAGCTGAATATCCCGAGTAATTTCCATCTACATCACAAGCCCAGAAGTTCACGCGCACGTTAGGCATGGGCTGACAATTATCAACGCCCACAACACGCATACGTTGAATGACTCGTATCCCAGGTCTTCCTTCAGTAATGTCTTGCCTGAAGAAAAAAGTGTTATCTGACAAATCGAGCGGGAAAGGCCCTGCTGTCTCAGATGGAATCAATGAGCACCCACCTTTACCACCTGCCGGTTTGTTTGACAATTGTGACGCAGCTGCAACAATAGGGGCTGAAACGATTGCTCCACTTGCTAAGCCTATAGAACGAATGAATGATTTTCTTTTCATTCTACTAAGCTAATCAACAATATCTTATTTTACAGAAAAACAGAAAAATATATAGAGTTAAAAATTAAAAGCTGAGAACTTATATCATCATTTTGCCTTATCTGCTAAAAATCTTTAGTGATATATTTACAATTTGGTTTATACATAGACCATTTGTAATAGATGACGAATATACTCCGGCACTGGTTTTTAACGGGTTTCATTTTTTTGATACCTCCTCTATGCCTATGTCAATTAGTCATTTCTGAAGTATCTCCTTTTAGTGGTTTTAATGATGTGTTGGGAGAGAATTCTGACTGGATAGAGTTATATAATTCAAGCACAGATACTGTTCTCTTATCAGATTATCAGATATCTGATGACACGGATAATTGGGAAAAATGGATTTTCCCCAGTTATCATTTACCGCCTGACTCGACAATGTTATTATTAGCTTCAGGTAAGGATAAACGTTATGTAATAGATCATTGGGAGCAGATTTTAGGTGATGGCTCTTTATGTAGATACATAACCCCAAATTCACAGGTAGATAATGATTGGCTTTCACTAAACTTTGATGATGCCTCTTGGCAGATGGGACCTTTATCTATTGGATATGGTGATAATGATGATAATACGGTTACATCAAATGTAACTTCCGTTTTTATTAGAAGACAGTTTGAAATTGATTCATTTGACAATGTAAAATATTTGGCTTTTCATATAGATTATGATGATGGTTTCATAGCCTATATTAATGGCATTGAAATTGCCAGATCCCTAAATATGTCTAATGTTATAGGGGACTATAATGACTTAGTCGAAATTGAAAATGAAGCAGTTATATACTCAGGAGGGGAGCCAGGGGCATATATTTTTGACCATGAATTTCTAACTCAAAATCTTTTTGAGGGAAATAATATTCTGTCTATTCAAGTTCATAATTCGTCCGCTAATTCTTCTGATTTAACTGCTAGGCCTTTTCTTCATATAGGTGTTGTTGACGAGCTTAATCTTGGGAATAATGAACCTTCAAATTGGTGGACTATACCTAAAACGTATTTCCACACTAATTTTAAATTAAGTGCTGGAGAGCCTCTTATCTTAAGTAGTATCAATAATTCTCTCATAGATGTGATATCATTAAACGAAAACTTAAGAGACGAATTAAGCATGGGTTATAGTCCATTCAATTATAATTCTATTTGCTATTATGACAATCCTACGCCAGGCTTTAGTAATGAAAGTAGCTGGTGTTATAGTGGTATAGAGGACGAGCCGACCTTCACAATTCCTTCAGGTTGGTATGATGAGGATATTGATGTTACTCTACAAACTTATAACCCAGATGCCATTATCAAGTTTACTCAAAATGGAGATGAGCCAGAAAATAACGATGAAGAATATTCCTCCCCAATTTCATTGTATGAGACGTCTATAATAAGCGCTAAGTCTTTCAGTACTAGCAATAATCTCCCTAGCTCAACTTCAGATGCTATATATCTACTCAATGAGCAACAATCAGGCATGAATGTATTTTCAGTTATTACTGATTCTTTGAATTTGTGGGATTGGGAAACCGGGATATATGTTCTAGGTGAAAATGCTACTTCTGATTATCCATATTTTGGAAGTAATTTTTGGCAGCCATGGTCTAAAAAATCAAGATTAAAATATTTCAATTCTGATGGTATACTTAAGTCAGAAGAGATTATTGATTTGGAGATACATGGAGGTTGGTCTAGAGCTGAACCTCAAAAATCTTTTAGATTAGATTTTAAAAATCAATATTCAGGTTTATTTGAGCATCCTATAATGAGCAATAAACCAGAGATTTCGAGCTTTAATAATTTAAATCTTAGGAATGGAGGGCAGCATGTTTGGAGTGATAAATTACAAGATGCTATAATTTCAAATATTGCAAGAGGGACTAAGATTTCATATTCATCATGGGAGCCAGCTATTTTGTATTTGAATGGGGATTTTTGGGGAATTTATGGGGTTAGAGAAAAGATTGACGAGTATTATGTGGAGAATAATTTTTCTGTTACTTCTGAATCAGTAGATTTAATTAACTCATTCGGAGTACTCAATGGAGAAGGTTTAAGCTTTAATTCCGATGCTGAGCAAATTCTCAATTTAGATCCTGAAAGTTCCGGTTTTATTAACGCCTTCGGTTCTGTTTTTGACTTAGACTCATATATAGATTATTTCATTTTTGAAACATATACCCAAAACTCAGATTGGATGGGTATTTTTTGGGGAGCGAATAATATCAAACTTTTCCGTAGTGATGAATTGGACGGAAAATGGAGGTATGCTATGTATGATATGGATGCTTCATATGGTTACTTTGGCGCTGGGCTTTCGGATAATTATATTGATTATGCTAGAAATCCAGGCTTTCCAAGTTATCACAGTATGATATTCGATCACGTTTTAGAAAACGATGAATTCAGATGTTTGTTTGTTAATAGATATGCTGACTTGCTTAACACAAATTTCAGGCAGGGCTACTTTAATAATGTAGTTGACTCTATGTATTCTTTACTTTCCTCAACAATGCCTTTACATATTCAAAGATGGGGTCAGGTAGAATCCTATAATGATTGGATTTCTTCTGTTCAGGCGATTAAATATTACAATTACAATAGATTGAATCCTGCGAGAAATAACGTGGTTAATTCGTTCGGTTTGCCTGGCAGAGTTGATTTGCTTCTTAACGTATTCCCAAATGGTGCAGGCAAAGTGAAGATATCTACTATAGTTCCTGAGACCTTTCCATGGACTGGAGAGTATTTCAAGGGCTGTCCTGTCCAAATAGAAGCTATACCAAATGAAGGCTTTGGGTTTATTGAATGGCAAAATAATACTCATATTAATCAAGGCGCTATGGATGCTTACTCTCAAACAGTAAATTTAGAATTACTTGATGAGGATGAGTTTAAAGCGATATTCGAACCATGTCTAAATTCTATTTCTGTTTCAATTCAAAATATTGGTGACCTCTTTATTCCAGTAATAAATGATTCATATATAGTATCCAGTTATGAGTGGTTTTTAGATGGAGTGCTTATAGGAAATGGTTCTTTTTATACACCTATATCATATGGTGAATATTACCTTGTAGTTGTAATTAATGGTTGCCAATTTCAATCAGACATTTTGGAGTATGATGCCAATGGAATTAACGATATAAATGGTATTCAGATCTCAATCAGCCCTAACCCAGCTTCAGAATATATCATAGTTAAGAAGTATACAGACGCGAGTTTATCTCTTTCTATTACAGACATTCAGGGACGTAGCACACATATTTCAAATTATCATCTCGACAATATAGACAACAGATTTGACATCAGTAATTTAAGTAGCGGAATGTATGAGATTATTCTTGAATCAGATAATGGACAAATCAGTTATCAGAGATTCATTAAAGAATAAAGTAGTTATTGAAAAACCCTAACGTAATCAATTGCCATATATACCGGAAATAATGTTGATTCATCCGGAGATCCAGGCCAATTGCCCCCAACAGCTACGTTTAAAATAAAGAAGAAGTCTTCGTTGAATGGATATGCTTGACCATTCATCTGTGAAGAATTTATAGTAAAAAACTCAACATCATCGATCAGCCAAGTTATCTGGTTTTCTTGCCAATCGATTGAGAACACATGATACTCATCTGCAAATGTCTCTGGAAAAGGTAGTGATACACCGTTACCATTTGATTGATGAACGGAGTTGTTTGCACCCCAATGTGCTGTACCATGAACCCTTCTTGGATTTATTCCTACAAGCTCCGCAATGTCAATTTCTCCACACGCAGGCCATCCTATACTTTGAAAATTTGAACCTAACATCCATATAGCGGGCCATAAGCCTTGACCTATAGGCAGTATCGCACGCACGTCTATTCTACCATAGGTGAAGTTCTGTAACCCCTGTGATTTCAATCTCGCCGATGTATACTGTCCATTAGATATTTCTCTTGCTACTATAAATAGATTGTCATTTTGTAAATACGAATTGTCTGGAGCTTGAACATAGTTCTGTAATTCATTGTTTCCCCATCCTGAGTTCCCAGTTCCTAAATCATAAGTCCAATTAGAAGTATTTATAGTAGTTCCTTCAAACTCATCAGACCAAACTAATTCCATCCCGTCATATGAATCTGCTGAAGTATAACCTTCATTAGTTATTTCCACTTCGGAGTCATCATTTTTTATTGTACCTATAGCTTCCTGAATATTGTTTTTAAGGTAGCCATTAGTTGGATTAGTCAGGACGACCTTAAACTGCTCGTCACTTTCAAGATATGCGTCAACAACTATTGCGACAGAGATAATCTTCTCAACTTCTCCCGGGCTAAACATAACAGTCCCATTACTTGAGATATAATCTTCTCCCTCAGAGGCAGAGATATCCTCGGTATAATAATCTACGGTAACAACATCAGTATTCGGAGTGTCTAGCTTAATTGTAAAATCAAAATCACTATTGCTTTCATTTTCGAAAGCACTTCTATCGTTAAGAAATTTTATTTCTGAATTAAATGGGGCGGTTCCGGAATCTCCACAACTCTCACAACCAGTTAATAGAAGCAACGTAGCTATATATAAAGAAATGTTTTTCATAGGTTTACCCCAGACAATTATTTATTGGGATACAAAAATATAGGTGAAGAATCCCTCTCCTTGTATGCAATCACCATTACGTACTGTTGAATGTAAAACTAGTCTTGTCTCGGTAAGCTCTACAATATCATATGCGGGACCGGAATCCCATGTTCCAATAAACCAACAGAATTCATCTACAGTTGGTATTATTATTTGATTTTCCCCACTAGTTCCTGTTCCTTCAGTGTAAAGAAATGTTAGTTCGGGAACTACTAATTCATTTACGATATACCCTTCAAAAGGATTAATAGTTCCTCCATTATTGTTGTAAATAAATCCCCCATCAAATGTAAATTGATAAGAATCATCATATTGTTCATCAACTAATCCTCCTTGAGGAGAGCTGTACCAAGACGTAGAGTATGGGTCTGGCCCTACAGCAATGGCTGCAATCTCTGATGAAAAGATCCATGTCTTTTGATTATCACAACCTGTAAGTAGTTCCAGATCGCCATCACATGGTAATTCTAGAGTCTGTGAGATAGATAAGGTTTGGGAAGATTGTGCCATTCCCCCTGCGTTGTGTACCGTATACGTCACTTCATATTCCCCTGCTTGCGGATAAAATGCAGTGTCAGATTCAAGTACAGAGGTAAGCCCATTTCCGAATTCCCAAAGATGAAGGAATGAATCCTCTGAAGCTAATCCCGTAAATACTACTCTATTAGAATCATTTTCAAGATAACTCCATGAAAATGTCGCACTTGGTCCGTCAGGTAATTCGATCCCGTCTTCTTCATATGGGGTACAAGCATAAATTAATACAACGGCAGAAAAAATAATAGCTATGTTGAACTTATTCATTTTAGTAACCTGGATTTTGAATTAATAATCCTCCTGATAGAGATATCTCGGCTAAAGGAATAGGAAATAACTCGTGAATTCCTGACATAAAGCCCTCATCACCAAGAATTTGTTGACCTCTATTTTGACGCACAATATCGAAAAAGCGATGCCCCTCTAGGCCTAATTCTACTCGGCGTTCATGATATATCGCTTCTAGAAGATAGGGTCCTCCTGCGGTAACATCTGGTAGAATAGCAAGATCGCCACCTCTTGCCCTAGATCTAACCTCATTAATCATTTCTAGGGCAACTCCAGTTGCACCAGTATGATATGCAGCCTCAGCCCTAAGAAGCAAAACATCAGCGTATCTAATGACTCTATCGTTTGCTAATCCATTGGGATTGGGATCTCCTAAAGAAGCTGATTCCTCCGCGGCGGTGTTAAAATATTTTTTACAGTAGTATAAATGTGGCATTCCTGTAGCTTCAAGTGTGAATGGACCACGATCACCCATCAAATCTCCAACTTGAAATATAGATGCACTAAGTCTGGGGTCACCGTCTTCAAATTCATCAACTAAATTTTGTGTTGGGATGTTAAATCCATATCCACCAAATTGACCTCTAGCCCTTTGAAATACATTTGTAAAAGTACCCTCTAATTGATTGCCCCAATTACCACCGGAACCGTTCATATATTGAATCTCCCAAATAGAGCCTGAACCATTTTCGCCTAAACTGGTAAAAATGTTTGCGTAATTCAGATCTAAGAAATATTCGCCGGAATTGTATATTTCATCAGCTACAGCCATTGCATCAACCCATTTCTCCTGATAGACATATGACTTTAATAGAAGACTTGCGGCTGCGCCCCAATTTGCTCTTCCAGTTTCGCTTAATGGCCTCTCGCTTCTGCTGGGTAAACTTAACATTGCTTGAGATAAATCCTCTTCAATGAATGACCAAGTTTGTTCTGCTGTAGATTTTGCTTGTTGATATTCACTAGGAGCGAGTAACTGATCAATAATGGGTACTCCACCAAACATTGTTGTAAGGTTGAAATACCAGTAAGCCCTAATAAATCTAATCTCACCCAGTAACATAACCTTGGTATCACTATCCATATCAATTCCTGGTATGTTCTCAAGTGCTATGTTGCAGTAAGCAATTCCTTTATACGCAGTTTGCCACTCTCCTAAAACTAGTTTACTATCACTAGTTCCTTGGAATGATTCGAATTTCAACAAATCTGGCTCATCTCCATCTCCAGACCCTCCTTTATCAGTGTCATCGGAAACAACATCTCCAAAGTACCATCTAAAGTGAGGAGCTAATCCGCCTAAGCCTTGAAGGGGAGACACTTCTTGTTGAAGATTGTTATAGCAGGCTATGGTTGCAGATATCGCATCATCTTCATTTTGATAAAAATTAGCTTCTGTAGATCCTACTAATGGATTAATGTCCAGGAAGTCCTTTTTGCAAGAAACCAAAGAAATTATAAGGGCAAAAATTATGCTGCTATATGTAATTATTTGTTTCATGTTGCGCAATTAAAATGACACGTTTAATCCACCCATAAATATTCGTGGGGAAGGGTAGAATCCTCTGTCTATGGATATTTCCAATGTTCCCCTGGAACCTATTTCAGGATCTAATCCGGAATAATTAGTTAAGGTTAATAGATTCTGAGCTGAAATGTAAATTCTTAAACTTGACGCTCCTATCTTCTTAGAGGTAGTATTATTTAGAGTGTAACCTATCTGCAGGTTTTTAATCCTGAAATACGATCCATCTTCTACAAATCGGTCAGACACTCTATTATTTTGGTTAGGGTCTGAATGAGATATCCTAGGATACTCATTAGTAGATCCTTCACCAGTCCATCTCTCTAGTGCTGATATTGGTAGATTAGTAGTGTTTAGGTCATATCTAAAAACACCATTATATATATCGTTTCCTTGAGAGCCTTGAAGAAAGACGCTTAAATCGAAACCTTTATATTTCACTTCACAATTCATAGCATATGTGAAGTCTGGATGAGGATTTCCTATCATCACTTTATCCTCACCATCAATCATTCCATCGGCATTTTGATCTACAAAAATAACATCTCCTGCTTGCGCATTAGGTTGAGAAGTGTTTGCTTCAGCTTCGTCATTAGTTTGGAAAATACCGCCAGTCTCATATCCATAGAAATATGCTATAGGCATACCAATTTCAGTGTATGAAACAAAATCACCTGCTCCAAACACATTACCACTTGAAATAGGCTGTCCACCCTCTCCTAATCCAGTGACTTCGTTTTTAATGAAAGAAATATTTCCTCCTAAACTATAGTTAATCGGATTGTCGTAATTTTTATAACTAACCTCAAGCTCTATACCTGAGTTTTTTGCTGATGCTACATTGGTCGCAGATGGGTTAAATCCAACTACTCCCGGTACAGGCACGACAGCTAACATATCGTTTGTGTTTTTAACGAAATAATCACAAACCATATTTAGCTTTCCTTGAAAAAGATCAATATCTACTCCAACATTGGTCTGCTCTACTGTTTCCCATTTCAAATCGGGATTAGAAGTATTAACTGGGCCTGCTCCGTTGACAATTTGCTGATCTGTTCCGAAAGTATAGTTCAGACCATTATAAATAATAGAAGTGTAATCAAAGTTTCCAATACCATCAGCATTACCATTTCTCCCCCAACTACCTCTTAATTTGACAAATTCAATCCAATCTTTTTCAATAACCCATGGCAACTCCGTTAAGTTAAATGCCGCAGAAAAAGATGGGAAGACACCGTATCTATTGTTTTCCCCAAATTTTGATGACCCATCTCTCCTCACAGTACCTGAGAATGACCACTGATCTCCTATTTCGTAATTTGTTCTTATAAACGTTGATAAGAAAGCAGACTGACTTATCCCACCACTAGATTGAGGTGCTTGTTCTGCAGAATTAATGCTGTTATTTAAAAATGCTTGGTCTGGGTCATTAGTAGCTAGGCTATCTCTAACTCCGACAAGATTTGAGTATTCGTTATATAGGGCGGAATACCCAGCTATAATACCTAGCTTATTTCCATTTTCAAGGTCTTGATCATAGGATACAAGATTTTCCCATTGCCAATTTGTGTATTTATTTTCAACTTGAATGAGGACATTGGTCTCTCTCCATTCATATGCTGGTCTATTTGGATCATTATAGCCAATCCCAAGATCAAATGTGGGCATAAATATCTTTTGAGACCCAAGCGATAAATCAGCTGAGAAAGTGGATTTGTATGAGAGATTATGAAGAATATCATATTCAGCAAAAGCACTCCCGACAAATCTATTCGTAGTCCAATTATCAAACGTGTTGGCAATTTGATTTGCAGGATTTGCAATATCTGAGTCAATGAAATTAGAGTATGCAAAAGACCCATCTGGACGAGTCACAGGGGTGACAGGATCCATATTCAAGGCTCTTACTACAGGAGTTGCGAATTCATTATTTTCACCCAAAGCATTACGGTTAAGATTCGTAAAATTAATATTCTGTCCCATTCTAAATCTGTCAGATCCATCTTGAGTGGAGGATATTCTAAACGTATATCTTTCAAACTGGCTTTTTTCTCCACCAATTATCCCATCCTGAACAAAATAGCTACCCCCAACCGCGGTTGAACTTGATTCCGTACCAGTAGTAAAATTAAAGGCATGGTTCATTATAGGAGCTCTTTCGAAGATTTCCTTTTGCCAATGGGTGCCTTCACCCAAGTCTTCTGGAGACAGCAAATCAGAATATGGTGCATAGCCTGCAGCGGATCTACTTTCGTTCATCAAGATTGCATACTCTTCAGCATTTAACAAAGACATGTATTTCGATGGCTCCTGCATTCCATAATAAGTGTCGTATTGAATTTGAGCCTTCTGATTTTTCCTACCTTTTTTTGTAGTAACTAGAATCACTCCATTCCCTCCTCTAGCACCATATATAGCTGCAGATGCCGCATCTTTCAGTACAGTAATAGATTCAATATCTGAAGCATTTAGATAATCTATTCCAAAACTAGGAATACCATCGACTACAAACAGGGGCTCAGAATTGTTAAGAGAACCAGTACCTCGAATTCTAATAGATTGAGTACTTCCGGGCTGTCCAGAATTTTGTGAAACTTGTACTCCAGATGTTCTTCCTTGAAGTGCTTGTTCAGTCCTTAGAACTGGAAGTGAGGTTATCTCTTTTGTGCCAATAGTTGCGACGGATCCAGAGATTTTACTTCTTTCCTGATTTCCATATCCCATAACAACAGCTTCTTCTAGTCCAGCAACATCAAGTTTAAAATTTATATTGATAACCTTAGATTCTGTCGAAGATGCAGATTCTATAGTAATTTCCTGTTTAATATATCCAATAAATGAAAACAGGAGAACAGGAGAAGTTGAAGAAGTAGTAATCGAGTAATTACCGTTAAAATCTGTAAAAACACCATTGTATGTGTTTTTTTCTAAAACAGTGACTCCGGGTATACTTTCTCCACTAATTAAATCTTTTACTACTCCCGATATCGTAATATTTTGTCCAATAATCTGTGATGAAAAACAGAAGAAGAAGAAAACAATAAATAATTTATTAATCATTTTTAATTGTGTCATTTAGACTTTATAAGTCTAATAGAATTAGATTGTATATCTGTAATTACACTTAGTATATATAATCCAGAATCGTAAGAACTAACATCAATAATTTCCTCATCAGCAAATCCGCTTATCTCTTTTCTTAGGATCATCTTTCCAGCTATATCATGTATGATTAGCACTTTATTTAAGTGATTATTTCCATGGAATTTTAATGTAGTAAAGTCCGTTGTTACAGTAGGATAAATGCTGAAAAGGGGTCCGTGAGTTCCCTCAATTATATTTTCAACCTCACATTCATCACACGAATTAAAGCATACTGTGCCTACTTGAACTTCAGATACAGTAGCCTCTAATTCGATTACCCTATTTGTAAATCCATCTGTAGTTACAGTACACAGGGCATCTTCGGCAGGGTCAAGATTCTCTGTGCCATCCCATCCTCCGTTATTGAACTTGTATTCGTGTGTCCCTTCCGCCAGATCAACAGTTACTTCATAGACACCATCTCCATTATCGTCCATCATTTCAACGGATGCCCCATCCCAGCCGTCAATACTGGCTCCTGTAATGTATAAAGATCCAAGTATAAATTCTTGACTCATATCTACACTAAACGTTACCGCCACGTCATCTTTCACGGGATCAGTATTGCAAGCATCACAAGAGTTAAAGCAAACAACATCAAGAATTAATTCATCGCCAGAAGTTAATTCGAATACTCGGTTAACAAATTCATTATCCCCATCAACAGTTGTAATTGTACATGCTCCATCTTCTTCGGTTTCTAGAGATTCAGTGCCATCCCATCCCCCATTATTGAACTTGTATTCGTGTGTCCCTATACTTAATTCTGTTGTGTAGGTGTATATGCCGTCACCGTCTGCATCATCCATAGTTTCACATGTACCACACCATCCATCGATATCTTGTCCCGTTATGTATATAGGACCAGAAATCGTTTCTTGCGACATATCAACTTGAAATGTTACGCTAGCAGAATTGACACATTCTCCCATAGTATATGATGTTACTCCACCTTCATTAATAGCAAAACACGCGTTCGTATATGTCACACCATTACAACCACATACGTAATCTATGACTGTTGGACATATAATATCAGGATTTATCAATGACTCATCAATACACCCAACACCGTTGCAATCATCACAAGAGTTATAGCATACTGTATTAAGAATAACATCCTCAGTGCCAACCTCGATGTATCGATTTGTAAATGTCCCAGAAGTAAGAGTACATGCGGCATCCTCCTCTGGATCTAAAACTTCTTCGAGTCCGTTCCATCCTCCATTTGTAAATTTATATTCTACACCACCTGGGGGTAAGGTCAGTGTGACTTCATATACTCCATCTCCATCAATGTCTGATAGAGGTGTACAGTTGCCGCACCATCCATCAATAACTTGCCCTGTGATGTAAACATCATTTACAACTGGCTGATCATTCATGTTAACAGAAAAAGTCACATTCACATCTGATAGCTCAGCACAACTACCATCAGTTGAGCATTGACCAAAACAAGTGCTAATAGTCATATCACTCATTACTGGATCAAGAAAGCGGTCATTATAATTAGCCGGGTCACCACAAGGAAGGCCTCCAAGATTTTCTTTACATCCCCAAGATGGACAGATTCCGTTTGTAAAAGCATAATAGGTTGAATATCCTTCCGGAACGGTTACGGTTATTGACCAAATATCATCTCCATCAGCGTCACTCATAACATTCTCACCAGGATCACCAAAGCCTTCAGGTCCACCACCAGCTAAACAAGCTCCCTGATCAGATGTTATCTCGGTTGCCATATTTACTGTGAATGTTACATCGTATGTTGTTTGAGAAAAAGCGTTCAGCTGGATAAAGAAAAGAGAAATGTATAAAAGATGTTTCATGACGATTGAAATTGGGTGATGTAAATTAACAATAATCTAATAATTGATAAATATACAATTAAGTTTATTGTAAAATGTACAATAAGTCTTATGTTTTCAAGACTTAATTCGTCTATAATGACATCTTTCTTATTATTTGATGAGATCAAATGTCTTTGAAAGCTTATTAACTCGGATTTTAAAACTCCCAGATTCAATGATATAGGAATTGTCAATTCCTATAAAACCTAAATTCTTAAGAGGTATTCTCATTGTAATCTCTAATGTCTGATTTGGACCAATGTTAACCCTCTTATATTGTCTTAATCTTTCTACTGATGGAGTGATTGAGGCAACAAGATCTGAGATGTAAACTTGAATTATTTCTGTTGCATCACAATCATTTTTATTAGAAACTGATACTTTCAATTCAATTGTATCATCTATTAAATAAGAGGATTTATCTATTGTAATAGAATCAATACTTGTTTGGCAATAAGATAATCCATAGCCAAAATTAAACTGGGGATTAAAAGCATTTAAAGAGAAATCAGTATGGATATCCTCGGTGTGTTTCCTGAAATATGGAATGTGAGAAGAGGCATGTTTAGGCCAAGTGAATGGTAGCCTGCCTGTAGGGTTCACTTCACCGCTAATAATTTTTGATAACGCTACACCACCATAATCACCAGGCAAATAAGCCATTATAATTCCATCGGCCATAGATTCAATATCATTGAATGTCCTTGGCCTTCCTTCAATGAAAACATATATTATTTTTATACCTGTAGCTTTCAGCGCTGTAGCTAGATCTTTTTGATTTTGAAATAACTCTAGATCTTCAATGTTTCCGGGAGTCTCGGTATATGGCATTTCTCCAAGAAATAAAATGGCATAATCTGGTTTTTGTAATTTTATTTCCGATACAATTTTCTCAATGTCGGATTCATCAAAGTCCATCTCTAACGGAAAATTTATTACATGATCTTCCCCAAATTTTTGTATTAACGCTTCCGCTGCATTTGGCCTTCCTGAATTAGAATATTTAGGGTTATCTCCCTGCCAAGTGCCTGACCATCCCCCATTAAGTGCTAACAGGCTGTTTGCTGTTGGTCCAGTAACAAGAATTTTGCTATCCAAGTCTATCGGGAGTGCCTCAGATTCATTTTTTAGCAGGGTTATAGATTCTTGAGCTGCTTGGAGTGTGTAATTATTTAAATCACCTTCTTCAGAAGTTAAGGCACTGGTTTTAGGTATAGGATTTTTGAATAATCCTAATTCTAGTTTTAAATTAAGTATCCGCCTAACACTTTCATCTATTCTAGCTTCTGAAATTTCACCATCTTTAACCAAATCGAGAAGAATTCCAGGAAATTCTAAATCTGTAGGCACCATGCTCATATCTATTCCAGCATCTATAGCTAGCTTCACAGCGTCCCTATAATTTTCAGCTACTTTATGCCTTGACACAAGGTATTTTATATCTTCCCAGTCGGTGACTAAGACACCCTCAAAACCTAGTTCTACTCTAAGTAAATCGTGCAGTAATTTTTTATTTACATGTACAGGGATTCCATTTAGCTCACCACTATTCACCATGATCGTCTTAGCTCCTGCATTTATAGCTCTTTCAAAAGGGGGAAGGAAATATTCTCTTAATTGCCTTTCAGGTATCCATGCTGGAGTTCTATCCTTTCCGCTTAACGGCATGCCATAACCATAAAAGTGTTTTAATGTAGCAGCTATAGGATAGGGGCCTTCTTGATAACCTAATACCATTGCTTCACCCATATCGGATGTAAGTAATGGATCTTCCCCAAAGGTTTCCCAAAATCTAGGCCAACGTGGATCTATCCCTAAATCTAAAACAGGAGAGAAATTCCAAGGGATTCCTGATTCATAAACATCTCTCGCTGAATTTTCAGCAATTTTTCTAACAAGCTCGGTATTCCAAGTCGCAGCTAAACCAATTTGTTGAGGGCAAAGGTCAGAACCTGAAGTATAGGTAGCTCCATGAATTGCATCTATTCCATATAGAACGGGTATCCCCGATGTTTTTTCATTTATTGCAGCAGCTTGAATGCTCTGGATAAGAGCGTTCCATTTTGACGGAGAGTAAGAGTGGCCTCCTGAATTTAATATGCTCCCAATTTTTAAATCAACTATGGCTGTTTTTAATTTCTCTTCATTCAGAGTATGTGGTTCATCTAAAGTGTATGGCCCACTGCCATCACACAACATACCTAATGTTAGTTGAGTCATTTCACCAACCTTATCTTCTAAAGACAAAGTGCTAATAAGGCTATCTAAGAATAGCTTATTTGAATCTTTTGTTGTGATTGTTGAGCTGTTGTTACAGCTGAATAAAAACAAAATAGTGATAGCCAAGCAGGCATTTATACAAATGAATCTATTGCTCATATTTGATAAAATTTGTCAAACTTAGTCAAAAGCTGTGACTTAACTCACTAAAAAAATATTTATTTAGGTGGTGGCGAGGAGTTGATAACGTTTAAGTATCTAATCCCGGACGCAGCGAGCAGAGACCCCGTTAGCTTGACTGTAGTCGCCTTGGAGAACAGTGTCGTAGTAGTAGCTCAGTAGACGTAACCAAGAGTAGGAACCGGCCTCTGTGGACGACCACCAATATCCGTAGTACCCTATGTTGAAAAAACCACCAGAGTATCGGAAACCGCCTGGCAAGCCTGTGAAATCGCTGGAATTAGTCGCTCCTGTATTTGGTGAAATCCAGTGGTCATAACCGGCCTCTTTCATCTTACCTCCGCCTACACTTACTCCGCCAAGAAAGTCAGTTAATTGAGTCCATTCATCGTCAGATGGAATATGCCAATCACTTGGGCAAATGCCTTCTGTCATAACGGCTGGCCAGTTGTAAAGGACTCCATATGTCTCGTAGTTATCCGTTGCTTTAGCAGCTGCAACGTCAGTACCTTCGTAACCATAAACGTAGTAGTAAGGTACTGTTTCGCTTCCTGTGTTAAAGTCTGAAGCCTCAGGTAGATAGCGACAGTTCTCTGCAAACCAACATTGGTCACCGATTTGGACAGTAGAGTAATCGTATCCATCGTGGGAGACGAGGCTACCACAGGCAGCTATAGGAATAATGTCAAAAATAAACTCTTGAACATCAACATCACCGAGCTCAGCTGTTAGTGTACTCGTAAAAGTAAGAGGACCTCCTTCAGGGTTAACGAATAGATCGTCAAACGTTAAAGACAGATAATATGCCTCAGCAATGTAATCCTCATCTTCAGGAACCTCCGTATAGATATTTATGCCTGATTCAGTATTTGAAATCACAAAACCTCCTGCAACATCTCCTACGGAATAGGCCGGTGAGGTAGATGCTGTTACATAATTGAATACTGTGTAGTAACCGTTATTGATGTTAGATACGACCAAGTTTGATGTAATATAGAAGTTACCCGCATAAAGCTCAAGATATAAAATCCCTGAACCGATAACATCACCCACTAGAAGTCCGGAAAGATTAAAAGATCCCAAATCTGAGACTACTGAAGAAGAGAATATCTCCGACTCTCCATTATCTTGAGACATAGTGTAAGTGAGACTCGACGCACTCTCCCCCATAAAGTCAGCGAGCATTATATTAACTGTCGGAGAGAACTCTGGAAAAGCTGTACAATCAGACTCATCACAAACTAAAGCACCATCCCAACATGCGTATGACGGTCCTGAACCATTACATACTCCACACTCGTCAAGCAAAGAACTCCCATTGAGAACACAAGCACAATCTATGTATAAAGTACAACTACCATCATCAACATTTGCTAAAGGGTTATACTCAACTGCATAAGAATATGTACATCCCATTATCACATCTACATTATCCCAAGAAGAACCAAATGTTGAAAGAAAACCAAGTAGATCAGAAATGTCAATAAAACTATTCCCGTCATAATCAGGATTGTAATTCGGATTTATCTGCCCAAATGAATTGAAGCTTAAAGCAACTAATAAAAATGTAATTAAATATCTCATACACATGTATTTATAAATATAAAAACGAACACTGTTTTTACATAATATATTTACTTTCTATAACAAAAATACCACTATTTTAACATAAAAACTAAGTTTTCTATAATTAAAAATATATATTCATAGCTGAACGTAATGAAACAATGAGAATTTAAGAATTAAGTTATTGAAAACAGATCTACTTAATATAGGTAACTTATATAACAAAAAACCGATATCTCAATGATAACGAGGTTTTATAATTCTCCCGCTGTTTGAGCAACGTTCTTCTTTTCTTTGCTAAGTTCTATTGTATTGAGTTTAAAACTTGCTGTAAATTTCCTTCTCGACATATTGCTAATTTAATTAAGCAATCGTATCTTAACTCACTGTCCAGTTATTTATAGTACATCCAATTTACGCATGAGATAAGTATCGTGAGAACATTTAAGGCTAAGATAAGATTTGGTGTTCCGTTTTTACCCCACATCCATTGCTGATTTATTAAAAAAAAATAGCTTATACTCCATATAATTAATTTAATCTTAACAAATATGTTATCAAACAATATCGAGAAGGCACTCAACAATCAAATTAAAATAGAGGCAGAATCATCTCAAATATATCTGGCAATGGCTTCATGGGCTGAGGTAAAGGGCCTTAACGGTGTTGCTACTTTCATGTACGCACAATCAAATGAAGAAAGAGACCATATGCTCAAGTTGGTGCGCTATATAAATGAGAGAGGTGGACATGCTCTCATTTCAAAACTCACTGCTCCGTCCGTTGAGTTTGGTTCAATCAAAGAAATGTTCCAAACCTTATATGAACATGAAGTATTGGTATCTAAAAGCATCAATAAATTGGTCGACATCACTTTACAAGAAAAAGACTATGCTACCCATAACTTTTTACAGTGGTATGTAGCCGAACAAATCGAAGAAGAGGCACAGGCAAGAACTATTCTTGATAAGATAAATCTAATAGGGAATGACAAAGGTGGGCTGTACCTTTTTGACAATGACATCAAGCAATTTACCACACCCTAATAAGAAGATTGAAATAAATACTATGTTAGTTCAAGTTATACGTGCTTCACGGATAACTAAATAATACAGAAACTTGTTGTGTTGGGAATTCTGTTGAAAAAGCCCTCGATTTCTACAGAGAAATGGAAGAGTTCGAAAAAGAATAAATTCTATTTTCTCCTCTATCCCTTTACTATCAAGGGATTTAGCGAAAATAAAAAGCGGAGAATCAGTTGATTTCAACCAATTCTCCGCTAGAGTGACCTCCGAAGGTGCTGGTTCGAACTTTTTAGAGGATTTGAAATCTCTTATATAAACAATCAATTTGCTATTGATTTCTTCAACTCCTGATGAGATGATTGCTTGACGGGTAAAGAGTAAAGGTCACAGGAAAG
>Ga0114996_10003372_pt1 | contig 19892 bp, 19 predicted proteins | sample ArcticOcean_MG_C_4_FD_87039 | JGI IMG/M metagenome (GOLD analysis project Ga0114996, IMG submission 87039) | Marine microbial communities from western Arctic Ocean - ArcticOcean_MG_CB4_134 | ecosystem: Environmental > Aquatic > Marine > Oceanic | place: Arctic Ocean: Canada Basin | collected...
CCCTTGGCGTCGTAGGGAGTCGACGGCACGACAACCTTGAGGCCGGGTATGTGCGTGAAGATGCTGTACAGCGACTGGCAGTGCTGGGCGGCGGCCCGAATGCCCGCCCCGTACAGCGTGCGGATGACGATGGGCGTTTCGGCCTTGCCGCCGAACATGTAGCGGAACTTGGCGGCCTGGTTGAATATCTGGTCGAAGCACACGCCCATGAAGTCGTTGAACATGAGCTCTGCGACCGGCCGCAGCCCGGAAGCCGCCGCGCCGACTGCCGCGCCAATGAAGGCCGACTCGGTAATGGGCGTGTCCATTACCCGGTCGCCGTGCTTTGAATAAAGGCCTTTGGTTATGCCCAGCGGCCCGCCCCAGGCGTCCATTTCGCCGTCGGTTCCCGAGCCACCGGCGATGTCCTCGCCCATGACGATGACCGACGGGTCCCGGCTCAACTCCTGGTCGAGCGCTTCGTTTATGGCCTGCTGGTAGGTGATGATCCTGGCCATCGTGAGTCTCCTATTACGGTTGCCTTGAGTTGGAATTCAGGGAGTTGGGGATCAGTAACTGACGTACACGTCGGTGAGAAGGTCGGCCTCGGTCGGCTTGGGAGCAGCTTTGGCATCGACTACGGCCGACTCGATGAGAGCCTCGACTTCGGTGTCGATGGCGTCCAGGTCGGCCTGGGCGAGTTGGCCTGAGCCAATGACGTTGCCTGCGAAGCCGTCGAGACAATCGCGTGTGTCGCGAATGTTCTGCACTTCGTTTGGTGCCCGGTAGGTCTGGGCGTCGCCCTCGAAGTGGCCGTAGTAACGGTTGACCATGCACTCGATGAACGCCGGCCCCTCGCCCCTGCGCGCCCTGTCCACGGCCTCTCCCACGGCTTCGAATACGGCGAAGAAGTCGTGGCCGTCCACTGTTATTGCGGGCATGCCGAACGAGGCTGCCCGGCCAGCGATGCTTTCCGCGCCGATCGCGAATTTCCGCGAGGTGGCCTCAGCGTAGCCGTTGTTCTCTGCGATGAATACGGCGGGCAGGTTCCAGACTTGTGCGAGATTGAGACTTTCTAGCGTCGTGCCCTGATTGGAAGCGCCGTCGCCGACGAAGGCGATGGCGACGTTGTCGGTGCCCTTCACCTTGGCCGCCAGGGCCGCGCCGCAGATGAGCGGCGGGCCGCCCCCGACGATGCCGTTGGCACCCATCATGCCCTTGTCCAGGTCGGCGATGTGCATGGAGCCGCCCTTGCCGTGGCATACGCCGGTCTGTTTACCGTAAATCTCGGCCATCATGCTGTGCACGTCCACGCCCTTGGCAATGCAGTGGCCGTGGCCGCGATGGGTGGAGGCGATTTTGTCGCCCACCCTGAGGTTGATGCAAACGCCGACGGCGCATGCTTCTTCACCTGCGTACAGGTGCACGAAGCCGGGTATATCACCGGTGGCGAATTCTTCATGGAGACGCTCTTCGAACACCCGAATCGTCTTCATTGTGCGATAGGCGGTGAGGAGGTCTTGCCTCTCCAGTGTCATCATGGGCTAGCTTCCTATTGACGGGACGACCCGAAATTGGCGCTAGAGTAGCACGAAGAGATAGAGATAAGGGCACGAGTAGAGGAGCGAAACATTCGCACGGCCGTCAAGGCCAATAGCGAAGCAATGAGACCAAGAGCCGAAGAGCCCGAGAGCGTGGCCGGGCCACGCGGAGAATACTTGGCGGAGAGGGCGGGATTCGAACCCGCGAACCGACTTTCACCGGTTACTCCCTTAGCAGGGGAGCGCATTCGACCACTCTGCCACCTCTCCCAAAACCCATTCTACCCTTAAAATGTCTGGCCAGAGGCATTACTTATTTTCGACGTCCTTAAGCCACTACTAGAAACCCGGCGGCACCGCGAGGTGCTTATCGCCGTCACTGCCGGTTACCTCATGGTGCAACTATCGAGCCTGCCGGTGGCGATTTCCCTGCCGACGCTGGCCGACCAGTTCGGCACCAGCATTAGCGATGCCGCCTTAATGGTGGTCGTATACCTAGTCATGCTCGGTGCCTTCGTGCTGCTGGCGGCAAGGCTGGGCGACCGCGTCGGCCATGCCCCGGTCTTCTTTTTTGGATTGGTGGTGCTGACGACCGCTTCTGGCTTTATTGCGCTGTCTCAGGACCTGTGGCAGATAGTCGCTTTCCGGGCTGTGGCTGGCCTGGGCTCGGCGATGATTATGGGCAACGCCAACGCCCTTTTGGCCGAGGCCTACCCCCCGGAGAAGCGCGGCCGGGCCTTCGCGGTGCCTATTATCGGGGCGCGGCTGGGCACGCTGACCGGGCTCGCGGTATTCGGACTGATGCTGCAGTACGTCGGATGGCAACCGATCTTTCTTACGTTCGTGCCGTTGGGGATCATCGCGCTGGTGGTCTCGCTCCCCCTTCTGAAAAGGGCCAGGACTGAACGGGCGGCGCAGGTAGCACCGGCCGGGAACGGTATCGGCATCGACTGGCTCGGCGGTGCGCTGCTGGCCGGGGGCGCGATCGTGTTCATCCTGTCAGGTAGCCACCTGCATGGGGGTGACGAGTCGTTCACGTCGTCCGAGGGGCTGACATATCACTTGCCCATGTTCCTGCTGGCCATAGGGATACTGGCCGTGTTCGTGGTGGTCGAGCGAATAGTGCGTAACCCGGTGGTCGACATGGGCCACTTCAAGGTGGTGTCCTTTTCGCTGAGCCTTTCTACGAACGTGACGTACCACGCATCTATGCTCGCCAGCTTCACACTGGTGCCCATACTCGTCGAGGAGAGCTTCGGGCTCGGGCCACTGTGGGTGATAGTCGTACTGCTGCCCAGCCAGGCCCTGGGCCTTTTCATGCCGCTGGTCGCAGGATGGATATACGACAAGTACCGCCCCGGATGGCTCAGACCGGTGATGATGGCGGCTATAGCTGGCGGCTTTTTGGTGCTTGGCCTGTCCGCTCCCCACGTCGCGTTCTGGGCAATGCCGCTGCTGATGCTGCCCATCGCCGTGGGAACGAATATGTTCAACCCCGTAAACAACGCGACGATCATGAACTCTCTTCCCACAGAGCACCGGGGGGTGGCGTCCGGCATGCTGGAGACGAGCAGGGAGATCGGCCATGCGCTCGGTGCAACTGCCGCAGCCGGGGTGTTGACGCTGGTGCTGCCCGCGACGTTGAGCCTCCTGTCGGAGGCCGAGGTGCGAAGCTCGTACATGGACGGCTTCCAGATGGCGGTTTTGATGGTGGTGTTCGTGCTGCTGTTCGGGGCGGCGCTCGCTTCGATTCGCAGGCGTTCTGGCCTGCCTGCCAGCACGGAGCCCGACCCCGCCGCCGCCGACACCTAGGCCGCACGCCCCCCTGCTATCATTCATCGCTGACTGGCCTCTTGGTCGCTCACTGACCCCTTGGCCGCTGACTGGCTCTGGGGGGGCCCGTAGGAGCCACAATTCGCGATGAATCGAAACGAGAGCGCCGTGAACTCGGCGCTGTTGACGTCGGTACTGGACCGCATCATCCCTCGCGCAGGCGACATGCCCGGCGCCGGTGAGGCGGGGGGAGCCGCGCGTATCGCGGCAAGACTCCGAGAGTCGGGGGAGTTGGCCGCGACGTTCGGGCGTGGCCTGGAGCTGATCGCTGAGAAATCGGCCGACGCGGGAACCGAGTTTGCAGCGCTGTCGGACTCGGACAAAGACGAGGTGCTCGAAGCGGTCGAGGCTTCCGACCCGGAGTTCTTCGCAGCGCTCATTCCGCAGGCATACGAGGGCTACTACACGAACCCGTCGGTGCTGGCCAGCCTCGGCGAAGAAGCCCGAACACCGCAGCCGTCGGGCCACAAGATTCAGCAGGGCGACCTGACCCTGTTAGACGCCGTAAGGGCCAGGGGTCCAATCTACAGAAACGTAGGGTAAGCGATGAGACCAAGAGCCGAAGAGCCCTAGAGCGAACGAAGTGAGTGGAGAACAAAGCCGATGAGAGCAGCCGTTTATATGGGAGCGAGACGCTTCGAAATTCAGGACATGGCCGTCCCGGAGCCAGGACCTGGCAACGTGCTGGTGAAGGTGAAGTACTGCGGCATATGCGGCACCGACGTGCACACGTTTATGTACGACGTAACGCCCCCAGGCACCCAGATGGGCCACGAGTATTGCGGCACAGTGGTAGCGCTCGGCGAGGGCGTAACCAACTGGTCGATAGGCGACCGCATAGTGGGTGGTGGTGGCACACCGCCGCCGGACCACGACGACCCGACGGCGTCTGACCCTCGCTTCAACTACCGTGAAATGGGCCCAGGGCGCGAGCCCATGTGGGCGCGGGGCTACGCCGAGTTCGTAGAGGTCGAGGCCTGGCGACCAATAGCCATACCAGACGGCGTGTCCGATGAGGCCGCCGCGATGGCGGAGCCGCTGGCGACGGCCGTGCATGCGGTACGCCGGTCGGCACTGAAGATAGGCGACACGGTCGCAGTGCTGGGCGGCGGACCCATCGGCCTGTTCACCATGCAGGTGGCCAGGGCGGCTGGCGCGTCCAAGATATTCGTCGCAGAGCCCGCACCCGCACGGACCCTGGCAGCCAGGGAGCTGGGTGCAGACGCTGTCATAGACCCGACCGAGACGGACGTGGAAGAGGCGATGGTGGAACTGACCGACGGCGTAGGGCCAGACGTGGTGTTCGAGTGCGCCGCCGCCAAAGGGACGCTCGACGACGCGCTGCGCACGGTGCGCAAGGGCGGCAACGTGACGCTGGTATCTCTAGCTTGGGAGCAAACGGCTCTCAACCCGGTCAACTGGATAGCCCGAGAGATCAAGTTCACTACCAGCTTCGTCTATGAGCCGGAGGACTGGAAGATCGGCTTGGACCTCATCCGCAAGGGCAAGGTGACGGTGGAGCCGCTAATGGCGACCGGCGCGATCATAGGCCTGGACGACCTGCAAATGACGTTCGAGCGACTGATGGCCCCGGCGTCTGACATAAAGATGCTGTTGGCGCCTTGAGTATTTCTGGGAGCCTGTATCTATCAACGGCGCAACGCCGCCAAGACTGGCTGGCCCCTCAATGCAGGGAGAGAGACGGCTCGTCACCGTGCTGTTCTGCGACGTGGTCGGTTCCACTGCAATGGCCGAGCGCATGGACCCTGAGGAGTGGGCCGAGGTGATGAACGAGGCGTTCGGCCTGATTATCGCTCCGGTGAACCGGTATGGGGGCACGGTCGCCCGCCTGCTCGGCGACGCCCTGATGGCCTACTTCGGCGCGTCGGTGGCACACGAGGACGACCCCAAACGCGCCGTCTTGACGGCACTGTCCATGCTGGAGGAAATCGCCCCGTTTAGGGAACGCTTCCGAAAAGAGTACGGGACCGACTTCGACATTCGAATCGGAATAAACACGGGGCGAGTGGTAGTGGGAGGCGTCGGCGGAAGCGGTACCGAGGAGTACACCGTCATGGGCGACGCGGTGAACGTGGCTGCGCGCATGGAGCAGACGGCGGACCCCGGCACCATACGGATCGGCGAAGCGACGCACAGCGTGGTCGAGCAATTGTTCGACTTCGAAGACCTGGGCGAGGTGGAAGTAAAGGGAAAGACGTCACCGGTGTCGGCCTTCCGGGCAATAGGCCGCAAGCTGGAGCCGGGCAAGCGCAGGGGCCTGGCCGGAAGCTCGGCACCCCTGGTGGGCCGGGACGGCGAACTGGGCACCCTCAAGCTGCTGCTCGACGACCTACGACTTGGTCGAGGGGGAATAGTCAGCCTCATCGGCGAAGCCGGGCTAGGTAAGAGCCGTCTGCTAGAAGAGGTCCGCGCTGAATGGGAAGCGGGGCACCCGCCGGACATCGACGAAGCTGCACGCGCGTTCGCCTGGCACGAGAGCCGGGGGGTCTCCTACGACGCGGACCGACCTTACACGATGTTCATTAGCCGAATGAAAGCGTTTCTCGGCGTAGGCGAACTCGACTCGCCAGGGGAAATTCGCGAAAAGATCGCCGAGGGCGTTCGGTCCATCCCCGACTTTGAGGGTGAAGATATTGTCGACTCGTTTCAGGCGCTTCTGTCAGTAAAGGCCGACGCCGTTGAAGCAGATGCCGAGAGGGTACGAAGCGGGCTTTACCACGCAATCGACAGGGTGTGGGGCGACCGGTCGTCGGAGGTGTGGGTGGGTGACGACACGTTCGTCATCACCCAGATGGACATTACCCGCTAGGTTTGTCCCGGCTTTTTGGCCCCCTACTGGGTGGGACAGTACCGGTAGCCGAACTCTCGCAATGTCTCGATCATGCGGGGGGTTCTGGGGTCGTCTCCCAGTTTCTTGCGCAGGTGACCGACGTAGACCCGGACGTTCTCTACGCCGCCGCCGCCGGGCCAGCACAGTTCCCCCAGGCGGTCGGCGCTCATGACGAGGCCGGCGTTTTGCACTAGTACCGCGAGGAGCCGGAACTCCTGCGGGGTCAGGTCTGCCGCGGTACCGTCTACTGCGACTTCGTGACGGGCGTGGTCGACCCTGAGGACGGCGTCACTGTAAAGCTCGGTATCTGCTGCGTCGCCCTCGGTGCGGGTGCGGCGAAGGAGCGACTCGACGCGGGCTACCAGTTCGGCTGTTCGTGCGGGCTTCACTATGTAGTCGTCGGCGCCGTTGCGCAGGCCGCGAACCGCGTCGTTTTCCCGGTCCAACGCTGAAAGAATAATTACGGGCGCGCTGGATACCTCGCGTATGCGTTCCAGCACGTTCCAGCCGTCCATACCGGGCATGGCGATGTCGAGGACGACCAGCGAAGGACGCCAGTGGAATAAGGTGCGGACCGCCTCTTTGCCATCCCTGGCCGAGGCGGCTTCGTAGCCCGCCTCTTCCAGTAAATCGTGTACCAGGTCGCGGACCGAGGGCTCGTCATCGACGACCAGAACCCGGTCTTTTTTACCAGCTGCTACGGCTATAACCATGACTTCTCGTCTCCGGCCACAAGGCCTTCCCCGCTCTATCTCCGGTGGCCGAAACTCGGCCGGTGGATAAAAACGTTATGGATATGAAACGCGAATTTGGTTAGGAAGTGGTTTGCAACCCATTTGCAATCCGCATGAATACTGGACTTTAGGGCAGTACCAGCGCCACAGATGACCGTTTGGCCCAGCCTTCGACGCCGTCGCCATAGTCGCCGGGGGGCAGTGCCAGGCGCAGCCATTCGTCCCGTTCGTCCACTACCGAGACCTCTATGCCCGCAGGTACTTTCAGGAAGTCGACATAGCTCGCGTCTGGGCCCGAGTACAGCGACGCCGACCGGGGCAAGACCGCATCGCCCACGTCGCGGTCGCCGTCGATAACCACGACGGTCACGGCGAACCCGACGAGCAGCAGCGCAATGGCAGAGACGTAGACCGTCGAGTCCCGAACGGCGTTTGGCAGGCGCGAAGCCCTGAACAGCGTCCAGCCGAGCACCGCGAGCAGCGCGGCTGCGAACGCGATTGCGCCGAGCGCCGGGGCGGGCACGACGCGGGTGACTGCGTCGGAGAAGCGTGCCAGGCCAGAGGCGGGCGCGAAGTAGTCACCATCCAGGCTCTGCCGTGCAATGTCCAGGTTGGCCTGGGCGTCGTCGTCGGCGGGGTCGAGGGCGAGCGTGCGGCGGAAGTTGAGCACGGCCAGCGCCGGTCGGCCCGTCTGCAAATAAGCGACGCCCAGGTTGTAGTACAGGACCGGGTCTTTCACCCCCAGCGCCACGACGTCTTCGTAGGCCTGGGCCGCGGCCCGGTAGTCGCCCAGTTCGTATAGACCCGAGGCCGCGTCTACGAGAATGCCCACGTCCGGGTTCCCCTCGTCTGGGCTTTGGGCATCGGGGCTTTGGGCATGAACTGGTCCTGCCATGACAACCGCCAGGCCGACGCCGAGCAGGGCGATGACACTTATTAGCGCCCTCACGATCATTGCAGCGCCTCGTCGAGCCTGCGGATCAGTTCGTCCACTCTCGCTTGTTTGGGGTCGTCGTCACCTGGCGCAACCGGGCGCATGCCAGGCGGCGCGAAACGCGACTCGTTGCCAGTGTCGAACACTTTGCGCACGTCGCCTACCAACCCCGCGTCGGCGCCCATGCGGCCCAGTTCGAGGGCCAGCCGGTCGCTCGCCAGGCCGCCAGCCGGTCGCCGGAGCACGCGCGACAGGTGATCGAGCAGTCGCACGTCCGGGGGCCGATCAGCCCGCACCGGCTCCAGTTGTCCGGCCTGAGAGCGCGTTAGTCTCAAGGCACCCAGCACGCGGCCCAGCCTGCGCCTGGCCCCGTGGACTTCAAGCGCAATCAGTGCCAGCAAGGGAATCGCGAACAGCGCCCAGTACCAGGCCGGGGGCGCGAACCCCTTGCCCTGTGTGGACAGCGGGCCGGTGACGGGCTTGAGACCGCGAGGCTGGTCTTGCGTGACGGCGGCCTCAGCGGCGGCGGAGGCTTCATCGGCGTCGGCCTCTCGCAGCGCTTCTTGCACGGCGACGATGTCGATGGAGCCGGGCTCGACCTCTATTCGAAGCGGGTCGGTGACCATGGTCACGTAGGTTTCGCGCTGCGGATCGAAGTAGACGTACTCGATGGCCGGGAACTGTAGCGCGCCGTCGGTGTTGGGAAGCAGCAAGAACGTGAAGGTTTTGCTGCCCCGTAGCACGCCCTGGAAAACCTGTGAACTGGCGTTCGAGTCCTGGCTGAACGCGCGCCAGTCACTTGTTTCCGGCAGCGAGGGTACGGGCAGCGCGTCTATATTTCCAGACCCTGAAATGGTCACTGAAAGCGTGGCCGGGTCGCCTCCCAAGAGCCTGCCAGAGTCCACCGACGCCTCAATGCGATAGTCGCCTACCGCCCCGGCGAAGCCGTCCGGCGCGTTCGCTGGAAGTGGCCTTACCTGGACCTGGACCGCCTGGGTCACCAGTTCTTCCGGGGGCTGTAGCGGGCTGGTCGACACCCTGGTTACGGACGGCTCGATGGTGACGCTGCCCACGAGTGTCGGGAACAGCACGGTGCGCTCTTCGTGCACGGTGTAGCGCCTGCCCGCCGCCTGCACGTCGTAGTCACCTTCGTCGCTCAGTTCCTGGTGCCAGAAGCCGTCGAAAACCGGAGGGGTAGAAGATCGGCGGACGAAGAAGGTGTCGCGCACCGCGTCGCGGACCACGTAGTACTTGCGGAAGTAGGTCAACTGCTGACCCAGATACGGGTTCGCATCGTCTACCCCCGCCTCAACAAAGTGGTCTTGCCCCGTCAGCGTGGACGGCGCATTGCCGGTGTTGAAGTCGAAGTCGGGGGTCGGGGTGGGCGCTGACCGACTGCCGACGCCCTGTGTTACGTCCAGTTCGATGGGTGCCGTCTTTTGTTCATCGCCATCAATTGAAATGGTGATGGGTCCGACGGTTATTTTGCCGGTGCGGGTGGCGGCCAGTCGAAATTGGAACTGGTGACGTCCAGCGGTCTTACCGTTCGTGGTGATCGTTTCACTGGACGAGATACTGCCGATCACGACCAACCCGTCAAGGAAAGGCAGCCGGGGGATCGGAACCTGATAAACGCCGTCGACGACGATAGTCAGCGTGATGACGTCGTCGGTGGTGGCGGTGGCGAGGTCAACTTCGGCGGTGACGACGGGGCTCTGGGCAGCGACCGGCGCTACCACGACCAGCGTGGTTACCAGCACCAGCACCAGGGCTAAGGCAAGTAATTTCACGCTACCAGTCCTGCGCCGGGCGACCGGGTTCGTCGCCGTTAAGTAACTGCCGCTGCTGCAGGGCCTCGGTGTCCTGCGTCAACGTGTCGAGTAGCTGTCGGGCCTGCTCTTCTGTGAGCGCTTCTTCCTGTCCGGCCTGGTCGGGCAGGTCCTGGTTGTCGCCCTCTTCGCCGTCTTCACCGTCTTGGCCATCGTCGGCGTCCTCTTCCTCTTCGTCGCCCTGTTCTTCCGGCTCCGGGTCGGGCTGCTCGCCCTCTTCTTCCTGCTCGGGGTCGGGCTCTTGTTCTTGCACACGTTGCAGCGCGAGTTCGAGGTTGTGCTTGGCGTCCGGCGCGCCGGGGTCGAACCGCAGGCTTTCGATGTAGGCCGCGACCGCGGCGTCGAAGTCGCCGTCTTCGTAGTGGGCGTTGCCTAGGTTGAACGCTATGTCGGCGGCAAGCTCGGGGTCGGCGGTCTTCAACGCCTGTTGCAGGTGGCGAGCGGCGTCCTCGTTTTCCTGCTGGCGTATGAGGGCGTTGCCGGTGTTGTAGTAGGGCTCGGGCTCGTCCGGCGCGGCTACTTCTGCTTTGCGGTAGCTCTGGAGCGCGTCGCGGAAGTTGCCCTGGACAAAGGCCTCGTTGCCGTCGTCGAGCAGCGCTCCCTGGGAAGACGTGCACGCGGCGGCCATGACCGCGAAGAGGGCAAGAATCAAAGCGACCAGCGTGATTCCCAAAATCACGCTGGTGCCTGTTTTTTGCGAGTGCTTTGCGTTCGCAGGGTTGACTCGGGGATCAGTTCGGCGGCTATCAGGGCCAGTACGGCTATGGCCAGGAATATCTGGAAGCGTTCGATGCGCTGAATCTCTTCCCTGCTACCCAGCCTGGTCGCTTGCAGGTCGTCGATGCGGCTGGCGATGGCGGCTGCGGCTCCCCCGGCCCTGAAGTAGCTGCCCCCGGAGGCGGCGGCGACGGCCCGCAGCGTCTCTTCGTCCAATCGCGACAGCACCTGGGTGCCCGCCCGGTCGGTCTTAAAACCGATAACGTTGCCCCGGCGGCCCAGGTCCGGCACCGGTTCACCCTGCGCGGAGCCGAAGCCTACGGTGAATATGGTGATGCCCTCTTTCGCCGCTTCTCCCGCTGCGGCGACGGGGTCGGTTTCGGAGTCCTCGCCGTCGGTCATCAGCAATATGACCTTCGCGCCCTCCCTGTCTTCGTCGAACGCCAGCGCGGCCATCTCAATGGCGCGGCCGATAACCGTGCCTGGCCGGGAGATGGAGTCGGTGTTCGCGGCGTCTAGAAAGCGCCTGGCCGTCAGATAGTCGGACGTGAGGGGCAACTGGATGAACGCCGAGCCGGAGAACAGCACCAGGCCGACCTCGTCACCGTCGAGGCGGGCCATTAGCTCGATCATCTCCAGTTTGGCCCTGGTCAGCCTGTCGGGCTTGACGTCCTGCGCCAGCATGCTCGCAGACACGTCCAGGACGACGACTACCTGCACGCCCTCCTGCTCGACGATGATCTCGCGCTCTCCCCACTGGGGACGGGCCATCGCTATGACCGCGAAGCCCAGCGCGACCACCCACAGCACGGTGCGCCAACGCCTGCCCGCGCCGCTGACGCCAATGAGCAGCCCGGCCAGCAGGTGCGGCTGCGCCAGGGTGTCCAGCGCCCGTTGCCGGGAGCGAGCGGCCCACACGATGAGCCCGACGGCGGCCGGGACGAGTAGCAGGGCGATGAGGACGAATGGCTGGCCGAATGACATGGTTATGGCAGCGTCCTGAGCAACGTCCGGTGCAATCCCAACGCGCCTATTAACAGCACCAGACCGGGGATCAAAACCCAGCCAGCCTTTTCGTTGCGCTGGGCGAAGGTGTAGGTCTCTATTTCTGACTTTTCCAGTTCGTTTATCTCGTCGTAGATGCGGTTCAAACCCTCGGGGTCGGTGGCCCGGAAGTAGCGGCCTCCGGTCAGTTCGGCTATTTCGCGAAGCGTGTCTTCGTCCAGGTCTATCCCGGCACCGAGTCCGCCGAATGGGGAGATGGTCGGCCTGCCCACGCCGATGGTGTACACCTTTATGCCCAGCACTTCGGCCGCAGTGGCGGCGGTGATGGGGTCGATGACGCCTGCGTTGTTCACCCCGTCTGTGAGCAGGACGATGACCTTGGACTCGACTTCCGAGTCTTTCAGCATGCTGGCGGCCGTGGCCAGGCCCATGCCTATGGCGGTGCCGTCCCTGATGCCCACGGCCCTGGCCAGTTGAACCTGCGCGGTCAGCCTGAGCAGGACGCCGTGGTCCAGGGTGGGCGGGGCCTGCAAGAAGGCCGACTCGGCGAATACCACCAGGCCCACCCGGTCGTTCTCCCGCTCGGACACGAACTCGCCTATTGCGAACTTCGCCGCCTCGATGCGGCCGCCGGGTCCCAGGTCCCGCGTGCCCATGCTGCCGGATATGTCCAGCGCAAGGGCTATGTCCACGCCCTCGCCCTTGACGATCTCTCTCGCGTTGCCCGTCTGCGGCCGGGCCAGAGCGATTATGAGCAGTGTCAACGCAGCCAAACGCGCGGCCGTAAGAATTGGTCCGGAGTAGGTGCGCCACGACCGTCGGCGCGGGCCCGGCGTGAGGTTAAGGCTCGGGTAACGTATGGCAGGGGTACGCATGCGGCGGGCGTATACGACGCTCGCCACTGCCAGCATGGGCACGATGAGCAGCACGATAAGCACTTCGGGGCTGGCGAAGGACATGATCAGGTCGGCTCCGAGCCAGCCCGGGCATAGTCGGCGTCTTCGGCAGCCTGCTTAGCGGCTTCCAATTTCCCGGCTTCGCGGTGCAGGTCGTGAATTAGCGCTACGGCGTCTGGAATGAGCACGTCGGCCTCGTCGGTAGACGGGCTGTAGCGGGCGAACTTCACCAGGTCTGATACGTACAGGATGGTCAATACACGGTGGCCCAGTATCCATTCCACAGAGCTGGCTTTTATCTGGCGGGACACCTCGGCTGTGGTGCTTTCGACGGCGTCGAGGTCGAACTCGCCGTCAATGTATTTACGTAGCACGTCGGAGGTCAGTACGTAGTGCTCTTTGAAGCGACGCTCCTGCGTCAGGCCCAGGTCGTGGATGCGGGCCAGTTCGGTGACGGCCCGCTCATATGGGGGGCGCAGGTCGGCTATTGGGGCCGGGACGCGGGCCGTGCGGCCACGAAGCACGTACACCAGCGCGCCGATAGCTATGGCGACGGCTGCCAGGCCCGCCAGCACCGCGCCGACGATGAGGCCGATTCTTGTGTCGGGACGCTCGGCCTGGGGGCGAATGTCGCGCAGTTCGCCGTCCTGCAATATGGTCGTCACGTCGACCGACACCGGGGCGGCTGTGCTCACGGTCTGGGCACCCGTAGGCGATATGACGGTCAACGCCAGTTCCGGAGTGGTTAGCTGGCCGGTCTGGAACACCTGGCCCACAAAGGTTATGCGAGTCGTTTCTGTGCCGTCAGGGTTCGTCGAGATGACGGGCGCTTCCAGGCCGCGTATCTCGAACGGCCCCCATTGGCCCTGGAGGACCACCGGACCGACCACGTAGCCAGCTGGGTGCGTCACCGACGCCGTCACACGCACCACGTCGCCGATGACGAGCCGGTCGGGGACGACGGCGAGGTCGGCCTCGAACGGTGCCTGGGCGCTCGCAACGCCCACGCCGAGAGCCCAAAACAAAACGGCCACGATGATTGCAAATCCGATGAGCGCTTGCGCGAAGATGCCCATAGAGCGAGCCCTGCGAGCGGGGAGCATTGCAATCATCGTTTCGTTACGCTCTCGTTGTATGCCGCGCCCGGCCGGTGCGGCGGGCTCGCTTTGCGAAGAAGTTGATCAGTTCGGCCGCGTAGTCCTGGCCGGTGGTCAGGCCTATGCGGTCTACCCCTGCCGCGTTGAAGGCCGCCCTGCGGGCCGCTTCTATAGACGCCAGCCGTTCGTTGAACTCACGACGCCAACCGGGGTCGGACGTGTCCACCCAGACTGTCTGGCCGGTCTCGGCGTCTTGTAGCGCCACCAGACCTATCTCCGGAATCGCCGTTTCCAGCGGGTCGTGCAGATCCACAACTACCAGGTCGTGCTTGCGTGCGACGACCTTTAGCTGGTGTGCGTAGCTATCTGCGGGGGCCAGGAAGTCGGAAATGAGAAACACTACGCTGCGGCGCTTCAGCACCGTGCTGAGCGTGTCCAGCGCAGCGCCGATGTCTGTACCGGTGCTGGCAGAGGAGAACGCCAGCAGGTCGGTCACGACTCGCATTACGTGCTTGCGGCCCTTGCGGGGCGGCACGAACTTCTCCACCTCGTCGGTGAACAGCACCAGGCCGACGCGGTCGTTGCTGGTGGTGGCCGCGAACGACAGCACCGCCGCCAGTTCGACGGCCAACTCTCGTTTCAGGCGGTCTACTGTGCCGATGTCCCCGGAGCCGGAAGCATCTACTGCCAGGATGACGCTTAGCTCGCGTTCTTCCACGAAGCGCTTCACGAACGGGACGCCCATGCGGGCGGTGACGTTCCAGTCGATGGTGCGCACGTCGTCGCCGAACTGGTATGGGCGCACCTCGCTGAACTCGATGCCGCTGCCCCGGAACGTTGACAGATATTGGCCGGCGAACGACTCGTTGACGAGCCGCCGGGTGCGTATCTCTATTTGGCGGATCTTTTTTAGTATTTCTGGTGGGATCATTGGTTTAAGCGCCGATCTACAGAAGTGTAGATTGACGTTCCCGGTTCCCTGTTAGGGAACCTCGATAGCGTCCAAAATGCGGTGGACGAGTTCGGAGCCGTCTACGTCGGAGGCCTCGGCTTCATAGGTAGTGACCACCCGGTGCCGCAGTATGTCCGGCGCTATCGCCTTGACGTCGTCGGGGGTGACGTAGCCTCGGCCGCGCAGGAAGGCGTGCGCCCTGGAGGCGGTCACAAGGTAGATGCTGGCCCTGGGTGAGGCACCGTAGGCGATGTAGCCCTTCAGGTCGGCCATGCCGAACGCGGCCGGGTCCCGACTGGCGAGCACGAGATCAAGCACGTACTCAGTAATGCGCTCGTCCACGTATATGCGCCGAACGGCCTCGCGTGCCTTGATGATGGTTTCGAGGTTGACTACTGGGCGCACGGGCTCGGGTTCGCCGATCGCCATGAGCGCAACGATTCGTCGCTCTTCGTCTCTAGTCGGGTAGTCGACCACGACCTTGAGCATGAAGCGGTCCACCTGTGCCTCGGGCAGCGGGTAGGTGCCCTCGTGCTCTACCGGGTTCTGGGTGGCAAGTACGATGAACGGATTGTCCAGCGGGAAGGTCGTGTCGGCGATGGTGACCTGCCGCTCCTGCATAGCTTCGAGCAGTGCGCTCTGGACCTTTGCTGGCGCCCTGTTTATTTCGTCTGCCAGCACGATGTTGGCGAAAATTGGCCCCCGGTGAATGCTGAATTCGGAGGTCTTGGGGTTGTATATCTGTGTGCCGAGCAGGTCGGCGGGCAGCAGGTCGGGGGTGAACTGGAGCCGGGAGAAGTCGGCGTGAATAGCCTGTGCCAGCGTCTTCACCAGCAGCGTCTTGGCCAGCCCAGGCACGCCCTCCAAAAGGATGTGGCCGTCCGCAAGCAGCGCCACCAGCACCCTGTCCACCATGGCCGTCTGGCCGATCATGCGCTTGCCCAGCTCGGCGGTCAGGTCTTTGAGGAACATGCCCTCGCGTTCGACCTGCTCGTTGAGTTCGGCGATCTCGGTCTGGCCCATCGACCTTGTCGTGGCCTCTCCCTTGAGGTGGCCCCATCCGATCATGTTGTCCATTTGCTCTTGCCTCTATGCGCTCTTGGCACTATTTGCTTTTGAACTCTTGCTTGTAAGCCCACTGGAAATACAACGGTCGGTCCCTATGGTCGGTTGTGTACGTTTCCCCGGCGTTGCGTAATTATTACGATCTCGAAACCCGCTGCGGCTCTTCCCGTATTAGATTAGGGGGACATCAGGTTGTTAGTAACCCGGTACGGTCCTAAAAATAACCCCGAACGTTGGGGCCGAGCGTTAGAAAGAAGCAGAGCGGCACGTGAACTCCGGTGGCAACATTCTGCTGGTAGAGGACGACCCGGCGGTCGCCATGAGCCTGTCCGAAGGCCTGGCACAGGAGGGCTTCACCGTGGACCACGTGTCTTACGGCACCGACGCCTTGCGAAAAGTCGCCACCACCCGGCCCCAGCTCATCATCCTCGACGTGCGCTCGCCAGACGGGTCGGGGTTCGACTACTGCCGCCGCATGCGGAAAATGAAGGTTCGCCAGCCGATAATAATGCTCACGGCGAGGCGAGAAGAGACCGACAAGGTAATCGGCCTGGAAATGGGGGCGGACGACTACGTCACCAAGCCATACTCGCTGGCCGAGCTCGTCTCGCGCATCCGGGCACACCTGCGCCGGGCCTAGGGCGATCTTTCGTCCGCAGAGGCCAACACGCTGTACGCGGGCGACCTAGTCATTGACCGGGGCCGGGCACAGGTGTGGCGGGGCGAGCGGCTCATCCCCTTAACGCCGACCGAGTTCAGGCTACTGGTCTACATGGCACAGAACGCCGGGCAGGTGCTGTCGCGCAGCCAGATACTGGACGCCGCGTGGGGCTACGATTCCGACGTGGAGAGCGAGCGGACCATCAACGTGCACATCCGCCGCCTGCGGGAAAAGGTAGCGGTAGAGCCCTCCAACCCGACGCTGCTGCTGACCGTGCCCGGCGTGGGCTACAGGCTGGCCGACTGATGAAGCTGCTAAGAGCCCGTTCGGGCTTCTTGGGGTCGATTCGCTGGGGATCGATTCACTGGGGCTCCATCAATTGGTCGCTGCCGGTCAGCTACGCGGCCGTCTCGGCCATCGCGGCCGTGGCGCTGGGAGCCGTGCTGATGATTACCCTCGCCGGTTACTACCGTAACCAGGAGAAAGACTATCTGCGTACGAACGGCCTGACCATCGCCTCCAACGCATCGACGCTTATAGGCACCGGCCTGCCGCTGGAGACCATCGAGTCGCAGCTACTCAGCCTGGCCTTTCTTACGCAGACCCGACTGCGCTACATAAACCAGTTCGGCATGGTGCTGGTGGACACCGGCGACCCGAGAGAGCTTGGGGACACCGCGACCATTTCGCTCGGCCTCAGTTCTGAAGGGTTCAGTCAGGAGTTCAGCCAGGCTGTAGAGGACAGCGTGACGACCAGGGGGTACCAGTCGGTAATTGAGGTGGGCGGCCGCCAGAGCACCGTCAGGGTGAGCGAGTCGATTCGGGTGTCCGGACCCGACGGCTTGGACCTGACCGACGACGTGCTCAGCGAAGTATCGGATTTGGTCACAGGCGACCTAGGGGACTCGACGCTGGTGTCCGCGGTCCCCGGTTCGGGCGGCCAGTTCGGCTTCGATCTCGGGCCCGGAGATCCCGGCGGGCCACGCTCAAACCAGGTCGCGATAGTTCCTCTTATCGGCCCCTCAGGGGATCTCGGCACAATCGAACTTTCTATGGGGCCAGCCGTAGGCAGTGAAGTGCTCACGACCGTCGCTTGGGGCTGGGCTATCTCCGGAGCGGTGGCGGTGTTGCTGGCGGCTACTGCGGGCTGGTGGGTCTCTCGTCGCCTGGCCTCGTCCATAGTCGGGCTGTCGGACGCGACCTCTCGCATGGCGGGAGGCGACCTGTCGGTTAGGGCCTCGGTTTCGCGACGCGACGAGATAGGTGAATTGGGCGACCAGTTCAACCTGATGGCGGGCAGGCTGGAAGAGACGGTGTCTACACTCAAGACCTTCGTTGCCGACGCCGCCCATGAACTGAACACGCCGCTTACCTCACTCAAAGCAGACTTAGAATTGGCGCGGCGGGAGATAGACCAGGCGGGTCAGGGGCCGGGCGAGGCAGGACGAGTGAGCGCACTGGTGGCGCGGGCCAGCGGTCAGATAGCCAGGCTGGAGTCGATATCTTCCGGCCTGCTGGACCTGTCGCGCATTGAGGCGGCCGGGCAGGAGGCTGTCGGCGCGGTGGACATGGCTGACATCATAAAGACAATTGAGGTCGACTTCGCTTCCCGTGCGGACCAGGCCGGGCTAACCCTGCGCACCAGTATTGACTCAGGGCAACCCGTTACTGTGCTGGGCCGGGCGTCGGAATTGCGAATGGCCGTGTCGAACCTGGTGGACAACGCCATTAAGTTCACGCCGAGTGACGGGTCTATCGACATCGAACTGAGGTTAGACGGCGACGACGCCGTCATTACCGTGTCCGACACCGGCATTGGCGTGCCGTCGGCCGACATGCCCAACGCTTTCCTGCGCTTCAGCCGGGGCCGCAACACGGCAGCGTTGCCGGGCAGCGGGCTGGGCCTGGCCATCGTCAAAGCGGTCGCCGAGGGGCACGATGGCGAGGTCTCGCTAGAAAGCCGCGCCCCGAGTCCCGCTAGCGCCCCTAGTCCCGGCAGCACGGGAGGCACGCGCGTAACGCTGCGGCTTCCCCGTCGGCTTCCACGCGACTGGCAATCCCCCTAAACTGTTGCCCGGCCGACGCTACGTCGGTGAATAGGCCAACCGACGATTCGTCGGTGAATTGGAGCAAAACCGTTGCTTTCCCCCGACCAGATTCGAGAGTTGAACGAGGCGTACGCGCGGGACTTTAACGGCCACGACGCACAAGCCATACGCCAGTACTACGCTGACGAAGTGAACTTCACGAGCGCGGGCAACCCTGAGCCCATAACCGACCCCGACCTCATACCCGGCAATATTGCGCCCATGTTCGTGGCGTTCCCCGACCTGCAGGTTGAGTTCTTGGACGACTTTTCCGAGGGGCTGTACAACGCACACCATTGGGAGATGCGGGGCACGCATACCGGGCCGCTTGGCCCGGCCCCAAACTCAGACGCAGGCGCCGTGGCACCGACCGGCAAGCCCGTGAAGCTGCGAGGCCTGACGATGATGATTTTCAACGAAGACGGCAAGATCGTCGACGACCATACCTACTTCGACCCCACTTCAGTAAATCGCCAACTCGGACTCGCATAGTCCGTTAAAGCTCCCATAGGATAGACCGATGGCTACAAGACCCCCCGCAAGATCCGCCCACCCGTATCACATGTACGAATGCATCACCGAGCAGCCGGAGGCGATTGCTCGCGTAATTGAGACTCAAGCCCCGGTCGCCGCTGAACTGGCCGCGCGCATCGAGGCGGCTGCCCGCGTGCACGTCGTCGGCATCGGCACGTCCTGGCACGCCTCGCTCGTGTCAGAGCACATGCTGCGGGCCGTCGGCGAGCGCCACGACGCCCGCGCCTGGAACGCCCACGAGTTCGTTGAGCATCCGCCAGAGTTGCTCGGCGAAGACGTGGTCATTGTCCTGAGTCACACCGGCCGCAAGGCGATCTCTCGCCGGGCGCTCCAGCTGGCCCATGAGGCGGGTGCGACTACGGCCCTGGTGACCTGCGACGACACGGAGGCCGATCTCTCTAACACCGACCTGGTGCTGAAGACCGGCGGCCCGGACAGGTCGGCGGCCTACACCATGAGCCACACCTCGGCCATGACGGCGATGGCGCTGGTGGCGGCGTCGATATCTGGCACGGCGTCTGGCACAGCGATGGGTGAAATAAAAGCACTGCCGGACGCTATTAGCGCCGCAATAGCGACGAACGACCAGACAAAAGAGCTTGCCGGGCGCTACGCAGACTCCCGCTGGCTGGCCTTCGCCGGTGGCGGGCACAATGCGGCCACTGCTTACGAAGCCGCGCTCAAGATCAACGAAGCAGCCTACCTGGTCACGACCGGGTTCGAGTTGGAGCAGTTCCTGCACGGCCCGTTCGTCGCCACTACCTCTGGCTGCCTGGTAACGCTGGTCGCGCCGCCCGGTCGTTACCACGCCAGGGCTGTCCAGGCCGCCAACGCTGCCAAGGCGACCGGCGCTGCGGCAATGGCGCTGGTGCAGGCGGGCGACCAGTCTTTCGGGTCGGCCGACGACACCATCGAGTTGCCCGCCGTAGCCGACTTTCTCACGCCAATTGTTTACCTGCCGCCATTGCAGCTATTTACCTACTGGCTGGCGCTTCAGAGCGGACCCAACCCGGACACGTTCCGCATGGACCAGCCGGAGCACAAGGCCGCCTACGACCTTTACGGCCTCTAATGGCCGGTGAGGTCTCGGTCGCCCGCACCCTTTCATCCCTTGCGGCCGGGAGGATAGTTGATCGCATCTGGAGCCGGGACCACACGGTGTGGCGCCCACGCCCAG
>Ga0114996_10003373_pt1 | contig 19888 bp, 17 predicted proteins | sample ArcticOcean_MG_C_4_FD_87039 | JGI IMG/M metagenome (GOLD analysis project Ga0114996, IMG submission 87039) | Marine microbial communities from western Arctic Ocean - ArcticOcean_MG_CB4_134 | ecosystem: Environmental > Aquatic > Marine > Oceanic | place: Arctic Ocean: Canada Basin | collected...
GTGAGCGGGCAATTGTGTCTGAGAGTTTTACCACCTGGCCCTGCCCAGAAAAAAGAGACAATGAGTTAAGGGTGGCAAGCGAGTTCATCCAAGAACTCACGTTCGGCTTGCTCAGGAGTTTTCTATGAGTTTGCCGAGTATTTTCGATAGCGAGCATAATAGCAATCGATGTAAACAAACAAGTCCCGCCTGAGCGAATCTGCATTAAACCTTATCGCAAATAAGCGCGTGAGCCGGCGCGGAGTTTTTCCGTTTCGGTTTCGGGGTTCATGCCGCCTTGAGCCATGCCTCGATGGGAAAGTCGCTCCTGAGATTGTGCAGTCCGCAGGCGGTTTCGATGAGCGAGTCCTCAAAGCCAGCCTTGAGGTTTCGGCAGATGTCGTGGGCGATGCGGAAGTCCTTGCGTTGTCCAAAGCAGCGTTCGATGGCGTTGCGGTGCGAGAGTTCTTGGTCATAGACCACCACACAACATCCCGTCGATCACCACCACTCTGTATTGTGTTCTTATGCTGCTCTGGTGTACTGACGTATTTGCTTCAACGAGAAAATCATACTGCTTCAGATGTCCGCGTAAACGGACTGTTCAGTGAGCCGGGTCAGTCGGTTAACTCCATCGGTGGGTGCGCAGGTCATGATTTCCGGATCAACTCCGGTCACCGCACAGTAGGATGAGCCAACTGCCTCGGTGAACCTTGCCTCTATACCGGCGTCGATCAGTGCGACGGCAGAGCCGCCAAAGCCCGCTCCGGTCATCCGGGCTCCAAAGCATCCCGGAGCTGCCAGCGCACAAGCCACCATCGCATCCAAGGCAGGACTGGAGACCTCAAAGTCGTCCCGCAGGCTTGCATGGGAGTCCTGCATCAGGCGACCAAGCTCATCCGGGTTGTTTGAGCACATGGCTTCCACAGCCTGCCGGACACGCTGGTTTTCGGTGAGAACGTGCCGCGCACGCTTAACTAGCTGCGAGCCCAGTGACTCCGTTTGTGACTCCAGTTCTTCAAACCGTACATCCCGCAACAGCGAGTGGCCGAGCCTGCGGGCCACTTCCTCACAAGACGCACGTCGCTCGTTGTAGGCAGAATCCACCAATCCCCGCCGCGTTCTTGTATCAAGCACCAGTACCTTTGTGCCTTCAGGCAGAGGAACCGGTACGGTTTCAAAACTGCGGCAGTCGATGAAGAGCGCGTGCCCAGCAACTCCACACCCAGAAATCAGTTGGTCCATGATCCCGCAATTCATGCCCACCCACTCGTTCTCGGCACGCTGAGCCAGCTTCGCGGCCACCTGCGGCTCCCACGGAACTCCGGAAGCTTCGGCAAAGGCGCGGATGCAGGCCATCTCCAAGGCCGCCGATGAAGAAAGCCCGGCTCCCCGAGGCACATCTCCGGCAAACACGCCTTCCCAGCCGGAGAGCGGCCAGCCCGCCTCCCGCAGCACCCAGGCCACCCCCTTGAAGTATTCCTGCCAGCCCTTTCCCTGGGTTTGAGGTTCCGTAAGGTTCAACTCCGCAGTCTCAGCAAAATCTAGGGAGTGGAGGACAACCCGGTGATCTGCACGGGGACGGAGGGCAATCCAGATGGCATGTTCGAGCGCGAGGGGCATGACGAGGCCCCCACTGTAGTCCGTGTGATCTCCGATGAGGTTCACCCGTCCGGGGGCACGGATTAGGTGGATGGGAGCAACACCAAAACGTTCCCGGAAAGCACGTTGAACACGACGCGCAATTTCCCTCATGCGGTCGCCTTGCGGTAATGAGAGGTGGAACATTCCCGGAGACAGGCGGCAGCGTGTTCCGCCGTGATGTCGCGCTGGGCCTCGGCGAGCATCTCGTAGCCGACCATGAACTTGCGGACGCTCGCCGAACGCAGCAGCGGAGGGTAGATGTGGGCATGGAGCATCCAAGGTTGGGTGGACTGACTTGAAAAGGGAGCGCCATGCCAGCCCATCGAATACGGAAAGCTCGTCTGAAAAAGATTGTCGTAGCGCGTCAGCAGATCCCTGAGCAATTCAGCAAGCGCAGCCTGCTCATCCCAAGAAAGGTCAGGCAGCCGAGCAGCATGCCGTTTGGGCAGAATCAGGGTTTCAAAAGGCCACACCGCCCACCACGGCACTACCGCCAGCCAGTGGTCGTTCATCTCCACCATCCGATCCTGCATGGCCAATTCGTGGACAGCATAGTCGCTCAATAGTGGAGAACGGTGGCTTTGGAAGTAGTCTCGTTGCCGCCGATCCTCTTTGCTGACCTCGTTGGGCAGGAAGTCGCTGGCCCAGACTTGCCCGTGAGGGTGGGGGTTGGAGCAACCCATCAACTCTCCCTTGTTCTCGAAAATCTGCACCCAGCTGTATCGCTCCCCCAACTCTTCAGTCTGCTCAGCCCAAACCTGCACCACTCTTTCGATGGCAGCCCGTTCCAGTTCGGGGAGCGTCAGGTCATGCCGTTCTGAGAAGCAAAGCACCCGGCAAGTTCCCGAGGCTGACTGAGCTTGGAATAGTGGATGCTCGGACTCGGGCACACCGACTCCCGGGAGTAGCGCCGGGAAATCGTTGGAAAACACGTAGGGGCCGGTATAGTCCGGATTACGGTTCCCTACGGCACGCGAATTTCTGGGACAGAGGTAGCACTCGGGGTGATAGGGCGGACGATTTTCGATTTGCGGGGAATGCTGACTTCCCTGCCAAGGTCGTTTGGTCCGATGGGGTGACACCAAGATCCACTCTCCGGTAAGTGCGTTCTGCCGTCGATGGGGGTGTTCGGGATCAGTCATTGCTGAGACGTCGTGACTTGTAAAGCATCAATCTGCTCATCCCGATCCGCGATCCCGATACTCTGTGTTTTTCACCCGCTGTAATGTCATCGCGGGTTCACCGCCGAGACGGCGCAGAAGCAGGGTGCAAAGCTGCTCGCCAGCCTCTTCAAGTGAAGCATGGTAGGCGCTGATTCCAGGCAAGTTAAATCCCAGAAAACGAGTACCCTCAAAGGCGATCAGACCAACATCAACCCCCAATTGGAGATTGGCGTTCTGCAACGCATTGAGCATCCCCAAGGCACTGGACACTCCGGGAGCAATGAAGGCCGTAGGCGGAGGGTCGAGCTTGAGAAAGCGATTCATGGATTCACACCCGGTTTCGAAGGATAGTACCGAGTTGTGAATCAAGTCCGGATCGACTTGAAGTCCAGCATCAGCAAAAACCCGTCGGTATCCTCGCAGACGGAGTCCCGTGTAATTTAGGAACTCAGGAGGATTCATGATCGCAATCCTGCGATGCCCCGCCTCCAGAAAACGCTGGGTGGAGTGATAGATCAGGTATTCGTGGTCAACATCGTAGAAGGGATGGGGAGTGAACAACTCTGTCCGACCAAACGTTACAAATGGAAACTCTCATTCTAGCAGATATTTAGGGTCTGCTGAAAAAGTCACGAAAGCACAAATAATTTTCACTTCACCAAAAGCGAAGATAAAAATACATTGAAAATCAGATAGTTGGTGGAATGGTGATTCCCCCATCGTCCAAAAATCGTATTCCATAGCCGTCACTTGCGACACCAAAGTGCAAGGTTTTTGAGCGGTTTGCTCGAAAAGCTTGCACTTTGACTACCTTTAGTGGGGGCACTCCACGAACTATCATAAATTATATTAGTTACTTGTATCAGTGCAAAGTGTTTTTCAGCAGACCCTATTTAACACGGGTGTCTTGGTCACGAGTCTGACCGATGATAAGACCGTCCGCTTTCCGTCCCTCCACGATTCGCTGAATAGGCAGAAGTAGATCTTCATGAGGCAGACGTGGATGGATTGAGAGGGTGAAATGAGAATCGGCCAACATACGAAGTATGCCTTGGCAATAGTACATGTAGCCCATTGTAGGAAAGGCACTTTGCGGTTCCGGAGAGAGAATCAGGGCAATGGTGTTCGTCTTGCCCGTACGCAGGAAGAACCCCCCCTTGATGGGGAATGTAGTCTAGGCGTTCAGCAGCCTCCAGCACCATCTGCTTGGTTTTCGGACGTACTTCCGGTCCGTCTTTAAGAGCACGGGACACCGTTGTGACCGACAACCCAAGGCTCTTTGCCAAGATTTTCAGCGTAGTTGGACGAGAGATGATAGAAAAACTTTCAGTAAGAAGTGAGCATCAGTTTTCTTGACTGCTCACTAAGTTCAAATGCACCAATGTGATATGGTTGCAGCCAAAGTACGATTTGATGGACACCAGAGCAAACCCGATAACGTCCCAAGGTGTCCGGGCCGCAGCTGAGCGTACCCAGCCCGCGTTGTTGTAGATCCAGATTAACATTAGTTTCTGGCCGGGGAGTGAGATCAATGGTGTGCCGTGCAGCATACAAGTCATCCGCAGAGAAGTGGCTCACACTTGCCGAGAGTGGTGGATCTGAACAAACAAGTAGACCCTGTTCACCATTTTCCAAAGCGAGCCAGCGAACTTCAGTGTGGTTACCATGTTCTTGTGGTAAGATGTAGGGAACATATTGATCCGAAACTGTAGAGGTGAAACGACCGAACCAACTCCCCGAGTTGCGATCGGCGTAGTTTTCATGCGGACCTCTCCCGTACCAATGGAAGGTTTCGAATCCCGGAAGCAGGGAGAGCGTCACCCCAAGGCGTGGCAGATCCTCAAGGCCTTGAGGAACATCAAACTGAAGCACTAATCTCAGGGCGCCCATAATCGTCGATTTGGCATTAAGTGCCATCCGGACTTCGTGGCCGCTTCCCGTGCGGTAAACTTGCGACTGCCTGATCTGCGGAAGCGCTTCGCTCACGCATCCATCCATCCTCCCCGTTTGCGTAAGCCGATTCAGCCCTTGGGCCAGCCAGCGACTCAGGGGCTGGTCTGGCGATCCGGTCCCACCCCGGGAGCCGTCGTTGTCGGTTGGGCAACGCCAGAGATTGAGCCGCAGGGGGGAGTTCAGCAGCTCGGCTTGATCCATTTGGATCGAGTCCAGTCCTCCTTCTGGATCAATCCGGAAGGAGGATTGGGTCCTGCCGGAGTCAAACTGAAGTCGAGAGTTTGAGCAGAGAGTCCAGCCTGCCCTTAGGCGATCCCTGCGCTCCGGCCAAGCAAGGGTCGGCAGGGACAAGGGCAACTGTTTCCACGCGACCTCATGTCCCTTCGGCCCCCACGCCGTTTCCTCCCGGAGGTGTGCCGAAACGAACAGGAAGGCATCTTGTCCAGAGTGTAGGGTTTCGCGCCGCCAAGGGATCGTCACCCGTTCCGTCTCTCCCGGAGGGGTGGCGAGCGGCGGGAGGTTCCCCGACTGGCAGACGATCCCGTCAATCTCAAGCCGCCATCGGAGATCGAAACCGGCCAGCGTTTGGAAGTCTTGGCGGTTCTCAACGGTCACGGTTCCAGCCCGCTCGTCTTCCATGCGAACGCGCACCGGTTGGGCCAGTTTCTTGAACTCCCACAGCGCCGGATGTGGAGTGCGGTCGGGCCAGACGAGGCCGTTGATGCAGAAGTTCGTGTCGTTGGGTTCGTCCCCGAAGTCGCCCCCGTAAGCCCAGTACTCGCGTCCGTCTTCCGCTGTCTTCCGCAACCCTTGGTCCATCCAGTCCCAGATGAAGCCTCCCTGCAAGCCGTGGTGCGCTTCGATGGCTTCCCAATACTCACGCAGGCAGCCGTTGGAGTTTCCCATGGCGTGGCTGTACTCGCACATGATCAGGGGACGGTGATCTTCGGTTGTCTTCGCCCACTCAACGATGTCTGCGATCTCCGGATACATCGGGCAGACCACATCCGTGACCCGGCATCCCGACACCTCTTGGCCTTGCCATGAACCTTGGTCGAAGGGGCGCAACGCCCCCTCGTAGTGCAGGGGGCGGGTGGCATCGCGGCCCCGTACCCATCCGGCACACGCCTCGTGGTTTGGGCCGCAGCCCGATTCATTGCCCAAGGACCAGAAAATGATGCAGGCATGATTCTTGGCCCGCTCCACCATCCGCTGGGTGCGATCCAGGAACGCGGCGCTCCAGCGTGGATCTCGGCATAAGCTGCTGTAATAGTGGTGTGTTTCGATGTTCGCCTCGTCCACCACATAAACCCCGTACTCGTCACAAAGCTCGTACCAGCGGGGGTGGTTGGGGTAGTGTGCGTTGCGGACTGCGTTAAAGTTGAACTGCTTGAGGAGCCGGAGGTCTTGGTGCATCGACTCCTCCGAGATCGTCTTGCCGTGATCCGGGTCATGCTCATGCCGGTTGACCCCCTTGATCAGGACGGGCCGGTTGTTGATCAGCAGTTGTCGATCCAGTATTTCGATGCGACGGAAACCCACCTGTAGAGCGGTGTGCTCAATGGCGTTTCCGGAGGGATCCACCAGGGAAAGCAGCAGCGTGTATAAATCCGGTGATTCGGACGACCACAGTTTCGGGCTTTCCATCTCCGCCTTCAGCCAAACCAAATGACCGACATTTGTGCGTTGCTGCAACGCTTGGGGCACTTCACCCACTAGCGTCGGAACCACTGCCTTGCCTGTCTCGTCTTCCAAATGTGCTTGCACCTGCCATCCGGATTCCGGGGAGTCCGTGAACCCCACCCGCACCTCCACCAGAAGCTCTCCCGCTCTCAAATCTTCCTTCGGGGTGGCTTGGGCGAAAACATCCTGAATAAAGGTTTTTGCGGTTGAGCAAAGGTAAACGTCCCGGTGGATACCGGCCTGCCACCAGTGGTCCTGATCTTCGAGGAAGCTGCCGTCGGACCAGCGCACGACCATGACAGCAACGGTGTTTTCTCCTAGGCAAACGTGGTCCGTGAGATCGAACTCGACCTCAGTGCGGGAGTCCTTGCCGATGCCGACGAACTCGTCGTTGCACCAAACCTGAAACGCGCTCTCCACCCCAGCGAAGTGCAGCACCGTGCGGCGGTTCTCCCAACCCTCCGGGAACGTGAAGGTGGTGCGGTACATGCCGGTCGGGTTTTGTCTTGGAACGTGTGGCGGGGACTCTGGAAAGGGCATCTGCACGTTGGTGTAGTGCGGACGGTCAAAGCCCTGCATCGTCCAGTTTCCCGGTACCTGAATCTCTGTCCATGCGGTTTCGTCACCGTATTCCGACCAGCACGTTTCAGGAACCTCTTCCGGAGCATCGAAAAGCCGGAATGCCCACAAACCGTTCAGGGAGAGAACCCAAGGGGAGTGATGGAAGTTGCGGGTGCGGGCCGAGGTCTCGTCCGGAAACGGCAGCAGGGGAGCGCGAGGGGGGAGACGGTTAACCCCGGTGCATTCCGGGGCTTGCCACCAGCGCCAGGAGGGGAAGGAACGCTCAGCCATTTCTGAAAACCTCACGGCTCCGGTGTTCCTCCACGAACCATGAATCGAGCAAGTGCCGCTGGGCCCGCTGTTCGGAGAGGGGGAGGTCGAAGAACGAGGCCAACATGGTTTTTCGACAGTTCTGGTGTCCACAGGCGCACGTCCAGACCACACCACCGTGGCAGTTGAGCAGGTAATCGTAAGTGATCTCCTCACCGGGCTTGATATCACTCAGTGCGATCATGCGGCGCAGCTTATCCTCCCCGGTTTTCACGAAGGTGTTCGGTTCACAGCAGTGGTTGATGCAGCGTTCGGGAATGCCCATCAGAATTTGCCGTCCTTTCGCCAGCCAGTCGCAGTGATGTTCGAACTCGCCCTTATCCGAATCCAGCGGGTTTTCCGGAGTCACAACGCGGGAATCGTCGAGGACATGAACCACGTCGCCTTTCCGGGACAGGCGGCAGGCAAATACGCCAGTGCCATGAATGGGCGATGCCTCGAGTTTCAGTCCGGATGCTTCTCTCGTCATGCGACCAGTTGCGAGAGGTACTCGCGATGCCCTGGACTGCCTTGGATCATGCGCCGGTGTTCGGCCTGCAAGTCTTGAAACTGTCGTTGCGCAGGGTGCTTGAGGTTGCGTTTTCTCATCTCGGAGCGTGCAAGATTCTGGTCGAGCAGTCCGAGTCCGTCGAGTACTGGATAGTAGAGCTGGGTCTCGACGTGCGGCAATCCGGAGAGGTTAGGAGTCGAAATGCTTCATCACCGGCATCTCGCGTCGCCATTTCTCCAGCCGACGTTGCGATTCCTCACCGGGGCAGTTTTCTCGGACATGCCGCCAGAACGGGGTGTCTCTGCGCTCGCTGCGGTAGTGGATGTTGAGGAAGGTCTTGAAATCGTCGAACTGCCGCCGGATCCGCTTGTTAAACCGATCACGTCCGGAAACGTTTCCGTCGAGCGCATCCCGCAGATATTCTTTGGCAAAGAGGATCAGTTGCACGAGCGTACTGTGGATGGAGGTCGCTTCGAGCGGCTCCAAGAATCCTGCGGACAGCCCGACGGCGAGGCAGTTGCCCTTCCACGCTTCGCGCACCCGCCCGACCTTGAATCGGATGTCCTGACGCGGCTCGACCGGGTGCCCAAGCTTGGCCTCGATCTCCAACTGTGCCTGTTCCGGAGCGAGATACTCGTCGCAATAGACGTAACCGCAGCCGAGCCGGTCCTAGGTTGGAATCTGCCACATCCAGCACGACCCTTGCACCCAGACAAGTGTGTAGGTGGAATTTCGGAATCCATATTAAATAATTTTTAATTCACACTCCCCAAGATTCACGTGCTTTTTCTATTTCTATCGATCTACCTTTTTCATGAGCTAATGGGTTTTCTCCAATCCATCTATTATCTATCACATCTGATGCAGGCTGAAACCTGACATCACATGTAAAACGCACTTTATTTAATTCATTTCTTAAAGATCCATGAAAAGTATATATATTGATTATCACCACATCTCCAGGATTATAATCACCCAATAACCAATTAGTTTTAGTCATCTCACTTAATTCAGTGTAATTATTCGTAAACCATCCACCTTTGATCAAGTCTCTGTCAACATCCATTTTACCATAGGTATCTCTAATTTTTTGAAGATTAGAATGATTATGGGATTTGTCTAAAACAACCATCGGACCATTATCACGTGATACTTCACCAATTGGGATCCACATTGAATGAAGTTTTTTTGATCCACGCCCCATATAAACAACATCCATATGAGCTTGGGTACCTGCTACATGTTCACCAACAGTTCTAACCCATTTATAGTCATATGTTCTTGCGGGTTCATCAAACAGGCGTGAAAAAAAATTGAAACAACTGGGATGCTCCACCATTCCTAAGAAGTCAGGATGATGAGTTATTTCTTTTTTTCCTCCTAAAAAAAATGTGCCTTTTTCACTAATTGGGTATTCAAAAGTAGATGAATTAGAAAAACTTCCATTTTCTTTTAAATTTTCATAGATGATTTTTCTTGCTGCAATAACATTTTTTTGAGGAATGAAGTTACGTAAACATAAGTATCCATCTTCATTTAAACGGTTTTTAAGTACAGCTATATCTTCTTTAACAAATGAACTTCTAATCTCTCCCAAAACATCATCTAAAGAAACTAAATCTTCACCCAAATAAAAACTCATGTTCTATTGAATCAATAATATTTAAAAAAAAACTTTAACGAATATATGATAATTATAGTTTAATTTAATTTAGGAATCATATCACCATGCGCATCAATCATTTCATCAGTTAGTTTCCAAATTTCATCAATGGAAAGTTCTGCTGCAGTGTGAGGATCCATCATAGCTGCATGATATACATGATCTCGTTTACCAGTAATAATTGCTTCAACAGTGAGTTGTTGTACATTAATGTTTGACTGGATGAGAGCTGCTAGTTGTTGAGGTATTTTTCCTATACGTGTTGGAGAAACACCTGTCCTGTCAATAAGACATGGCACTTCAACACAAGAATCATCTGGAAGATTGTCTATTAAACCATTATTCATAACGTTTCCATTTATAACAACAGGCTTTCCAGTAACTACCGCACGTATAATTTCTCCTGCATATTCATTTGATCGATAAGACTCTAACTTACTTTCTTCCTCAAGTGTTTTTGAATAGTCTTTCCATTTCTTAATAGAATATTCACACCGATCAATATATTCATCTATTGGAATTTGAAATTGTTCAATTAAATCTGGTCTGTCTCTTTTAATAAACCAAGGAACGTATTCTGCGAAGTGTTCACTAGATTCAGTAACAAAATAACCTAAACGATTTAACATTTCATAACGAACTCTTTCTTTTAAGAACTTCATTTTTGATTCCTCTGGTCTTTCTTTTTGTGCCCTAGAGGAATATTCATCTTCACCTTTAGATATTTTTTTTGCCAATTCTTTAAGTCTAGGATACAGATCTTCTTTGGATCCATCTGCCCTTCTTTTCTCAAATTTGAGATAAAATGCCATATGATTAATACCTGCACATTTAAAATCTATATTTTCAAAGTCTTCATTTAAATCATCTGCAAGCATTTCTGCAGTACCCTGTACCGAATGACATAAACCCACACTTTTAATTTCCGGGATTAATTTGTTAATTCCAATCATATTCATACACATTGGATTTACATATTGTAGCCATATAACATTAGGGCAAATCTCCATTATTTTTTCTCCAATTTCGACCAGAATTGGAATTGTGCGTAATCCTCGCATAATCCCTCCCATACCCAAAGTATCTGCTATAGTTTGACGAAGTCCATATTTTTTTGGAATTTCAAAATCAATTATTGTTGCAGGATCGAATCCGCCAACTTGAATAGCGGTAATTACAAAATCAGAATCTTTAAGCGCTTCTTCATAGTTATCATAAGTATTAATTGATGGCGAAACTCCTATTTCCCTAGCTACAGCTCCAACAATTAATTTTGATACTCTTAATCTTTCTGGATCAATATCCATTAATGATATGTCAATAGATTTAAATTCATCCATTAACAAAAGATCTGTCACAATTCTTTTAGTAAAAACAGAACTCCCAGCACCAATTATACAAAGTTTAATCATTTGCCTCCAAGTATGAGTTTATTCCTTTTAAATTTTGATCGAAGTGACAAGCATAAAAATGATTTTTTTTAATATTATTATTAAATTCTGGAATTTTTTTCTTACAAATTTCTTGTGAATAAGCACATCGACTTGAAAAAACACAACCAGTTATTTTCTCCAAAGGTGAAGGCAATTCACCTGTTAGCTTAATATTGTTTAATTCATTATTATTATTAGGAATGGGAACTGCAGAAAGTAGAGCCTCAGTATAAGGATGTTTCGGATTATTAATGATATCTTTCTTATCACCAATTTCCACAATTTCTCCAAAATACATTACAGCAATACGATCTGACACTAAATCAACCACGGATAAGTCATGTGATATAAATATTATTGACAGTTGGAACTCTTTTTTTAATTGTAAAATTAAATTAATTATTTGGGCTTGAATTGAAACATCTAGAGCAGAAACTGGTTCATCAGCAACAAGAATTTTTGGATACATTATCAGTGCTCTTGCAAAAGCAATCCGCTGTCGCTGGCCTCCAGAAAAAGAGTGAGGATATCTTTTCATATAATTAGGGTCTAAACCTACTTTCAGCATAATTTCAGATACTTTTTCTGTAATCTGATATTTATTATAATTATAATGAACGTGTAGAGGTTCAGCTATTATATCTTTAACAGGTAGTCTTGGATTCAGAGAAGTAAAGGGATCTTGAAAAAGCATCCTAATATATCTTTTGTATTTTCTAAAATTTTTTCCATCTAAACTATTTAAATCTATTTTTTCACCATCAATATTTATTGTACTATTACCACTTGAAGGTTTTTCAAGGCTGACAATAGTTTTTCCTAAAGTTGACTTTCCACAACCACTTTCACCAACAAGTCCAAGAATTTCATTCTTATGCAATTTAAAATTTACACCATTTACTGCGTTAAGATATTTTTCTGTTTTACCAAAAAAGTTCGTTTTATAAGGAAATTTTTTGTATAAATTTGTCACTTCTAATACTGTTTCCATTTTATCTTACCGTATATGGGTCTACTGCATCCCTAATTCCATCTCCAACAAAATTAAATCCTAGTACTGCAAATATAATAAAAAATACTGGTGAAAGAATCCATAAATGGCTTCCTAAAGTTTCAATTGATTGTGCATTTTTCATCATAAAACCCCAACTAGTCATTGGTTCCTGAATGCCTATTCCAATAAAACTCAAAAATGCTTCAGATAAAATCATTTGAGGTATTGTTAATGTTGAAACTACAATTATATGGCTCATACAATTTGGATAGATATGTATAAAAATTATTCTTAAATCTGATGCTCCAATTTCTTTAGCTGAATTAATAAAATCTGTTTTTGCAAAAGACATAACTTTCCCGCGGATTTCTCGTGCTGTGAGAGTCCAGCCTAATAAAGTAAAAATAAATATCATAATCATAAAAACATCAAAAGAATCCATATAAGGTGGGATTAACGCAGCCAGTGCTATCCAGAGCGGAAGAGCAGGTAACGCAGTAAATATTTCAACTATTCTCTGAATTATCCAATCAGTTAAACCTCCATAAAAACCCGATAAAATACCTACAAATGATCCTATAAACACACTAGACAATACAGCTAACATACTTAGGGTTAGTGAAATCCTACCCGACAAACAAGCACGTGACCATACATCACGACCTAACTTATCTGATCCAAGAAGAAAAAATGGTTCTGAAGAATCTTCAAGAGTAAATAAATGAAGATTAGAAGGAATTAAATTAAATAATTTGTATTCCCAAGTTCTTTCAAAAAAACGTATATTTTTTTTTTGACTAAAATCTTCTTTATAAAAAGTTTCAAAAGTTTCAAGATCATATTCTTCAATTCGTTTATAGACAAATGGACGAAAACTAAAATTATTGTTTTCATCTAAAAAATGGATTTTTGATGGAGGGATATATATGTGATCATAGTTATTTTTATAAGGGTTGTTTGGAGAAAAGAATTCAGCAAATACTGATAAAATTATTAAAATAGACAACATTATCATTCCAGTAACACCTGGTATGCTTTTTAAAAAATTTTCAAAAACCAAACCAAAATGAGTTTGTTGATTTAAATCACTCATGTAGAAATCCTAGGGTCCAACCAAGCCAAACAAAGATCAGCTAAAATATTTCCTACTAATAACATTATTCCATAAACAAAAAGAAAACTGCCTGCGACATAAATGTCATGTTTTAAAATAGCTGTATAAAACATTGGAGCCATTGTAGGTATACTTAGTACAATAGCTGCTTCTAATTCGCCTTCAATCATATATGGGAAAATCATCCCTTGATACATAATAATTGGGTGAAGAGCATTTGGTACTGCATGTTTAATAATAACTTTACTTTCCTTTAAACCTTTAGATCTTGCTGTTTGGATATATTGAGAATTAATTACATCTAAAAGATTACCTCTCATCACTCTAATATTTCTAGCCAACCCACCTAAACCAGCAATTAAAACTACAGGTGCAATATGAATCAATAAATTTAGTAATTTATCAAAAGACCACGGTGCCAAAGCATATTGAGGAGAATATAATGAAGAAACTTCTTTTACATCAAAATGAAATACAAGGACAAAGTAAATTATTAAAGCAAGACTAAACCTTGGTACTGATGTTAACAAATAAGAGGTTACTGTAATTAAATTATCAAAAATACTATACTTGTATCTGGCAACATATATTCCTAATAATATACCTATTACAGTAGTAATAGCATGAGCTAATAGTGCAATTAATAATGTTCTAGGCAACCTTTCAAGTATTAGTTCACTAACATCTCTTTGATAAGAAAATGAATAACCAAAATTACCTTCAGTAATAATATTTTTAATCCATATCAAATATTGAGTAAATACAGGCTTATCAAGCCCATATTTAACTCTTAATTTTTGAGCCATTATGTCCGCATCTGACTCGGAAACACCTCCTAGCGTCATTATTTCATTTTTGTAGGTATTGGCATAGTCACCAGGAGGTAATTGTATTATTGTAAATGCAATTAAACTAATTCCAATTAACACGGGAATTGATGTTAATATTCTTTTTATAAAAAAGAATAGCATTTGTTAATTTTTATAAAATAATTAGTAGGAAGAAAAAAGCCCTGATTATATAATCAGGCGCGGATTCAACTCGTAAGTGCAACTCTGACTTTCGGCAAGAGGGGAACTACAGTAGCCTCGTGGCTTTTCTCACCGAGCAAAGCAAGAGGAGCACAGATGAGAGACTACACGCAACTCACCTCAGAGGAACGATACCAGATTGAGGCATTTTGAAAGCGGACCATAACCAAACTGAGATTACCTCCGTGCTGAAGCGTCACAAATCCACAATCAGTCGGGAGGTCGGGCACAACCGGGGGGGGGCTTCGCGGCTACCGCCCCCATGCCAGCCTTGTCCACATGCTCACCTCTCTGACAACGGCAAGGAGTTCTTCCACCATCAGGTCGTCGCCGAAGGTGCTCAACGCCGATGGCCACTTCGCTCACCCCTGCCATTCCTGAGAGCGCGGGCTCAACGAGAACACCAACGGACTCATTCGCCAATACCTGCCCCCAAAGGCACGGACTTCCAGACGCTCACACACAAGGAGGTCCAAGGCATCATGGACAAACTCAACAACCGGCCCCGCAAATGCCTTGGCTTCAAGACGCCCAATCAGGTATTCTTTGGGATCAAACCACCTATTGCACTAGTGAGTTGAATCCGCGAGGGCTTTTTTATTATTTATTAGTATAAATTGGAATAGTATTAGGGAGAATTTCTGGTTTCTGTTCTCCCTTTTCGACCCACATTTGATCCGGTTGAGCAGAATTTGGCGCCCACTGGTACATAAAAACAGGTGTGCCAGCTACCCAATTTTTAAGCCTCTTATGAGCTATCTGCCCATATCTGCCTACTACCGTGCCTATCAAATAAAGGTTTCTAGTATAGATGTTATTATATTTATACATCAAAAGTTTTCTCTTATTGAAATCAGGTTCCATACTGAATTCCTTTACAATACTAACTAGCTTCTTTTCGAAAGGCATAAGTTCTCTACCTTTAGAACCTTTTTTGTGCCATTCAGGAGTATTTACCTGCAAAGCAGCTAAGTCAGTATATTTTGCATAAGGAACCGCATATTCCTGGCCTGATCTGTCAATCCACATTTCAAATTCTCCTGAATCTGTTTTTACAGAAGAATCTGGTACAGGTCTTGGATTGACCTTGATTCCTACATCTGAAAGTAAAAACAGAACCGTGTCTGCAACATGTTGAGTTGCAGTGGCACCTGTACTGGTCATTAATTCGAAAACTAATTCTTTGCCTTTCATTGGCCCAGAAGTCCATTCTCTCACCCCATTTCCATTAGTGTCTTTAAGTCCTAATTCATCAAGCAACTGTTTTGATGAAGGCGGATCATAATCGTAAAAAACAACCGAATCTTCATCAAAATAAAGAGAACCAGGTGTTAATCCACCAGCAAAAGGTCTTAAAAATGGGCCTTTAACAACAGACTGAGCAATTGCTTTTCTATTCAAAGCATGACTAAGAGCCCTCCTGAATTTAAAATTCCGGAATAATTTTCGAATTTCTTTATCCCTTGTATTTTTTACACCGTGCGTACTTGACAGATTAAGGATTAAAGGAAAAGACAATAACTCTGGTCCCCATTCGACAATAAAATGTGAATTTTTGTCTCTAGACCGTTTAACTGTCTCAATAAAAACACTTGGGTTTTCAACATTTGATTGATCAAACTTATCTGCTAAAGCTCCGAGTGTTCTCCCAGTACCTTGATTACCTTTAACCCAAGAAAATTCATTGAGATAAGGAAGTTGCTGGCCACACTGATCAACCTTCCAGTAATAGGGGTTTCTTCTCGCCACTAACAGTTCATCAGTTTTATATACCACCATTACCCATGGTCCCATTGATGGAACTGGGAGGTCATTAGGCGGCATTGCATTTTTGTATGCATCATAATCTGAGTTACTGTTATATCTTGGATGAAAAGGTTTAAGCCAATGTGAGGGAGCTATTGAAAAATCCAGATAATCCATATTAAATAAAAATGCAACTGGTTTTTTCTTAGGAAAAGTAAATTTAATAGTATACTTGTCTAAAGCAACCAAATTAATATTTTTCCCATCTATTTGCCATGCTTTCCTATCTTTCCAAGAATTAACATTCGGATCCAAGATATTATCTTCCCATGTAAACATAACATCTTCTGAATCAAAAGGGTCACCATCTGACCATTTTGCTCCTTCAATTAATTTCATCGTTAATTCATAACCATCAGCAGACCACTGCCAACTTTTTGCCAAATTTGGCATAGGAATTGCCTCATCACTTCTTCTTGGAATAGTTCCACTTTTTACTAATGCCTCTAAATAAACATAGGTAATACCCCACCATCCATTCCTGACTCCTGCATAAAGATTATGACCAGCAGTTGGACTTGCGGAAAAATATCTGAAATGACCACCATAATTTCCACATCCATCTCTCATACCTTTAGTTAAAAAAACCTGCGGTTCTTTAGGTAACCTATCTTTAACCGGGGGTATGACCCCTTTCTGAACAAAAGAATCCATCCACTTAGGCTGGGAATATTTATCAAAACCCCCATACGTTAATATATCGCTTAAAGGTTTTTTATCAGGCGGTTCTCCTCCAGGCATTGCTTTACCAGCAGGATAAGGAACAGGCTCCTTAACAGCATATAAAGTTATAGGCACCAAACTTATTATTACTAATAGCACTTTTTTAATTGAGTTCATTTTTTTCTCCTATAATTTAGATTAAAGAATAAATTGTTTATTTCCGCTAATTAATTCATAGGCATCTCCTGTAAATTATTACAAAAAGCATAGTGATTGTTATTTATTTTAATTTTATCAGGATACTTCTCTTTACAGTTATTTGTAGCAAAATTGCACCTATTATAAAAATAGCAACCTTCAATATCTTCAGTAGGACTTGGTACTATACCGGGTATTGTCGGTATTTCCTGGTTATGCATCCCAAATCTAGGAACAGAATTCAAAAGCCCTATTGTATAAGGATGTTTAGGATTATTAAAAATATCTTCTTTTTTGCCTTTTTCTATGATTCTACCTAAGTACATTACTGCAATCTCATCAGCAATTTTTGAAATCACTCCAAAATTATGAGTTATAAATAAAACTGAAGTTTGAAATTCTTCTTTTAATTCTTTAATTAAATTTAATATTTCTGCCTGTATAGTAACATCTAGTGCCGTAGTTGGTTCATCTGCAATTAATAGTTTGGGATTACTTGCAATGGCAATGGCAATCATAACTCTTTGCCTCATACCCCCTGAAAAATGATGAGGATATTGATTCATTCTATATTCAACATCATTAATCCCAACTCTTTTTAAAAGTTGTTTGCTTTTTTCTATAGCAGATTTATTATCGATTTTTTCATTGATTTTTATTTTTTCGGTAACTTGTTTCCCTATTTTGAATAATGGATTGAGTGATGACATTGGTTCTTGAAAAATAAATCCAATATCACTACTTCTTAGTTTTCTGAGTTGTATACTATCTGAATCTAAATTTACTATATCAAAAACCTCATCATTACTGTAAAAATTTATATTCCCTTCTACTATTTTTCCCGGAGGAGATTGAAAAATTTTTAACAATGACATTGCCAAAATACTTTTGCCACACCCGCTCTCACCAACTAAGCCAACTGTTGTATTTTTTTTTATATCAAGAGAAACTCCATTAACAGCTTTTATTACTTCTTTTTCTACAAAAAAATGTGTACTTAGATTGTTAATTTCAACAAGACTTGTTTTTCCCATTATTAGTTATTAAAAGCCTGGTCTTCTACTAACAAAGTAGCATTTTCACTATTTTGAAGTTCCTGAGTACTACGTACTTTCATTCTTGCAGCGCCATCCCAGTTTTTCTTATTTACAGTTGAAGTCTTCAAACGTGTTTTTGCTTTTTCAATCTCGGATTCATATTGAGGAAGCCAAGAAGATTGAGCAACTAGCATTTCATCAACCATTGACCAAACTTCATCAGGTGAACAAACTGCGCCAACAAGGGGATCATGAAGAACAGCTAATTTCAACAAATCTATATCTCCATCAAGAGCAGCTTTGACAGACATTCTTTGAACATCAATGGAAGTCCTACAAGCTGAAGCACATGCATCTGGCAGTTCTATTCCTGATGCCATATGTAATCCAAATCGGTCTACAAAACCAGTTGATTCTATAATACAATCATTGGGAAGATTTACAACTACTCCTTTGTTCATTGTATTGAAGTGTCCCCTATAAATCCTTCCAGTTTCAATAGCTTCAATTATATAACTACAATGCTCTGTTGAACGTTTATAATTCGAAAAATTAATTCCTGATTCATCAAGCCACTTAGGAAAGTCTTCTTCAAACCAATTTCTTTTTTCCGTGCATACTCTTAGATAACCTCCTGTCTCACCATGAATCCACTCAGACAAGTCAATCCATTGATTAATTTCTTCTGGTCTTTTACGATACCATGGTAAATATTCGCTTAAATGACCATTACTTTCAGTTGAGAATACTCCAAAGCGTTCTAAAACATCAATACGTACTTTTTCCTGACTTGAATAAACTGGATGCTTTTTAAAAGCCTCAATAAGTTCATCTTTGATAATCTTTCTTCCTTGAAAAAATAATTCAATGAACCAAGTCATATGATTTATCCCGCTACAAATATAATCTAATTCAGATTCATCTCCTGCCCCAAGGACTTCAGCAATTTTTCTAGCTCCACCTTGGACTCCATGACAAAGGCCTATTGTATTTACGTTCCCTGCTGTCAGTGCCGCCCATGTGTTCATCGCCATTGGATTGGCATAATTCAGAAATAAAGCATTCTCATCTGAATAAGCATTAATATCTGAACAAAAATCTAATATCGCGGGAATGCTTCTTTGGCCATATAAAACTCCACCAGCACATACCGTATCTCCAACACACTGATCTATTCCATATTTTAAAGGAATTTCTATATCGTCTTTAAATGCGGAAAGACCACCAATTCTAGAACAATTTATTATATATTTTGCCCCTTCTAATGCTTTTGGTCTTTCTAATGAAGTAGTGATTTTTGCAGGAATTTTATTTGCTGAAATATCCTTTTCAAGTAGTTGCTTGACTAAATCAAGATTTTTTGATGAAATATCTTGAAGAGAAAATTCAACATCTTGAAGTTCGGGGACCTGAAGAATATCTCTAACAAGTTTCTGGGTAAATCCCACACTTCCAGCTCCAATAATACTAATGCGTATATTTTCACTCATGATTATAAAATAGTAGATTATTTAAAAATTAAAGTAAATAATAAAAATTAAACTATTAAGTTGTTGTAATAATTATAAATTTATAATTTGTTGGCTGTATACCGAAAAATGTCAGTTTAATACTATTAAGGTAAGTGTCAAGAAAAAAATTACTGCTACCGTCAGGACTTACGCAGAATTTATTCTAAAATACTGATATTATTGACTTAATTAAAAATACCTCAAATCCATTAATTCTTTGGGATCATTAATTCTTTTAAAAACAACCCCAGTTTTTTGCGTAAGTCCTGATGGAAAACAGATGGCGACCCTAAAAAGATAATGTTTATGTTGGAGAGATTCGTAATGGTCTTCCACACGGGCAGGGAACCTTCACTTTACCTGATGGAAGAAAGTATGTCGGGGAATTCAAGGACGGCAAGCGGCACGGACAGGGAACCGCCACTTACCCTGATGGAGCAAAGTATGTCGGGAGGTGGCCGGACGACAAGATGCACGGTCAGGGAACCATCACTTTTTCTGATGGAGCAAAGTAGACCCTATTGGTAATAGAACCACCTGTGCTAGACTGGGTAGGCACGACCAACACAGGAAGCCCCAATGATCAGCTACCCCAAGATTTCCAGCCACCGCCGCATGTTCAAGACGCTCACCGA
>Ga0114996_10003375_pt1 | contig 19886 bp, 21 predicted proteins | sample ArcticOcean_MG_C_4_FD_87039 | JGI IMG/M metagenome (GOLD analysis project Ga0114996, IMG submission 87039) | Marine microbial communities from western Arctic Ocean - ArcticOcean_MG_CB4_134 | ecosystem: Environmental > Aquatic > Marine > Oceanic | place: Arctic Ocean: Canada Basin | collected...
GCCGCGACGTGTGGCATCGAGCCAGCATGCACCTGGCTCTGACGTGTCGAACCAATTGCCGAGGGCGGACACATCCTCGTCTCGCGCTAGTTCTGCACCGGAGGCACTGATAGCCTGGATGATGGCAGATGCGGCCTTCTGCTCCCACTCCTCGTTGGTGGGGTCGGGCTGCCGTCGCGCCGACAGAAAGTAGCGGTCGTCCATCAACTGCGATTCGTGCAAATCGAAACTGATTCCCGGACGGATGCGAGCCATCAGGTCTCGTGTGCCGCGAGGTTCAACGGGCGACCACGGCGTGTCGTGGAAGCGGTTGATGTGCAGGATCTCCCCTTCCAGCGAGATGATCAAGGTATAGGCCCGGCCAAAATCACCCGTGCCGGCGACACCCGTCTGCCCTGGTGTCATCCAAACACGGCGGCCTCGCAAGGGCTCGAGTACTTCAGGTTGCTCGGAAGCTAACCGCTGCAGTCGCTGATAGAAGAAATACTGCGGACAGGAACGCCCTGAGCCAGGTCGAGCACTGGCGTAGCCATACTCGCCGATTAGCGACAAGGTCAGATCCTCTTCCTCGAAGAGCACCTCACCATCGCGCAAGATCGTCTCGACCTGATCGAAACTCTCGATGGTCGGCGTCGTACCCAGGCCGAGGGACAACACGTGCGCGAAACCTTGCATGCCCACAGGGTCTCGTGTGGGGATCACGTGCACCTGATGATCGGTCTCCAACTCGTCGATGCAGGCAACGGCGGCGCTCACACCCGCCTGCTCCGTCGAGTGTGAGCCGGCCGTGATGAAGATGGCCGGCAGCTTGTCGCCGCCACCTCGAGCCACGACCAGAGGTGAACCATTCACTGTGTGGCCGAGCACTTCCACCGACTGTGCGCGGCGCTCTACGTCGGCGAGAAGCTCTTCGTATGTCCAGTAGATCTGTGCCATCGTATCAGACCGCTACCTAGCTACGAAGGCCGAAGGGATTCGACCAGGCCTTGTTGCCCGTCGCATCGATGATCTCAAAGCGCACCCACTTGGCGTTCTTGCGCAGGGCGAAGGTTGCCTGTGTGAACAGATTGCCCCCCTCGCGGTGCTCGGTGCCATACGTGTCCTGCACGGCGTGAATGCGCTGGGCCTCGCTGCATTTCACATGCACTTCACTACCGTCAGGTGCTACCTCGATCGAGTGAATCTCGGGTCCCGTTGTGCCATAACTGGCACCTGTCGCTAATGCTTCGAGGACGGCCTCCGTCGTACGCTCTTTGACCCGCGCCATCGTCCATGATTCGTACGTGTCACGGTTGTCTTCAGGTGCACCGTGGGTGTCGTCGTTGGCGAGACAGGGGTAGACGCGATCCTCGAGACTCATCCAGTCGTCCCAATGCACGGCACCCTCGCCGCGTCCCATGAAGCGGCACGTGCTGTTGAAGACCTCAACGCCAGCGAAGCCTTTCAGTGGCAGTGTATCGCGGATGATGTTGATTGAACTCCAGTGTGGATGGGCCAGCCAAACCTGACCACCCTGCTCATTGACATTGTCGATCACATGCTGCGGCGGCATCGTGCCGCAGGCCATGTCCTGATGAATATTGAGGCAGATGAAATGATGGACCTGGCCGCCGAAAGGATTCGCCGGATGCAACTCGGCGCCTTCGATGAGGACGAAATCCTTTGGCACGTTGACGGAGCTGACAGGGGTAATCTTGCGGTGATCTGAAAGGCAGAGGAAATCGTAGCCCTGGGCGACGTATTGATCGAGTCGCTGCTGCGGTGCCACGCGGCCATCTGAGTTTGTCGTGTGGCAGTGGAGATTGCCTTTCACCCAGAAATAGCCGTCGCTGTCGGAGAGGGTGTAAGGGTCCGTGAGCGGGCGCGGTGCGTCGGCCATTTTGCGGCTCCTGCTAAGGTAAGAGGGATTGTCTTAGGCGGCGAAAGATAGTGGAGGGGAATAGGAGTGGCCAGCGATGCCTCCCCTGGGCCAGCGCGACTTTAATAGTGTGCGCCCCGTTCCTGCCCCGTGACATTGCCCTTCGTATAGGCCTCGCGGAACAACGATTGGCGCAGGGGAGGCATCGCATCCAGTAATTCTGGACTCGGTTTGGATGTGGACCAGCGGCTATTCACGTCGTTGTAGGCATTGAACAGGGCGACCCGATCTCGATCTGGATTCGCCCAGGGTACCCCGCTGTGACTGACCGCTTCGGTAAAGAATAGGACGGAGCCCGCCGGACAGGAATAGGTGTCCCACAAGGGCGAGTCTGGGGAGTAGGCAGACTCTGGTGCCGTAAAGGCCGCCTTGTGGCTGCCGCTGATGAAGAGCGTGCCGCCGTCACCCTCCTCCACTTCATTCAATTCCCACACGACACGTGTGAGACCGCTATGCGCCTTGCCCGGCAGGCAGTGATACATATGTCCGTCGCCCGGCATGCGGAAGAAGCCACTGCCATTGTGAGGGAGGAATTCGAAGGGTTTCTCGTCCGCCGTAGATCGCAGGCCCGGAAAGCTCATCTCCATGCGAAATCCGTAGCACTCTTCTGATGCCAGATAGGGAGTGCACAGAAATTCATTCATGAAACCGACGACGACGGGATGGTCCATCAGCGACTGCAGTGGGGTGCCAAAGATCGTCTGCTGTTGCTCGGGCAACGATTCACGCTCGCGACCGAGGCGGTAGATGAAATCCCGCATGGGTTCAATCTCCTCGGCGGACAGGACGCCCGGTATCATCAGCCAGCCACGCATGTCGAAGATGTATTTCTGCTCGTCCGTTAAGGGAACAATGGGTAAGCCATCGGCATTGGCGCGCGGCAGCACCTGCACGCCCTGAAGTGGGCGCCCCATATCCTTGCTAAACAGTGATGGTGCCACCTCATGACCCTTTCTGATCAAGAGCAGCTATGGCATCCTGTTGTGCGCCGACAAGAGCACCCTTGAGCATGCCCATCGGTTCGCCGACGCAAAGAAAATGGAAGCCTTCGCGCACCATCGTTGGGCCGTCTCCGATGCGCCACATGGCCTTGCCGGCGGCTTCCCCTGCAGCACGAATACGGTAGATCGCCTCCATCATGGTGGGGTGCCCGAGTTGGGCGCCCACACCCAGTTCCATGGACAGATCGTAGGGTCCGATCGCTATCGCGGTGGTGATCTCGTGTGCGGCGATCTGATCGGCCTTCTCAAGGCCCAGACGCGATTCGATCTGAGGCAACACGATGAAGTCGTCCTCGACCTGCTGCTTCCAGCTGTCATAGCCGAAATCCGACACCCAGTAGTTACCTGGACCACCTGGCCGCCGCCGTCCGCGGGGTGGCATCCAGATGCTGTCGCGTACACGGTCAAGCTGCGATACGGTTTCCACTGTTGGTAGCAGTAGTCCACAGGGCCCCCGATCGATGGCGCGGCGAATCGTCGAGGTTTCCGTATCGATCGGTCGGATCAGAACAGGGAAGTCGACCTGACGTCCAAGGGCACAGACAGCGGCAACCAGGTCGTCCGAGTGCGTCCCATGTTCCTGGTCGGCGATCAGATAGTCCATCTGCGCCAATTGCAGAAACTCGATCAATTGTGGCCACAACAGATCCGTAGCGAGCACTCCCGTTGTGATTTGCCCTGCACCGACTTTCTGCATCAGCTGACGAGCTGCTTTCATTCGGTTCCTCAGTTTCTAAGCTGGTGGCATGGGCTATCGGCTGCTGACAGACAATGGATGACCGCCGCATGCAACATTCTAATGCAATCGTTTGACGGCGTCGAAACACATTCGTTCTATGCTGGTGTGTTGACAGGAGACCGAGCGAAGGGATGACGTCGATCTCACGCGAAACGACCATGAAACGGGTCGTGCTGGTGCGAATTGCACCGGGCGAAGACATCCTGTTGGGCCGGCGCAAAAGCGGTGGTCGACCATAGTATCAACAATGGACTATTCCGACCGGTTTCGGTTCAGCGAGTCAGCCTCATTTTCATGTGGTGATAAGTAATGAATTGCCACCGAAGGAGAGTTATCCGAAAGAGTATCCAGCCTCTGGATATCTGCTCTTTCAATGGCTAAGTGCTTGATGGCAAAGTGCATTGCCACATTGATTTTTCAGATGAGCGCAATGGTTTTGGCGGACACCTGGAAGAAGGCACCCTGGCGCTGACCTTCGCCAACATCGCCATCGGTGAGATTGAAGACAGTGTCAGTATCGCCGGTTGGGATACCATTGCGGATGAACAGAACCTGTGAGTGACAGTTCCTGAAAGTGAAAGTGAAAGTGAAGGAGAAGCCTTGAACGATACGGAAAAAGCGATTCAGGAAGTCGATGTCTACGGATTCACGGTCCTGGAGAGTGTGATCAGCAGAGACGAAGCAGCGGCGATGCGGGAGGCGCTGATCGCCTGCATCGAAAACCACGGAACCGACTCGAATCATCGAGGCACAGCGGGTCATGTATCGAACCTGCCGACGATGGACAAGATCTTCTGGCCGACAATCGACCATCCGCGCACGCTACCGATTCTCGAACACTTTCTTGGGACGAATCTGATCCTTGGTTCCTTGAACTCGCGCATTGTGCGTCCCGGCGATGGCCTGCAGGGCTTTCACAGCGATATCCCCCACTCGATGCTCAATATGGTGTCGCCCATTATGCTGAATACGGTGTGGATGCTAGATGATTTCACCGAGCAGATGGGGGCGACTCGGGTGATTCCGGGGACGCATCGATCAGGTATGGCGCAGCCGCCCGAGGGACTTGAGCTCAAGCACATTGTTACGGCGCTGGCACCGGCAGGTTCGGTGCTGGTCTTCAATGGTCAGACGTGGCACGGTGGGGGGGCGAACGATGCGGACAAGAATCGACACGCTCTATTTGGCCACTACCGCAAGCACATGTGTGTCTTTCAACTCGATCCACATGATGGCTTTCCACCTGAGTGGTATGACGATCTGAATGACAGGCAAAAGCAACTGATGAGAATGGAGAGAGGCGTCGGTGAGCCGCATGCAGCTGACGCACACTTCCGCTAGGAACAGCAAAAGAAAAGTGTGAGATGATGTCCTATTTGCTCGCCCTCATGCGTTATGGTGTATCACACACACACGAACACAAACAACAGGAGCGAGATGATGACGGATTTTCTGCTGATCTATGAAGGTGGCGACAAAAGCTGGATGGAGACGGCCACACCAGAGCAGATGGAAACGGTTATGCAGGAGTGGGGTGCTTGGTTCAAGCAACTCGAGTCGACGGGCAATCTGCGCAATCCCGGAGGGCCTCTGGGAAATGATGGCACTCTCGTGAGCCGAAATGGCGACAGGATCGACACGGATACGACCATGTCGGAGGTCAAGGAGCTGATCAGCGGTTATTCGATTATCGCCGCTGCATCACAGAAAGAGGCGTCGGAACTAGCCAAGGGCTGCCCCCTGCTGGCAGGCACCGATGGTGGTCGCGTGCAGGTGCGGCCGATTCTGCAGATGTGACGCCGCGCGGGCCAGCGCAGAAGGCGCCACCTTACTGAGCCCACACAGCGTCTTGAGAATCAAGGGGATGCGGTTCTCCATGGAGATATCGGCGCCACAACACATGAAAATCATGTGCAACGGATCGTCGCGAATCGGATCCTCGCCAAACGTTTCGTTCACTGTCGTGGACAAAGTTCACTCGCTGTCCAGATACATTTCCAGATCCTCAGCGAATGTTCGGCGCGTGCGCTCGCGGCGGATGGCGCGGTTTCGAGCCGTCGTCAGCAGCCAGCCCGCTGGATTGTCTGGTATTCCGTCGTCAGACCATGAATTCATGGCGGCAACGAAGGACTCCTACAGAACGTCCTCAGCCCGTTCCAGATTCTGCCGGCCGAAGATGCGCGTCAGGACCGAGATCAGACGTCCTGCCGCCCGGCGAAGGGCGACTCGATCTCATCTGTCGCTGCCATGTTTGGTTCCGTCCCTGCCAACGGGAAGGAAGTCGGCGGCAGGCGTTGCACCGGGCTCAGGCATTGGGACCCTCTCAAGACTGGAAGCACTTGGTCTTGGTGTGTGTGGGCGGCGCCGCAGACTCACGGGAGGCTCGTAGGATATCTCGAGATGGGGGGTGTCAATTTGCGCGCCCTGCCTGTCGTGGGAGATCATGACTGCTTCGAGAACGCCTGTTGTCAGGAGGGTGCGCTCCACAGGACTCTGCGGTTCAGCGTCGAGGAAGAAATCTTCAATCGCCAGTCCGAAGTAGCTGAAGTGGGCGTGATTGGGGCCGATGTCGGTGTGGTATTCGAAAGCGTCGACCGTGCTGCCTCGCCGAGAAGCATAGGCAGACTTGCTCACATAGCCTGAGTCTCCCAGCATCAGAACGACGCCTCTGAATCCGTCATTGTAGTCCAGCAGGAAGACGTGTGGATCTATTACCTGATCCCGTTCAAGTCTGTCAGGCCCCGGATCCATTGCTGCCAGGGCAGCATCGGCCAGATCCGCTGACCAGGCGCCGGCATCGGCGGCACGCCAGACATCATCACCTGACAAGCAGGTGACGGACCGCACGCCCGACTCGCCCCCCGAACGGCGTTCGACCTGACCCTGTAGCGCCTCCAGGCCATGAAAGCCATAGCGTTCGAGCATGTGGAAGCTGATGCTGAGGGCCTCGTCGAGTGATGCGCCCAAGGGGTGATCATAGTCGGGCTGCCGCCACGTAACGGGTATGGATGACCCCGCCCAAAGAGGAATGCCCAGGCGTCGAGCCTCGTTGTACATCCAGGAGGCATCCTGCCATCGATAGGCCAGGTGCTTGTCAGTGAATACGGGGATCGGACGTCCAGCCTCGGCAATCACCCCACAGACCTGTTCGAAGAACCATCGTCGAGGCAGCATCTCCTGACCGAGGGCGGTGAGAGGGTAGTCGCCATGCTCGCCAATGATGAGGACGGCGTCCACGTCGAGCCCGCTGCCACCCCGTGTCAGGGCGGCGCGGATGCTACTGAAGACGGGGATGTCGTATTGGTGTGCCAACTGCAGGCCCACATCTCTATCGTGGATCTGATCCAAATAGATCGACACGACCTGTGTGCGTGGTGCGATCAGTCCTTCGTCCGTCGCGAAGCCAGTGAGAAATTTCGTCGCCAGAACGCCGGCGTGGCTGTTGGGAAACCAGGTGGTGGCGATGACGGCGATACGCAGGGGTTCGGCCAAGGTAGACTCTTTAGCTCACGAGGATGAGATGTTGGGAAACGTTGACGTTATGCTACGACGCCCAATATAGTGCCCAGGAGTCCCGGCCTGTTTGGCGGAGGGCCGCGGTTGAGTACATCCGCTCGGACTCAAACAGAGGCGAGGGCTTTGGCTCTCGCGTCTTCGCGTTATTGAGCCCCACAACCAAGGAAATTTGACGCCACCCGGGCAGCGAGATACAGTGGGTGGGATCCCACCCAGGGATGATGCGACGGGATATACTCTGCAGCCAAGGACAGGAACAGAAAATGGCTACCGATCCACAACGTGTTGTCGTCTTCGGAGCTGCCGGCTGGGTAGGTCGTGCCGTGTTGGCCAATCTGGAAGGTCATCACACGATTCGTGCCTCCGACTATGGTCCCGACTCGTGGAAGACGCATCAGAATGTCGAAACTGATCTCGTAGCAGTCGACGGCGAGTGGTCGGCGGGCGAGATCGTTCACTGTGACATCAGCAACTATGACCAGGTCGATGCAGCCATCGAGGGAATGGATGCGATCATCCACACCGCGGTACTGGGCAGTGCGCAGGGTGGCTATGGTGCGGACAATGATCTTCCTTGGCTGGTCAATCTCAAGGGTTTGTGGAATGTGCTCGAAGTGGCGCGCGCACGTGAGATTCGGCGCGTCGTCCACATCGGCTCCTGCCAGGTGCAGCATCCGGATGGCGTGTTCTTTGACGCCGACGTGCGTCGCCCGGATGGTTCCGCCTACGCTGTGAGCAAGCGCCTACAGGAGGAGATGTGTCGTCAGTATCACGATGCCTTTGGCATGTCCATCGTCGTACTGCGTCCGTGTTCGATCGGGGACAGCCGCCAGGGACTCAGCAAATACGGTAAGCCCCTGGGCAAACAGGATGTCGGCTCTGTCTGTCGGCACGACCTGGCCGAGGCATGCCGGCTGGCCATCGAGGTCGACGGCATCGAATTCGAGATTCTGCATACGGCCGGCCTGCTTGAGGCGGACGAATTCTGCAATACCGCCCATGGTCGAGAGCTTCTGGGACTGACCTACCGTGGCGATCTGCGCCGATTCCCTGTGGAAGAGGCGACATGATCGAATTCGAGTCACACCATGGCGTGCGGTATATCAAGGATGTACGGGTGCCGATGGCGGATGGCACAATCTCACCGCCGTCGAGCTCAGACAGTGCCCCCCGTTGTCTCGTCCTCTTCCTCGGTGTAGTAGAAGGCCATCGTGCGCTTTGAGGTAGAAGCCGCGGATTTGGCAGTTCAGCCGCGGTGGCAATCATCTCTGTCGTAAAGGTGGCCCGCCAGTGGTCGACGCCGCCATCGGGCCAGGAATCTCCTGCGGTTCAAACTTGCGGAACTGTAAGTAGTCGATGATCGGCCGCCGTCCTCTACTTGAATCGTCGTCATCATGCGTCCTGTTCGGCAGGGGAGACATGGGAAGGTTAGGGAAGCCATATCAAGAGAAGGCGGAAATAGACAGTCGAGCCCCACGAGGGTTACTGTAGGAGACGACTGCTCGTTCCTGCAATTCCTTTCCTGACCCCAGGGTGCAGAACTTCTGGTGCGATCCTTTCTTTTTCTCGTCAATGAGCGCGCCCGTGGTGGCGGTGTCGTCCGGCGCGTGGAACGTCTGCTCAAGACGTCACCTTTAGAGGATGCAGATGTAGAGACGGCGCTTTTTGTCGATGACGATGGCCTTCGCCGCGGTCTGTCGAACCTGGATGCGACGCGCACTCCTGTCGCTGTCGGCGGGGATGGAACCGTGGGGTCCGTGGCACGGTTGTTGCGTGCCGAAGGATTGTCCGATCGCCCCATGGCGGTCCTGCCTTTGGGGACGGGCAATGGTCTGGCCCATTCGTTTGGTATTGCAAGTCTGCCCAAGGCCGTTGCCACTCTCCAAGACGGGATCTCTCGCCCTGTCGATGTCTTGACGACGACCCATCCGCAGGCTCCTATGTCCATGTTGAATATCAGTGTGGGCCTGGAGTCTCTCGTCATCAGAGATTATCAAGCGTGGCGTCACCACTCGCGATGGTCTGCGGCGTTGGCTGCCGGGATGCGTCGGGGCCTGTGGCGGGTGTCGGGCGTGGCCGTCGACGTCGATGGTCAGCGGGTCGTGCAGAGGCAGGACAAGATCTGCAACGTGGGCATTCACAATATGCCATGCTACGGATTCGGCGTGTGGCCGCAGCCATCAGCAGATCCCACGGATGGACAGATGGATCTTCGCATCCATCGGTCACGAGCCAACTACTGGGCCTATATGGCGTCCGCCACCATCCGCAGAGCAAGCCCCATAACGCCGCACCCCGACTGGCCACGAATTCGCCAGGTGAAAATTTCCACGACGCTACCGGTGCAAGTGGACGGAGAGTCGTTGCCCCCGGCAACCTTCGAAGTGGAAGTCCTCCCTGCGGCGATGAAGATCCTTGCACCGGCCCCGTGAGAACCGATCCTTACGGTACTCGACATCGCGCTATGCCCCGGCCTTGGCAATCTGCGTCTGTGGATTGGTCAGGCGCCAGATATACCAATACGTATCGAAGCCAGTGGCGCTCTCAAGAACGAGTGCATCCGGGAAAGAACGCGTCGTCGCATCGACACACGGTAGAGAAACAACTGACGACCACCGACGTCAGCGACACCGCCTCCATCAAAACCTTCATGGGCGACAATCCATGGTGCGTCACCTACGTGCAGGCCATAGAGCAGGGCCTTGTCCTTCAGCCTGCGATCGGTCGCCCGCAGTCCGCGAAAACCCTCTGCGGATGTGAAGTAGTGATCATACGGATCGCGTGGGGCATGTTGAACGCCATCGTTTGACAATACGTGTGTGTTGGGATGCAAGGCGCGCCACGCTCCGAACATCATCTTCTTAGCGCCCTGTAATGGTTGCAGTCGTTGGCCCTTGAGCTGGCCCCAAATCGCCTCCTCGGTCATGATCGACCAGTAGGACTTTGTCTCCTGTTCGAGCATGACGAGGCTGGAATCCGGGCCTTGTCGGCGGCAACGAAGTCCGGATTCACGAGAGCAGGGATGCCCCCATGGGGTAACAACTGCTTGAAGCCTGGCACGGGAATCGGATCCGGCAGTTTGGGCCGATACTGAGCCGCGACATGACCGGTCAGCAGCAAGCCGGCGCTGAAGACGCCGGCAATAAGAGAGCGAGTTCGCATGTTGGCCATCACCCATTGGAGAAGGTGAGAGAAAGTGATTGATACGGGTTAGATGGCCAAACACATCGAAAGGATGCAGATCAACCTTTGACGGCGCCGACGGTCATTCCCTTAGTGATCTGCTCTTGCAGAATCACATAACAAAGCAATGTGGGCAGCATGACGATGACGAGTCCCGCGAAGAGGGCGCCGAAGTCGACTTCGTAAAATTGCACGAACTGCAACACGGCGATGCCCAAGGGCATGGTGCGCAGGTGCGACGAAGACAGCAGCACCAGAGCGAGAATGTATTCGTTCCAGATGGAGATAAAGGTGAAGATGCCTACCGTCGTGAGCCCTGGTTTGGCCAAGGGTAGCATGATGCGCCAATAGAGGGTGAAATGGCCGCATCCGTCCATCACGCCCGCTTCCATGATTTCCGTGGGGATCGTGCGGAAGAAGGCGGTGAGTACAAAGACGGTGAAGGGAATGCCGAAGGCGGCATATACGACGATGAGCCCCAGGTGTGAGTCGAGTAGTCCGAGGCTCTTCACTAAAAAGAACAGGGGAACAATGCCGAGGAAGATGGGAAACATCATGCCAGCCAGGAATCCGTAGTAGACGATACCCTGACCGCGGAAGCGATACTTCGCCAGGGAGTAGCTTGCCATGGAACCGACGAAGAGTTGCACAAGAAGCGTCGAAATCGTGACGAAGAGAGAATTCCAGAAAAAGTCACCGATGCGGGCTTCAGTCCAGGCTTCGACGAAGTTGTCGAATTTCCACTCCACAGGCAGTGACCAGGCGCTGGCGAACAACTCGTGGGTCGGTTTGAAGGCAGTATAGAGGAGCCACACCATGGGAAACACGACGATCACGCCGTAGACAACGAAGATGATCTGCGTGATGGTCTTGCGCCCATGCTCACCGAGTCTGTCGAGGATGGCTGTGTTATTGAACCTCATTAGTATTCGACCGCCTCCTTGCGCTGCAAATACAGCGACAGCAGGGCCAGGGAGAAGGTGATGATGAACAGACTCATCGCGATGGTCGTGGCATAGCCGAACTTCCCGAGTTCGAAGGCATTTTCGTAGATGTAGGTTGCCAGGGTTTCCGTGGCTCGATCCGGGCCGCCATCCGTCATGATGCGCACCAGGTCGAAGGTGCCAAAACCATTCAAGAGCAAGAACACGACAGTGACCTTCATCATCTCAGACAGGAGTGGAAAGGTCACGTGGCGAAAGGACTGCATCTCGCCGGCGCCGTCGATCTTTGCCGCGTCGTAGTAGTCGTTGGGAATCCCCTCAATGGCGGAGATGTAGAGGACCATGTAGAAACCAACGGCGGCCCAGACCTTTACGGCCACAACACACCGACGAGCCCAATCCGGATCACCGAGCCAGGATGGTAGATCAGCCAGGCCAAAGAGGCGCAGAAAATTGGAGAGGATGCCGAATTCCGGATTGAGGGCGAACCACCATAGGACGGCAATGGCGACCTGCGAAATCAGATTCGGGAAGAAATACGTAATGCGAAAGAAACGTGCGCCGACGACGAGCTTGCGCGTCACGGCTACAGAGAAGTAGAGAGCCATGACGGGTACGATCAGACCCGTGCAGACAGTGAAGAAGGCCGTGTTGTAGAGTGCCTTCCAGTAAAATGGATCACCAAACATGCGCTGAAAGTTGCCGAGGCCGACGAATTCCAGGTGCAGAGACACGCCACGCCACTTGGCAAAACTGACACCGAAAGCCAGTGCATAGGGCACGACGAGGAAGGTCACATAGAACACCAGAGCGGGCAGCACAAAGAGCCAACCCGCACGTGCGTCGGATTGCAGTTTCATAAAGCGGCTTTCGTCGTCACAGCCTGCTCGGGTTCGCTGTCGAAGCGCAGCGTGTCGGGGTCACGACGCAGACGCTCGGCCATCGCCTCCATGCGTTCGACGAAACGCTCCGGCGTGATGTCGTGATTCAGCAGGGCGCCGAGGGCATTGTCAAACTCGTTATCCAACTCCAGATACCAGCTTGAGAAGCGGAAGTTGAAGGTCTCGCCTCCGGCCGCCTGTACCGCGTCGAGGGCGCTGCGTGTCGCGGGACGAACCTCGGCATCATCCGTGCTTCCCAGAATCGGCTGTACGGAGCCGACGTTTTCGATGAATCCCGCTGCGAGTTTGCGCGACAGCATGATACGCAGATACTCCATGCCCCAATCAGGATGGGCAGCATCTGTCGGCACCCAGAAGGCGGGATCGGAACTGGCCTCTATGGCGCCGACACCGCCCTTGCCATCGACGAAACCGGGCACGGGCATGATACGCATTTCGAATCCATCCGGCAGCGCATTGATCATCTCCGACTCGAGCCAGGTGCCACAGGGGATCATTGCCGCCTTGCCCTGGAGCCAGATCATCTGGGCTTCCGTGTGTGAGAACGATGAGGTTCCGCTGAGGATGTAGTCGCGTTCGTACAGTTGCTGGCTGAGTCGTGCCGCTTCGATCAACTCGGGGCGTGCCCAAGCGCCGGGTTGCAGCGTGTCCATGGCGTTGAGCAACTGTTTGCCGCCGAGTTTGTATACCAGGGCCAGATAAATTCCACCGAAGTAGGTGGGATACTTGCCCTGGTGCGTCAGGGGTGCAATGCCATTGCCCGTCTGTTTGATCAACTCGCACAGAGCAAGGAACTCATCCCACGTGGCCGGCACCTGCCATCCGTGCTCGTCAAACATGCCCTTGTTGTACCAGATGCCACTGATGTTGTAGACGATGGGGAGGAAGTACTGACGTCCGTCGAATTGACCTGGTTCCAATACACCTGGGAAGAAGGTCTCGCCGAAGGTCTTGTCCGGCTGGCCGTAGGCTGGAGTCTGCATGAGGGAATCGAGGGGGGCCACGAGGCCGTCCTGCAGATTCACCCAGAAATTGATGTTTTGAATTCCCCAGAAGACATCCGGTGGGTTGCCGGCGAGAAAACGTGGCCGTGTCTGATCCCAGGCCCTGGGATTCCCCCAGACATAGGCGTTGATATCTGGATGGGCGTGCTCGAATTCGGCGGCTGAGTCGAAGACCCACTGCATGCCGTAGCCGCCTTGGAAAAACACACCCTCCACGACACGATCGCCCAGCAGTTGCTTCTCATCCTGCCCACGAAAGAAAAAGGACAGGACATAGAGCCCCGCGAGGAGGGCGACCATGATTTTCGAACGCACGAGCCCTATTCCCAGATCGATTTCAGAGTCCACGCGTCCAGCGACAACAAGCGACTGTCAGCGCCCTGCGAGCGGAGGGAAACACCCAGACTATCGTGGCGTTCAGGATAGACTCGCAGCGCCACGCACTGCCGTCCATTGACGAAGACCTCGACGACGGATCGATCGATAAAGATGCGCAACTCAAGCGCTTCATCAGGGGCAAGCACGACAGGTGCCGTTTCCGGTGGACGCTGCTGCACATCTGCGGCGAGAGATCCCATGGTCGCATCCAGACTGATCACACTCTGTCTTCGTCGCTGGTCGCCAAAGGATTCATTGTAGCCGCGATCACGATAGAAGCAAATACGCGTGACCTCCTGGCGTTCAGGTGAGCGCAACACATCAAGCTCGAGCATGGGGGCGTCTGTCTCGATGCGTGCGACAATCTCAAGTGTGTCACCACTGATCCGGTCAAGGAGGATCTCCTTGTTCGCCGCCAGGACCTGCTCGCCTACTTGTCTGTGTTCATCACGAAGCGAAGTCATCGCTTCGACAGGTTCCTGCAACAGATCGTCGCCGTCGACGGTTAGGCGCCGTGGAAGCGTCATGATCTGATTCCAACCTGTTGTTGGCTTGCCCGCGTTCATATTGAACAAGGCGATCACGCCGCCTTTGCCGTCGGGTGTCGCAGATGGGGCATGCACACCGGATGGATGAGCGGACCCGTGGTTGAACTTACCACCACGGGTCACGATGAATTTGTCCGCCTCTTCATCGTAGTCACCGAGCAGATACTGCCCACCAGACATATGACTGAAGAACAAGAGAATGTGGCGGTCACCGATGGGCCAGAAATAAGGACAGGCACCGTCATCGCCGACGAGACTGTAGTCGTCGTCCTCGACAAAGGGATGCAGATACTCCCAGTGTTCCAGGTCGGGCGAGCGTAGCAGAAAGTTCGCTCGCACCGGCTGTTCGGCGGGTCCTTCGGGCTTGGTGCCGGCCGACAGCGAGTAGTAGAAGTCGCCCTTCTTCCAGATGCAGGGATCGAAGACACGATAGGGAAGAGCTGCGCCGTCTGCCGCCGCCATGGGGACGACCGCCTGGCCGGCGACCTTTTCCCAGTTCAACAACAAGGGATCGGAAGAGGTGGCGACCATGTTGCCCACCTCTGTGCCGTGATACATGGCGATGACGCGATCCGGTTCCACCAGGGTGGCACCGGAATAACAACAGCGCTCTGGGTGGGGGTAAATGCAGTAGGGCAGATCTCGCCAGTGCACCAGATCATCGGAGACGGCGTGACCCCAGTGCTGACGAGTGTCCTCGGGCGGGTAGGCCTGGTAGAACAGATGCCAGCGTCCCTGCCAGAAACACAGCCCATTGGGATCATTGAGCATCGCTTCGGGATTGACGTAGTGATAGCGGGGACGATGCCGATCGTTGGCGTAGCCTTGCCGTGCCGCGAGCAGTCGCTGCATGAGCGGATTGTCTGCCAGGGCCTGCTCTTGTGCCTCGAGTGTCTCAGGAAAGCTGTAGAAGGGCACTTTGGAGGTGTAATCGGTCATCGCATGAAGTCAGTTATCACGTCACTCATATCGACTGTAGTCCGTCACAGAATCGGGCTGTGGGCTCATCGCGCGAAGGAAGGATATTTCGCGAGGCCCCTAATCTACAAGAAGGTGGCCTGCTGATACAGCATGCCCAATCTACCAAGTCCTTCTCACCCCGATCGAGGGGAGAAGGGGAAACCGACCCGAGAATTCCCAACTCACACCCAGCACCGGTAGTCGGCCGAACCAGCTCGTGTCATCACGGAAATAGACGAAACCACCTTCCCCATGGGCGACGAGTCCATCATCGCCACTGGGATCAACGTCGCTGGAATCAACGTCGCTCTGGTCGTCGCGTCCCCAGCCAGCGCGAATTGTCGTACGGGTGTCAGAAGATAGGCAGCACTCAGACGTGGACTCCACAGTTCATCGTTAGCCCCGGTGGCGCGGTCGTGGCGTAAGCCAGTCTCCAGATAGAGGTTGCGCCAGGCAGACGGCTCACAGCCCGAGTGATGTCCTGTGCAAAGGACATGTTCTCCAACTCACCCCGCTCAGTGCGGCACCGGTCTTTGCATCTACCCCCGACCAGTAATGGCCGCCGTAGCAGGATCGGAGGTGTCGCCCTGTGCAATGGCTGGCACGTTGGTGGCCGAACAGAAGAGGAATGTGATAAGAAGAAGGAGATGTCGGCCTGACCGCTGATCCATCAAGCACAGCTGAATTTTCAGCGATGAGTTCTCCGCGCTACACCTGTGTTGGCGGCTTGCTCAACGACTCGTGAACAGATCCTCTTCCGGTTCGTCGCCGCCCTCCTCGCGTGACTCGGCACGCACTTCGAGACCCTCCCAGATCACGATCACCTCCAGGCGACGGTTCATCGCTTTTGAGGTGGGAGAGTCATTGGGTGTGACGGGACGCTCTTCGCCACGGCCACGAGACTGGATCATTTCTGGATTGATCGTGGGGTGATTGTTGAGCAGCATCTGCCGCAGAGCATTGGCGCGCCGTTCGGACAGTTTCTGGTTGGGCAACTCGTCGCCATCCGAATCGGTGTGACCTTCAATGATCAGCGTCGGTGGATTGTGATAGAGAATGAACTTGGCCACCTTGGCGACCTCTGTCTGGGCACTGCCCTTGAGTACCGCCTGTCCAGGATCGAAGAGCACATCAGTGTCCAACACGAGACTGGGAATGGCCACGTCGCCTTGCATGATGTTGCGATGGTGGAGAATGGGATTCTTGATCGCTTCGGGATCTGGTGTGAAGATTCCCATGGAAGCGCCATTGTAGCAAGAGGTGATGACCAGGGATCCAAGAAGCACCTGGATCGACGCCAGGGACCGGATATTGACCCGCTTCTGCCGATAGATGTTGAGCAGGTCGCCTTTTTCCATCATGATCTCGGTGCCGCGATCGATGACACAGTACTGTGCCGGGCCGAGATGTGGCGGGATTCGTCCATCGACGTGGAGCGAACGACCTGTGTAACACGTGGAGGATTAAACTCTGCGATGCATGGCGCGGCGAGCAAGCACATCACTGCAACCAGCATAGGTCGCCGTAGGGGGCCAAAACACACAAGGCGCGCCTCGAACGTCGAGACGGAAGCTGTCGAAGGCGGGTGCATGGACATCACCGATCTTCCGCGATGCCTGCTGGCTTCCTTGCCAGTTCAGGGACCGATTCGTGGTGGAATCAGCGAAATCGGCCTGGCGCAGAATCCGCTAATACTACTCCATGATGAGGTCGAATCCAACAGAAAATGTTGCCTCAAAGTATGTGATATTCCGTGATGGTTCCCGGTGCCACGCCATGCAGAGCGACACGGGCCAGGTCTTCAGGGGGGCGGCGACCAGACCAATAGTGAACCAGGACACGGTCACGTACGGCGCCACCGAGAAGTTGGGATATTGGCACACCATGTGCCCAGCCCCGTGATCCCGGCATCCGTGTGCAGTCGGATGATGTGTTTATCGAGACCCGCCGTGGGGACGTATCCATCATTCTCGTTCGCTGCGGGACGTGAACGCGGGTGATATGTGGGTGATTCTCAATGGGCCTCAATGACGGCGTTGAAGTGCGATCACGGCGAGGGCACCTACCCAGTAGATGGCGATGTCATAGGGATCTGTTGGCCGCATCAGTTCAATCACAGTCATGAGCGTTGCCATACCAACCAGGATGAGCCAGTGAATATGGCTGCGCCAGGCGATGAGAATTCCAGCTACGGCAGGTACAACCATCGCATCGTTTACGTAGTCGTAGACGAGTCGATCCGTTGTCAGACCCGCAGTGACGAGGCGCTGACACATGACATTGAGAATCGCCAACAGCGAGGCGCTGAGCGCGACAAAGCCAGCGATGATCCGGTGCCGCTCGATGCCCTGATGAGGATTCAAGGCATGCCCAACTGACAACTGGCGGCGAAGGGATCCGCCGTCGCCTCTTCGAAGAAGCGCTTCATCGAAGGCGGAGGATTATCGCGCAGTAAACAGCCCGTTTCCGGATAGGGATGGATGTCGTCAAAGCGGGCAACTTTTGTCATGCTGATGCGTCGATTGATGTGCCACAGTCGTAGGTCTTGTGAAGTGAACAGGCCCGCGGCGGCAATCAATTCGGCGACACTCTTGACTGTCTCACCATGGTAATTGGAGACGCGGACCTTGGCGATGAAGGGTGTGTTCTTGCCAGCTGGCAGAATTCCACCGTGACCTGGCTTGGCGCCCTGTGACATCTTGATTCCGATCATTTCACGGCATCGATCTGAGCGGTTTCGGCAAATGTCTCGGGACAGAAGGAGCCATCCGACTTTCGACAGCCGAAGTAGCCGGTACCCACTTGCCAGATCAGGTCACCTCCTGGTTCCAAGTGGTAGGGGCTGATCGATCCCTCACCCGTATTGTGGGCGAAGCCGCCGATTTTGGCACCCCCATTGAGTGAGAGAATCGCCTGGCGACTTAAGGCACAAAAACTCATGGCAGAAATATTGAGAATGCTCGCGTCGTACGGTTTGAGGCAGTCAGGGCCGCCGACGAGCACACGCAGGTTGCGGTCAATGCTGTGGGGGGCGTGGGCACCCATGGAATGGTTCAGCCACTCATACCCTGCTTTGTAGACGTCGAATTCAGTGCCGAAAGGGATCGTGTCGAGATCACACTTGGCTCGCTGGTAGACGAGATTGCGAGCGAGGCGATTGATCGGCGTGCCATCGACGTCAGATTCGATAAAATATTGGTAGATTTTCGGTCGCAGATCTTCCATGATGTAGCGTCCGCGACCCAGGATCGGAAAGTTGCGCACGATGGTCTGCTTCGTCTGCAGCATGTCGTACAGACCGAGCAGGACGATGGGGGCGATCAGCATATAGGCCCACAGAGCGGGTGGCCAGTAGTACCCGACAGCGGCCGTGCCGCCAACGGTCAAGAGGGCGAAAAGGAGGAACTGTCTACGCATCGATTCCGGCTTGCTTCAGATGGCGAATTGGTTTTTTCTCGGAGGCCAAGTGGATCAGGCTCCTGAAGTGTAAGAAAAAGTCGTCCAAACCGGACGCGATACATTGACAAGGGGGTCCTGGTGGGCAAACCTACGCAGTAGATACAGACACATCCTTCGTCCAGCGAGAAGCCTTCTATGTCTACGGTCACGATCAAAGACGTCCAGACCATCCTCACGCAGCCGGCGGGATCACGACTCGTCATTGTCAAGATCATCACCTCTGAGCCCGGTCTCTATGGGGTTGGATGCGCGACCTTTACGCAGAGGTTTCGCGCCGTACACACGGCCATCGAGCAGCATCTGAAACCCTTCCTCATCGGTCGCGATGCCGATCGTATCGAGGAGATCTATCGCATGGGAGCCGTGCACAGCTACTGGCGCAATGGGCCGGTGTTGAACAATGCGCTCTCCGGCGTGGATCAGGCCCTTTGGGACATCAAGGGCAAGCGCGCCAACATGCCAGTCTATCAACTGCTGGGTGGCAAGTGCCGCGAGGCGGCCGCCTGCTATGCGCACGCGGGAGGATCGACGAAGGAGGAGATTGTCGATTCGATCCGTGGTTTTATGGAAGAGGGCTACCAGTATATCCGCGTGCAAAAGGGCGGCTACGGCGGCCTGTCACCGAATCGACCGGCACCGGAGAATTCACCGGAGGGTGCCTACTACGATCCGCGCAGTTATATGCGGCAACACCTCGAAGTCTTCGAGCACGTGCGTGAAGAACTCGGCTTCGAGATCGAATTGTGCCACGATATCCACGAACGACTGATGCCGATCGATGCTGTGGGCTTCGCCAAAGACATGGAGAAGTTCAAGCTGTTCTTCCTGGAAGATCCTCTGGCACCGGAAGACATCGAGTGGTTCAACAACATTCGCCAGCAGTGCTCGACGCCCATCGCCATGGGTGAGCTGTTCAATCACCCACGCGAATGGCAGCCACTGATTGAGGGTCGCCTGATCGACTTCATCCGTATGCACGTGTCGCAGATGGGTGGAATCACGCCGGCAAAGGCCGTGGCCTCCTTTGCACAGATGTATGGCATCCGCACCGCCTGGCACGGCCCCGGTGATACGTCTCCTGTCGGCCACGCAGCCAATCTGCATCTGGATCTATGGGCGCCGAATTTTGGGATTCAGGAGTGGTGCCGGTTTCCGGAGGTATGCTACGAAGTCTTCCCCGGACTGCCTGAACTCCGGAGAGGATATCTCTACGCCAACGACAAGCCTGGACTCGGTATCGATGTGGATGAAGCGGCGGCGGCGAAGTATCCGTGCCAGGACTCGGTGGAGATGTGGACGCAAACCCGTTTGCCAGATGGATCGCCGGCGCGACC
>Ga0114996_10003378_pt1 | contig 19877 bp, 20 predicted proteins | sample ArcticOcean_MG_C_4_FD_87039 | JGI IMG/M metagenome (GOLD analysis project Ga0114996, IMG submission 87039) | Marine microbial communities from western Arctic Ocean - ArcticOcean_MG_CB4_134 | ecosystem: Environmental > Aquatic > Marine > Oceanic | place: Arctic Ocean: Canada Basin | collected...
TCAAGCTGCAGAGCGGCAACGTCCTGATCGTGTGGAACAACGTGTCTTCCGTCACGCAGGAACCTCGCTACCCCCTGGTTGCATCGCTCTCGTCAGACGGCGGACGGACCTGGGGGACGCCTCGTGTCATCAGGAACGAGACGGGCAGCAACGAGCTCAGCAATCACAGCGTGATCCAGCTCGACGACGGCCGCATCCTGGCAGGCATCTCCCACTACCACGCTACCCGGCCAATGACGAGTGATCTTGATATGGCGCTCTTTGACGAGCAATGGGTTCTGCACGGTTAGTCGCCACCGGACGACACAAGCTTTCGGGGCCTGGAATCGACGCAGGGAATCGGAGCCGAACCAGCAGGTGCAAGCGAAGCTTGACAGCGCGCCTGACCTGCGACGTTAGATCAATTCAGCATTGACCTTGCATATCTTGAACGTCTATATTTCGGCGAGTGCGGAGCGATAAAAAGTTCTAATACTTCGTTTCGTTGGCACGATTTTTCATACTAACTAATCACGGCGTTATCGATACCTTAACTATTATCAAAGAGCCCCGCCCTGGTTATCTCAACTCATCCGTCTACCTACAAGATGTTGGGTCTATCCACACCAGACCCGGATGAGCCACAGACTTTAACCCCAATTACAACCCATACGATCATTAAGTGTCTTGGGGGTGTGCCGTAGGCGGGGGAGTACCTGTCTGAGGACGCCCCTTCCAGGCCCCCGCCCACCCCGCAGCCCCCAACGTCCATTTCACCGCCAACGCCTCCATGACCCCTGGCCGTCGCCTACCACTACACCGAAAACGCCACCGACCTGAAAAACGATAGTAACCACTTCCCTCATCCCTTCACCCACCTCAAAGGCCCCTGGCGTCCGAGTCTACTCCCCCGCCGAAGGCGCACCCCCAAGACACATTCCAAGTAAACGCCCACCCACCTACATCACATTTTATTCATTTATTACCCCCCCGTGATCCTTTCGTGATCTTCGTACAGTACAATTACTTATATTATTTTCTGAATCTCAGCACCATTTTTTCTTCTCTAATCAATTACAGACCATATCACCAATCCCCGAGGCCGGAGACCACTAACCATGGCATCGATACACACAGCAAAGAATTGGCAAATACCCGAACGCCAGGCCACCCCCGAAGAGACCTACATAAATCGCCGCAAATTCGTCAAACAACTCGGCCTAGCCGGAGCCGGCCTACTGGCAACCGCTGGCTGCGGCGACGCTAAAGGCAATGCCGAGGTCGACGCGTCGGCCCCAATGGAACCCACCCCCACCTCCAACCTCTACCCGGCCACGCGCAACGCCAAATTTTCCCTCGACCGACCCCTCACCGAGGAAAGCGTAGCAGCAACCCACAACAATTTCTATGAATTCACCACGAATAAAGACCAGGTGCACCGCCTGGTAGGAAAATTCGAGACGCGCCCCTGGCAGGTAGAAGTAACGGGGCTGGTGCACAAACCCAAAACCTACGACATCGACGAACTCATTCGCCAGATGCCGTTAGAAGAACGCCTCTATCGCTTTCGCTGCGTCGAGGCCTGGGCCATGGCCGTGCCCTGGACCGGCTTCCCCTTCAAGGCGCTAATCGATCAGGTACAACCGCAGGCCTCGGCGCGTTTTGTCCGCCTGGTTACCTTCTACAAACCCGAGCAGGCGCGCGGCCAGAAGCTGGAGACCTGGTGGCCCTGGCCCTATTACGAAGGTTTGACCATGGAAGAGGCTACCAACGAGTTGACCCTATTGGGCACCGGCATTTACGGCCACGAACTACCCAAACAACACGGCGCGCCCATTCGCCTAATTGTGCCTTGGAAGTACGGTTATAAGAGCATCAAATCGATTGTGCGCATCGAGTTTGTCGCCAAGCGCCCAGCGACTTTCTGGAATGACCAGGCCCCCAAAGAATACGACTTCTGGTCCAACGTCGACCCGACCGTGCCACATCCGCGCTGGTCCCAAGCCAGCGAAAAACTCATCGGCACTGGCGAGCGCGTGCCCACCCAGCCCTACAACGGCTACGGCGAGTACGTAGCCGACCTCTATAAAAAATCCTGAGCCAGTGCGCCGTCGCTAAACACCGTTAGATCGGCTCAAAGGTCTCTTCGAAAAATTCGAGCTGCCCGCTGACGCGTCCAACCTGGCCCGGCTCCAGGGTGCCAAAGCATACGCCCATGTCGGTGCAAGGCCAGTGGCTCCAGCCCAGCAGGGCGGCATCGGGGGAGGACAGTTGAATAAACTGGCGCCGATTCCCTTCGATGCGCCAGGCGCGCACCGCACCGTGGTGCGCCACAATCTGGGGCTGCCACCGGGTCCCTTGATTTTCACCGATTCGATAAGATAGCTCGCCGCGCTCGTGAAACGGGCACATTTTTAACCAACGTTCCATAGGTGCGCGCAGTCCACTGGTCGGCACCCACAACTGTTCTGCCGCGCCAGCGGGCAATTCGCAATTGGCCTGGAAGGCGCGGGCCCAGCGGTGAATCAGGCACAGCCATGCCCAGCAGTCCTCCCAGGTCTCTGTGCCATCGTTGCACAGCGATAATTCAAAAAAGAGCGCATCGTCCGCCGCCCAAGCCTTGCAAGAGCAGCGTCCCTGTGCCTGGCCCTGGCCGGCGATGGGGCAGTCGGTATACGAGAGCGCACCGGCGCCGGCCGCCTGCCAAAGGGTGTGCGGCTGGTAGCCCCACTTTTGCGTCCGACTACCCATCATCTCGGTCAGGCGCAACGTCCACACAAGCTCCGGGGCCTGGTCCCATTGGACGGCTAGGGTCGGCAGATGGCCCTCCTGGTTTTTCAAGTCCTCTGGCACCGCCGGATGAAATTGTAAGAACGGGTCGAGCCCGGCAAATTGTATCATCTCTCAACTCTCCCTAGGGCCTAAATTGGATCGCCGCTCCCTCATAGGTCTCATCGTGGCGCAGTGCGTTGCGGTGCGGCAAGTACTCGACCCGTACATCCACATCGTGGATCGAAATTGGATGGATGAAGTTTTCGTCCTTCTTGAGCAAATCGACGCGCAGTACATTGGTGCCCTGCTGTGGCAACATGCCGTCCTTCAAGTTGATATGAAAACGATAACCCCGCACCTCGCCGCCCGGGCGCATCTGGAAAACCCAATCGGCCATGCGAATGCGCGCTTGGGGCACCTCGACGCCGTTCCAGTAGAGGCGCGCCTCATCGGCGTGCAACATCTCGTGTAGCATAACGCGCAGCTCGCAGCGCCACAGCTCGCCCGCCGTTTCTTTGGCGCTCAGATCGTCGGCCACGTCGACCGTGACCTCCTCACCCGGGGCGCCCACCTTCAATGGCCGCGGCAATTGCTCCGCCAGACCATACGTGACAGCTTGGCAACGGTCTGATCCCGGACCGACATGGAAGGTCTTATCTTTGTGGGCGACAATATCCGGATAGGCCAGGTAGCGCAGGCGCTCGCTGTCCTGAGGCGTGTAAGGGTAACGGTGGGGCGGCGGATAGTAGCGGCGGTAGAGGATGCCCTGCGCCCCGGCATCGTAGGCATTGGCAACGGCGGCGCGATGCACGCACCTCCGCCGTCTGTTCGGCACCGACGCTGTCGAGGCCAACAAGCACCGGTATGTCGACGCCCTGCGCCAACTGCACTAACTCTCGCAGGCGCGCTGTCTCGCTGGAGAAATCGCCCCCTATCGGCAAAACAATGAGCGTATCCACCAGGCCTTCCTTTAGCCAGGTCTCGATGTCGTGGCCAATGAGTCTATTGCCTTCTAAAGTCGCCGCAACACGCGCCACCAGCCGCTTTGCCCGGCCCTGCTCTGCGGCGGCCGCCGCGCAGGTCTGACGAATCTGCCGCATCCATTCGGTCAGGGTATCGGTGTGCTCGGCCACTTCGCTGCGAGCGATAAAAGGGGCGTAGTCGTGGAAGTTCATCTCGATGCCGTCGGTCGGATAGTCGGAGACCAATTCGCCAATAACTGCCAGCCGATTTTGGCGCACCTCGGGCACGGCAAACGACAGCCGATTGGGGGCGTCAAATTCGGCTTCCGGGTAGTCGAGCTCGGCACCGACCTGCCATTCGGGATGGTCAGTGGTAAAATCGGCAACGCGGCAATTGGTCACCCGCTCGTGGGCCGTGTGGTGCATATTTAAAATGAGGTGCGGCAAGAAAGTAAAACCGCGCTGCTGGGCATGCTGGCAAACCACCATCAGCGGGTCGTAACCACTGTCGATCATCGCCTGGCAATTGTGGCCCGCCCGGTACCAGACTTCGTGGTCGGCCAGATCGACGTTGTGCCCCCAGCGCTCGCCCACCTTGGTATCGTAGAGCAGCACGCTGCAATCGCCCACCACATAACTGATGGTATCAATGCCCAAATCCACCACCTCGTCGATGGGCTCAACGTATTGCCGCACATGCATCGGCGGCTCGTAGAGGTAAACGCTCGAATGCCGGCCGTCGGTCTCGAACATGATTTCGCGTTTTCCACTCATAGAAATCCTCCTTATTTACAAATGGATGACATATAGATCATCCGCCGCACGTCTCTCTTTAACGAAAGCAGTCTAGTTCTTCCTAAACACCTAATAAAACCAATCTTGACAACTAGAGCGGAACAGTCTTTTCTTCATCTTATTGGACCTGGCGCAATCACCGGCAAACAGAAAGAGCAGCCATGACAGCAACCCTACCCACACCTGCAACTTCTAGCCCACAACAATTCGCCCCAGAAGAATGGCAACTACGCCTGCAACTGGCCGCCGCCTACCGCATCTTCGACCACCTAGGTTGGTGCGAACTCATCTACGGCCACATTTCACTGCGCCTGCCCGGACCCCAACACCACTTTCTGATCAACCCCTACGGCCTGCGCTACGACGAAATGACGGCCTCGAGCCTGGTCAAGATCGACCTGGACGGCAACCTGGTTGAGCCCAGCGACTATCCAGTCAACCCGGCCGGTTTTGTCATCCACAGCGCCATCCACGAGCACCGCGACAACGCCCACTGCATCATGCACACCCACACCCGCGCCGGCATGGCCGTAGCGGCACTGGAATGCGGCCTATTGCCCATCAGCATGAACGCCATGAGTCTCCACGGACACATCGCCTACCACGACTTCGAGGGCTCGACTCTGCTATTGGAAGAGCGTGAAAAGCTGGCTCAGGACTTGGGTGACGCCGACGGCTTTATCTTGCGCAATCACGGACTCTTGAGCGTGGGCCGCACCGTGGCCGAAGCTTTCCTCTATTTGTATCGTCTGGAAAGCGCCTGCCAGGTGCAACTAGACGCCATGGCCAGCGCAACAGAGCTGACCTTACCCCCTCAAGCGGCCATCGAGCGCTCTGCCCAGCAAATGCGCCAATTCGCCCAATGCGCCGCCGACGACATTGGCCAACTGGAGTTTGGAGCGCTGGTGCGGCTGATGGATCAGAAGGATTCGTCCTACCGCCAATAGCGCGCCTCAGTCCTCCACCGGACCGGGAATCCGCTCAAAGTCACTGTAAAACCGCGCCACTTCCGCCACCATAATTTCGAGCATGGCGTGGCCCAATTCGGGCGTCGCTGCCGCGGGGTTATCAGTATGCCCCGGACTGGCCGGCCAAGCACCGTAAGTCTGCACCACCGCCCCCGCCAGATTCACGTCGAGACCGCTGTCGGCCTCTGACTCGTCTTTTACCGAGGCCAAAGCGTCGGCGTCGACCCAGTCCGGGCGCAGCGCCATGATCAAAGCGGTCTCAAAATGGCCGGCGTGGCCCGGAATGCGTGGTGCTGGCAATAGATCCTCTTGCACTAAGGCGGCACGCGCTATATCCCAATAATTGCACGACGCCACAGTGGCGGGCAAACCGAGGCGATTTACCAAATCCTGGCCCGCCACCCCCACGTGGTCGGAGTTCCCCCCGTGTCCATTAAGTATAACGATCTTGCGAAAGCCGGTGCGCACCAACCCCTCCGCCACCTCGCGGACCACAGAAATAAATGTGTCGCTGGTAAGCGAGAGCACCCCACCAAAGGGGTAGTGGTGGTGAGAACTGCCAAAGGGCAAAGGCGGAGTGACCACTACCGGGACGCGGTCAGCCACAGCCGCGGCGGCGCGCTGAGCTACAGTGGTACACAATAAAGTATCCGTGCCCACGGCCATATGCGGACCGTGCTGCTCGGTGGCGGCGGTGGGCAAAACGCCGATCGCCCGCGGTGCCACCTCCTTGATTTGCTCGCGCGTCATCTCCTCAAATAATACGGTCATCGTCTTCTCCTGACTGGGTGAAATTAGACGTCATTTCATTAACTGAATACCCGTTCACTTGGTAAAAATCAGATCATCGGCAGCGGCCCCTTCGTCCGCCCCCAATTCAACCAGCACCCGGGCCACTTCTTCGGGTGCGGCCAGATCGGGCAAGGCCGCCGCCAGAGCCTCTTCGGGCGACTCCCCACGAATCTCAGCAATCTCGGCAATGGCCCGCAGCTTCAGCGGAGTCGCCAATTCGTTGGGACAAACAACATGGACGCGGATCTTTAGCGGCGCTAGCTGCTCCTTCAGCGTAAAGGCCAACCCCCTCACACCCCCCTTACTAGCACCGTACGCCAAAGAATCACTGGCCACCGTGACACCGGCAGTCGAGGCTATAAAAAGAATAGCCCCCCCTCTTTCCTGCATCAGCGGCACGGCGTACTTAGCACACAAAAACGTCCCTTTCAAATTGACCCCCATCACTTCCTCCCACACCTCCTCATCAAATTCGTCGATGCGCACCAAAGGCGTTCTATAAATACCAGCACAAGTAACCAATACATCGAGCCGCCCATACTCCCGTTCCACTACCTCCACAACCGCCCGCACATCATCCCGCCGGGAAACATCGGCCTGCACAAAACGCGCCTCACCTCCCTCTTCGGCAATCGCCTCCAACGTCTTCTGAGCCTCTGATCCATTCACATCCGCAATGACAACACGACATCCTTCCCGCGCATACAATTTAGCCGTAGCCTGCCCTATACCAGTGGCCCCACCCGTAATAAGCGCGACTTTATCTCTCAAGCGCATAGTCTTCCGACCTTCCTGTAACAGCTAAACAAAAAACAATATAAGAAATCCCAACACCCACTGCCCACAAACCACCAGTTGACAGACACCCCCCAGATCCCTTTTTTATCGCCCTCCACCCCCCAAACCCACACACGAGGAAACAATGGACCAAACATTACAAGACCAGGTAGCCATCGTCGTCGGCAGCAGCAGCGGCATGGGCCGCAGCACCGCCCTCGCCTTTGCCGCCGCCGGCGCCAAACTAGTACTAGCCGCCCGCAGCGCCGACAAACTAGCCGCCCTCGCCACCGAAATCGGCGACCAAGCCCTGGCCTGCCCCACCGATATCCAGGACGCAACAGCGGTCCAACAACTCATCGCCACCACCCTCGAAAAATTCGGCCGCATCGATATTCTAGTCTACGCCACCGGCGCCAACATCCCCCAGCGCAGCCTAGAAGTCTTGAGCAATGAAACCTGGGACATGATGATAGGCACCAACCTGAGCGGCGCCTTCTACTGCACCCAGGCCGTGCTACCGGCCATGCGCCAACAGGCCGGCGGCCTCATTATCTACCTCTCCTCGGCTTGCGTCCAGCGCCCGGACGTCTCCGGCGTCTCCTACCAGGCCACCAAACACGGCGTAACTGGCCTGGCCCACGGCACCTTCGCCGAAGAACAAAACAACGGCATACGCACCACCGTCATCTTCCCCGGCCTCACCGACACCCCCCTGGTCTTACAACGTCCCACCCCCACCCCACCCGAAGTCATGGCCAAGGCCCTGCAACCAGAAGACGTGGCTCAAGCTTGCCTCTTCGTCGCCTCACAGCCAGCCCGCGCCCGCGTCCCCGAACTCATGCTCACCCCCTCCGGCCTTTAAGCGGCTGGCACGTCGATGACACCTGGATGGCCTGGGGTGCTCTTTAACAAAACATGCCGAAGTCAGAGACCGGGAAGACGCCCTGTGGAACAGTTATTGGAAATTTCACGGGAGCTATACCTTCCAGGATTACAAACACCAGATCGGCGTCGTGGGACGAGCGCTGCGCAAACACCTCGATCACGAAGCGGCCAATTAAGGAAAATTGCCAATGACGACTTACGCTACCCAATTATTTCTCAACCCTCAGGCCCAAGAAGTCAAAGAATACGGCCCGGCGCAGCAAGACCTGCTCAACCAAGAAGCCTTTGCCGACGTCAAAGCCGAAATCACCCATTGGCCCGATTACGCGCCCACGCCCCTCATGGCACTCAATAATCTGGCGCACACTGCCGGCGTTGGCGCGCTTTGGTGTAAACACGAGGGATTCCGTTTTGGCATCGGCAGCTTTAAACCAACCGGCCCGACCTACGCCATGCTGGCGGTGCTCAAAAACGAAGTGCAAAAAGCCGCCGGCGTGGATGTCGTCACCACCCAAGACCTGGTGGAGCGCAAGTACGAAACCATCACGCGCGATATTGTAGTATCTGCAACGACCTCGGGCAATCACGGCCGCGCCCTGGCCTGGGGGGCGCGCACCTTCGGCTGTCGTTGCATCGTCTATATGAACGACGGGGTGAGCGCTGGACGCGAACGCGCTATTGCCGCTTATGGCGCCGAGGTCATCCGCGTGCCGGGGGCCTATGACCAGGCGGTGCAGCGCTCCTACCGCGACGCCGAAGCGCTGGGCTACTTCGTCATCTCCGACCACGTCTCCGCCGCCTACCCGCACGTGCCGCGCGCTATCATGCAAGGGTACGCCTTTGTCGCCGACGAGATGGTCGAGCAATTGGCCGACCAAGAGCCGCCCACCCACGTTTTTGCCCCTGGCGGGGGCGGGCGCCTGTCCGCAGCGGTCTGCGGACAATTGTGGCAACGCTACGGTAAGCACCGACCGCGCGTGATCGTGACCGAACCCACCGCCTCCTGTTGCCTCTACGAGAGTGCAAAAGCAGGGCGGCCTACCACCGTAAGCGGCGAAACCAAATCGGTAATGGACGGTCTGGTGGTCGAAGAAGCCTCGGCCGAAGCCTGGACCATTCTGGGCACCGGTGCCTTCGCCTTCCTCACCGTACCCGACCAAGCCGCCGTCGACGCCATGCAGCAAGCCGCCCAACCCACAGGCAATGACCCGCCCGCCGTCATTGGCGATACCGGCAGCGCCGGTTGGGCCGGATTCTTAGCTGCGTCGAGCGACCCGCAACTAAGTCAACAACTTGGTCTGGACGACCGCAGCCGGGTCGTAATTGTGGTGACGGAAGGCGCGACGGACCCGCAAGTGTATCGAGATATCGTGGGCAAGAGTCCGGATGAGGTCCTGGCGGGAAAATCCAATACCTTATAAAAGCCAAGCCTTTTTGCCGCATAGCCATAGAGAAATCAGCGCTGTAGTGACTTTACTTTGGGATAATCTAAAAACCAAGTCTGACTAGTGGGGCAGAATCGTCCACCGCCGCGACCGTGATAAACCGAGGAAACCGTCCATTGGAATTTGCTATCGCTTCATTCAATTGGTTCGCTATACTGGCCAGCGTCGTCGCCGGCCAAGTGATCTCCACCGTCTGGTTCGTGGTCCTGTTCGGCGCGCCCTGGGCGGCGGAGTACGGAGCCGACAGCAGGCAGCAACACGCCAAGGAAGTGCCGCCCTATACTTACGGCGTCGGCCTTCTCTGCACGATCATTTTGGTGTTGAGCATTGCAACTCTGCAGCGAGCATTTGCCATCGAATCGGCGAGCAGTGCTTTGGGCTTAGGGCTCTTCGTGGCGCTGGGGTTTTGTGGTGCGACGGGTCTGCCCGGCCAAGCGTTTCTAAAACGGTGGCGGGTCTTCTTTATCGCCTATGGGAGTCAGACGGTGATGATCTTGGCGATTTCGCTCATCTTGGCGCTGTGGAGATAAGCTAGTCCCGGCTCGTCCTACCACCGCAACCGCCACGGCACGTCAACCGAATAGCGGCATAACAAGGTGTCGCGGCAGAGGATCTTCGCGGTGCAAGATTGCTTGCCCAAGATGGGAACCGAAACACCACTTACCTTTGCTCTCAGGCGGCAGAGTCTGAATTGTACTCCCTGCTTGCCGACAAGTACTCATCCGATGGAATTCTGCGGCCTGTACAGGTCTGCAGAACTCTCAACGGCTTATGAAGTCTCTCTCAGTGGTGATTCGTTGACACTCGCGCGCACTCCTACTGGCCAACAGGAAGTACTCGAGCTGAACGGGTGGGATGGCATGATTCGGGGCGATTCCTTCTTTTAGGGTATTACCTCTTTTTTCGCCATGGAGCGCCGGGGCCACAAGCCCAGTCGGTGGAGGTGTGGTGGATGTGGAAAACTAGCCGGTAGAGGCTTTCGGCCCGTTGGTGGTAGCGATCGTAGCTCAGCTCGTGGGCTACGAAGAGTGAGATCGCCGCAAAACAGGTGATACCCAGGGTCAGGCTGCAAAGGCTGATCAGCGAGTGCAATTTGTGGCGGAGCAATAAGCGGAAAGCGATTGCGAGGTTATTTCTGAACACGCCGATTCAACCCTCCTTCGCTATGTAGCAATACGCAATATATATCTAGTCCACGATTGCGGATGCACTTAAGCGTCAAGCGAGGAACCAAGTATGCACTACATATTACGGCACAACCTAAAACGATCTGCTTTGCGGAATTCCATAGCATCTATTACAATCAGCGCCGGTAGACGCGCCGATTATACTCGTCATTAATCTCGCGCGCCCGACTATCGTCTTTCACCGCCCACACCATAACGAAAATCAGTGGCAGAGTGGGTGTAGTAATCCCTTACAAACTACCCCACCCTAGCCGGCACATCCACAATTCTGGGCTCATGCCCCGTCGCCTGCAACAAACGCTCGACATCTGCCCGACCAATCGCCAGCGTCGAAGTATTGACCAGCGGATGGCTCTGCAATGCCTCGGCGGCCCACACCTCCTGATCAATCACCACCTCCACCGCCCCCTCGCGGTCGTTAACCACCCCCAGCAATGTAACGGCGCCCGGCTCTACCCCCAGGTACTTCGATAAACGCTCGGGGGAAGCCATGCCCAGCTTGCTCGTCTCCAACACGCCCCCCAACGCTTTGAGGTCCACCTGTTTCTCCCAACCCACCACCACCAGAAAATGCCGCCGCCCCTTGCCGTCCCGCACAAACAAATTCTTGGTGTGCACGCCGGGCAGCGGCGGCACTTTTTCCTCGGCCTCTTCGCAAGTGTACACCGGCGGGTGGTCGACGCGCTCGTAGGCGATATCGTGTTCGGCAAGAATAGCAAAAATATCACTCATCTGTAAGTCCTCATTCAAAAGTATGGAGAATTAAAGCGCGCCAGCTCCCACAATAGCTTGGTCAACTCTAGGTCGGTCTTCTCTTCTAACTCCACCGCCCGCCGCCGCAACGCCTTGACCTGATTTTTGGGTACGGGAAAGTTAAAAGCCAGGGCCACAGTATTGCGCTTGCCCGACACCGGCAAGTGCAACACGCCGTGCGGAAAGCTCCGATTGAGGTTTTCGATGATCCGCTGCAAGACCTTTTCCCGCGCGCCCGTCCACAAATTAATAACCAATATACCGCGCTGCTGCAGCTGCGACTGGCACAGCGAGAAGAAATCGCTCTCGCTGACCACCGGAGCCATGCCGTCGGGGTTGTGCAGATCTACCATGACCAGATCGTATTCGCCGACGCCCTCTTGCCGCAAGAAATCGACAGCATCCCCCATCTGCACCTTCATGCGCTCGTTGGTGGGCAAATGAAAATACGTCTGCGCCACCTCAACAACCTGGGCGCGTTTCTCCACCGCCTCAACGCGGCAGACGGGAAACTGATGCAGGAAAAATTTGGCCAGTGAACCACCGCCCAACCCTAGCAAAAGCACGGCGCGCGGCTCTTCGATAAAAACCAAGCTAGTCATCACGCACTTGGTATAAGCCAGAGCCAGAGCGTTGGGATCGCGCAAAAACATGGTACTCTGCCGCGCTCGGGTACCAAAGTACAAGGTGCGAATCGTAGCCTCATCAACTACATCAATCACACCTTCTTCATCGCTGCGGGAATGAATAATCGTGCCATCGTAAGTGGGCATTCGTCTCCGACCTATTTCCTTTGCCGTATCCTACTTCAACCAACACAAAGTAACAGTAAGATCACTGACTTACAATTATTTCTCAGGTATGGAGGATAAGGCCGATAGGGGGTCTTGCCGGCGGCGGTTTGTGGGGGCGAGGCCGGGGGCAAAGGGCGGCGGGCTTCACAGCCGCCAGGCTGTGGGGGCCGGGAGCGGGGCAGTCCGCCCTTGGGCCTCACAAACCGCCAGAGGCAGGACCCCCTACCGGCCGTCGCCGCTATTACCTACTCCGCATTCCCCCACCGCGTAGCAATCACCGCATCCAAAAAAATCTGTCCCAAATGAAACGTAATACACGGAATAGCAATCAACCCCTTCGTCTCAGCCGGCACCGGCAAAAACGCCAGCACCGTCATCGCCACCGGCAACGTCTTCTGACTAGCCATCAATACCACCGCCTTGCGCACCGGCGCCGCAAAACGCAACACCCGGCACACCCCGTCGTTGAGCAATAAATAAATAATGTGGATCAACAACCCCGAAACCGTTAGCACCAGCAAACTAGCCAGCGCGATCTGGGTCAACTGTTGCGACGATTCGCTGAACTTCACCCACGGGATGGAAATCAGCGCCGCATTGCTCAACATGGTCAGATGGGGGCGATTGCGTTGCGCCCACTCGCCAATAAAAAGCTGCAAGAACTTACCTACTAACAACGGCAGCAGAATAAACAAGCAAAGCTTGACGAGCAATTTGTTAGCCGACAACTCCACTTGCCCGGCACTCTCCAGCAACAACTCCAGCACAAACGGCACAGAGAAAACACCAATGAGATTGGTTGACACCGTCAGCAGCAGAGCCAGCGCCACATTGCCGCGCGCCTGGGTGGTCAGGGCAATGCCCGAAGAGAGCGTCGTAGGCATAGTGCAAAACAGTGCTAGGCCCAACTGAAAACTGGGATCCAGCGGCAGCTGGAAGGCAATGAGGGCGCCGATGACGGGCGTCACTAGCAGGATAGAAAGCAAACCCCAAAGCGAAGCCGACCAGGCCGAAAGCGCGGCGCGAATTTCGTCGGTACGCAACACCAGGCCAGAACAGACGAAGATAATAGCAACCGCCACAAATTGAGCAATGGGCCACTGGGCCATGTACAAACCTGGGGCGGGAAAGAAAAAGCCGATTAAGGCGACGGTGATCAGACCGACGGGCAGGAATTGTTTTTTAAGGAAGCTCAACATAAAAAGTGGGTGCGAGGCGCACAAAAAAAGGCGGGCCAGATAGTGTTAACCGGCCCGCACAAACGGCAGAAAAAACCGCCGCTCATTTTAATTGATGGCCATGAGTTCGGGGTGGGCGTAGCAGTTGTCTTCGCAGAGGCGACAGGTATCCACGTCGCCGTCGCGGCATTCCAGGGCCATGTCTCTGAACATGGTGAGGAATTCTTTGGCGGCGGTGTTTCCAGAAAAGAGCAGGCGCAGAAAACACACTAGGCGGGCGCGCGCTTCCGAACTGACCAGATGCTCGACTTTGCAGGCGTCGATTTCGGCGTCGTCCTCGTCCATGCCCAGGGCGTCGGTGAGAAATTTCTGCACCACCAGGCGCGTAGTTTCGGTCTCTTGCACTACCTTGAGACCCTTTTCGGTCAACTCGAGAAACCTATTGTGATCCTCCTGTACGTACTCGCGCTCTTTGAGGTGTTTCATAGCCGACGACACGCTGCCCTTAGTAACCTTGAGGTGCTGGGCAATGTCGGAGACGCGAGCGTAGCCGTGTTTTTGGCGCAGCTCATGCACCGCCATCAAATGGTGCGCCGCGCTGTGGCTCAGCTCGTTTTTTTCGTAGGCTCTCCAGACTTCTTCAAACATGAGGGGCTCCCCTGGGAAAACTCACTCCGCGTCCATGCCGACGCGGAAACCGATATTGTCCCGATTGTAGGTCTCGGCCTGTCCGGTGCGATGGGTGCAGCGCACGCCGGCACGCGTCTCCTGGTAATCGCCGCCACGCACCACGCGCTCCTGGCCGCCCTCCGGTCCTTTGGGATTGGTGGCCGGGCTCGTCTTGTAGTATTCCTTGTCGTAGTGGTCGTTGATCCACTCGTAGACATTGCCGGCCATATCCCACAAACCAAAGGGACTGCGGCCGTCGGGAAATTCGTCCACCGGCGTAGTGGTGCCGTAGAAATTGGTGGAATTGCAGCGCTCACCTTCGACGAAGCGCCCGCCCCACGGGTAGGGCCGCTCGTCATCGCCGCGGGCGGCCTTCTCCCATTCGGCTTCGCTGGACAGGCGCACGCCGGTCCAATCGCAATACGCCTTGGCGTCCTGCCAGGAGACATTGGTTACCGGGTGGCGCCCCATGCCGGTGGGAAAGGTGCCTCTCTGCCAATTGATCGGTGCTTTGTAGCCGGTGCAGTTGACAAATTCGCGGTAATCGGCATTGGTGACGGGAAAGGGGTCGATGTTATAAGCCGAGAGGTAGACGGTGTGCACCGGCCGCTCAGCGGCCGGTACGTCCTCGTCGCGGCCCCCCATGGAGAAGGGACCGGCCGACACCAGCTTCATGCGGCGCGCATTGGCTTCGGGCAATAGGTCCTTGCGCCGTTCCTCCTGGGAATCCCACTGCAAATCTAGATCTTCCAGGCGGCTGTTCATCTCCTCGGTCTCTTCTTGAAGACGCTGTAGGCGGCCCTCCATTTCGATGCGGCGCAATTCCTGCGAATCGATTAGCTCCATTAGTTTTTGCTGCGGTTTGTTGAAGTCGAGCAGCAAAATAACAAAGTAGAGGCTGCACATACAGGTCATGATCCACCAAAGCCAATTATCCATACGCGGTCCCTCCTACAGCAAGAGGTGCATCTAGAGAGTAGCGGCCCAATTTGGCTAATAGATCAACACAGCGGCTGGCATAACCCCACTCGTTATCGTACCAACCCAATACCTTGACCAGGTTGCCCCCTACTACATTGGTCGATTGGGCATCAAACACGCACGAGGCCGGGTTGCCGACGATGTCGGCCAGCACTAGAGGATCTTCGGAGTACTCCAGAATGCCGACCAACGAAGTCTGCGCGGCGTTTTTAAAGGCGGCGTTGATCTCCTCCACCGTCGTATCGCGCTGCAATTCGACGGTGAAATCGGTCAGCGAACCATCCGGAGTGGGCACGCGCACGGCCAGGCCGTCCAATTTGCCATTGAGTTCGGGCAAAACCTTGCCCACGGCGGCGGCGGCACCGGTAGTGGTGGGGATCATCGACATGGCCGCCGAGCGCGCCCGCCGCAAATCTTTGTGCGGTGCGTCCTGAATATTCTGGTCGCTGGTATAGGAGTGGATGGTGTTCATCATACCTTTGACGATGCCAAAATTATCGTGCAGGACCTTGGCCATAGGGGCCAGGCAATTGGTGGTGCACGAGGCATTGGAAATAATCGCGTGCTCCTCTTTTAACTCGGCGTCGTTGACCCCTAGGACCACGGTGATGTCTTCGCCTGTGGCCGGTGCCGAGATCACCACTCGTTGGGCGCCGGCGTCGAGATGGACTCTGGCTTTATCCCCATCGGTAAAAAAACCGGTCGATTCCAACACCACTTCCACGCCCAACTCAGCCCAGGGCAAAGCAGCCGGATCGCGCTCGTTGAAAATGTGGACAACCCGACCGTCGATAACCAATTGTTCGCCGGCGGTTTCGATCTGGCCGGCATAGCGGCCGTGCAAAGAATCGTATTTAAGTAGGTGAGCCAGCGTAGCGGCATCGGTCAAGTCATTGACGGCTTTAACAACGATATCGTCCCGGTGCAGGGCGGCCCTGAGCACCAGGCGACCGATTCTACCAAAACCATTGATGCCGACAGCGACTGCGCCCATTAACGTCCTCTGTATTTTCAAATAGATAGTGAAACAAATGCGCCCGCGTATGGAGTACTTTACAGGGCGCGCTAAACGGCTATATTGGCTTGTCGAGCTGACTGGATGCTTTTTGTTTTTGTGGATCCAATATAGTATTTGTTAACATACTTATTTGACCCTACTTATGCAAGCGCGATAACCTAAGTGTAATTCTCAGTTAATAATTGTAACTGGTTTATTTGCAAACTGTAACGCGAATCTATCAACGGAGGAAAGGCTTGTGTCCACCCAGTCTATACTACATCGCGTCGACGCCGAGATTTCGACCTATATCGAGCAATTGGCCGGCTTTGTGCGCATTCCCAGTATTAGCGCTGGCGCCGACCAGGACGCCGCAGGGGCCATCGCCCAGGCCGCCGACTTTCTGGTCGAAGAGTTTATCCGCTTAGGCTTGAGCGCCGAAAAAGTCCAGGTCACAGCCGCTACCAACCCCCTCATCGTGGCCCATAGCACCGCCTTTTCGGCAGCTCGTCCCACCGTGCTTATCTACGGCCACTACGATGTGCAGGGAGTGGACAACCCGCGCTCGGCCTGGGACGTGGATCCCTTTGCCGCCGTCATAGAAGACGGCATGCTCATTGGCCGCGGCGCCAGCGATAATAAAGGACCGACCTTCGCCCACCTCAAAGCCGTCGACGCCATTCTGAGCGCCGCTGGCGAACTGCCCGTCGACCTGGTTTTCCTCATCGAGGGCGAGGAGGAATGCGGCAGCAAAGCCATCGGCCAGTATATCGCCTCTGGTGGCCTGGACTCGTTCAAGCCCATTATCTGCACTGTCATTTCCGACACCAGCATGTACGGCCCCGACCAACCCTCCTTAACTTTGGGTCTGCGCGGCATCGTCTTCACCGAAGCGACGGTCTACGGTCCCCGCCAGGATGTGCACTCGGGTTTGTTCGGCGGCATCATCCACAACCCCAATCACCTGCTGGTCCAGGCCCTATCCGCCCTTTTTGACGAAGACGGCCGCATCGCCGTTCCCGCTTTCTACGACGACGTGCGCCCACTCTCCGAACGCGAACAAACCCTCTACCGCTCCTTGCCGGTGGACGAGGACGGCTATCGCAAAACCCTGGGCGTAACCGAGCTGATCGGCGAGCCCCAGTACTCCCTGCTGGAGCGCCGCTGGACCCGCCCCACCCTCGACGTCAACTTTCTCAGCGGCGGCAGCCCGCGCACCGTAATCCCGGCCCAAGCCCAAGCCGCCCTATCTTGTCGCCTAGTCCCCGACCAGGACCCCGGCCGCATCGAAGCAGCCATCCACGACCACCTGAGCGCCCATTTGCCGGCTGGCACGCGCCTAGAATTTAGCGGCGCCCACCACGCACCGCCCTACTACCTCGACCCGGACCACCCTCTGGTACAACCCACACTCAACGCCCTGCGCAGCGGCTTCGATATCGATCCCATTCTCAGTCGCGAGGGCGGTTCCATCCCCATTGTCACCGATATCGAAAAAAACACCGGAGCCCCCGTCCTCCTCGTTGGTCTGGGCCAAATCACCGATAATTGGCACGGCCCCAATGAGTGTTTTTCCCTCAAGGACTTCCATCGTGGAATTCGTACTTCTGTGGCTCTTCTCCACGAAATTGGTAGTGTGTAGATTCTTCTTAAGGTCTGATGTTGATTCAGGTAGGGACGGTTTGGTAGGGGGTGGTCCCAGAGCGGATTCACAAAGCGGCAGAGGGACGCCCCCCAACACACATCCTAGCAACCTCCCATTTGCCGCCTTCCCCAAATCTACGTATTTTCAATGCCGCATTTTACCTACCCAGGAGCCCCACTCATGCCCCTAAGCACCACCCAGGTCGACCAGTTCAAACACGAAGGTTACACCACAGTTCCCGACCTCTTCAGCGCCCGCGAAGTCGCCGCTTTACAAGCCGAAGTCGAACGTTTCAAAACACTGGGACTGGGCCACAACGTGGCCACCGAAGGCGACGGCGAAACCCACTCCACTACCAAAGTCAACTTCCAGCTCATCCCCCTCCTGGACAAAAGCGATCTCATCCGCGCCTTGCCCTACGAACCCAAAGTGACCGACGCTGTTAGCCAACTCATCGGCCAACCCTTTGTGCTGCACCTAGACCAGATGTTTCTCAAACCCGGCGGCCAGGGCGTCGGCACCAGCTGGCACCAGGACAACGCCTATTTTCGCATCCCCGACCCCATGAAAGGCACAGCTATGTGGGTCGCTGTGCACGAGGCGACGCTGGCCAACGGCACCCTGCACGTCATTCCCGGCAGTTACACCCAGCAATACGAACACAGCCGCGACCCCGATAGCGACCACCACATCCACTGCACTCCACCCGAAGAGCGCGCCACCGCACTCGAGCTGCCAGCTGGCGGCGCCGTCTTCTTCTGCTACGGCACGGCCCACTGCACCAAGGCCAATACCACCGACCGCGAACGCGCCGGCATCGCCTTCCACTTTCTGCACAGCGATTCTATCGACGCAGCGCGTCTGGCCGGTGGAGACCAGGCCCGCCCCTTGCTGACCGGGCCCGAGACCTCGGGCGGTCAGAAAGAACACGGCGTCAAAGTGGCCGGCACCTGGAACGACGAAGTGGAGAAGACCCTTACCTCAACCCAAGTTTAGGAGTACTGCATGCCTACTTTCAAACCCGATACGCTGCTGCACATTGGCTACCAACTCTTCACCGGTATAGGCTGTTCCCCCGAAGACGCCCGCACCGTGGCCGATCACCTGGTGGAATCGAGCCTCTTTGGCCACGATTCGCACGGCGTCATCCGCCTCTACGAATATGTCGGTTTAGTACGCGACGGCGTCTGGGATCCGCGGGGCACGCCCCACATCGTCGACGAGCGACCCTGCACCGCCGTGATCGACGGCGGCGGCGCCATGGGTCAGGTAGGAGCTGCCTTTGCCGCACAAGTAGCCATGGACAAGGCGAGAGAGAACGGCACGGCGACAGTGACCTTGCGCAATTGCCGCCACGTGGGTCGTTGCGGGGCCTACCCGCTGATGATCGCACGCCAGGGATTCATCGGTCTGATGTTTGTCAACGCCGGCCGCCTGGGTCGTCAGATCACCCCCTACGGCGGACTCGACGGCAAACTGAGCACTAATCCCATCGCCTTTGCCGCGCCGCGGCGCCAGGGCGAACCGATCATGGTCGACATGGCCACCTCCATGAGCGCCGAAGGCAAAGTCCGCGTCGCCAATAATAAGGGTGCTGCCCTGCCGGAAGGTTTTATCATCGACCACCAGGGCAATCCCAGTACCGACCCCCAGGCCTTCCTCGGCGATCCGCCCGGCGCCATCCTTCCCCTGGGCGGAACGGCAGCCCACAAGGGGTATTGTCTGAGCATGATGGTAGAGCTTTTGGGCGGGGCGTTGGGCGGCGAGGGTTGTGCCAACGGGGCGCAGACCATGGACAGCAACGGCGTGCTGCTGATGGTCTACCATATAGAACACTTCACCGACCTGGAGCGTTTTTACGACGAGGTAGAAATTCTCGTCGACCACGTACACAGCAGCCGCATCGACCCCAAAGTCGGCGAGATTCTATTGCCGGGCGAACCCGAGTTCCGCTCCGCTGCCCAGCGCCGCCAGGAGGGCATCCCCATCGACGAAACCACCTGGTCGCACATCTGCGATGCAGCCCGTGCACTCGATCTAGACCCGGACGCCTGGCAAGAGGAGGCGATACACACCTGAGATTAGCGGCGAAGTCCCCTAATTCAACTTAGTTGGGGGATTTCGCCAACAAATGTTGACTTTCTCGCCATTTCCCCATTTTGTCGGTTTCTTCCCAGTAACGTCCGGTTAGGAAATTGCTGTGGCTAAAGAAAAGGGGCAGAGCGCTTGACACTGGATCGAATCTGTGAAAGATTGGCTGTAGTGATTCCCCTAAACGGTCCTCTTTCCAGGAGA
>Ga0114996_10003379_pt1 | contig 19874 bp, 19 predicted proteins | sample ArcticOcean_MG_C_4_FD_87039 | JGI IMG/M metagenome (GOLD analysis project Ga0114996, IMG submission 87039) | Marine microbial communities from western Arctic Ocean - ArcticOcean_MG_CB4_134 | ecosystem: Environmental > Aquatic > Marine > Oceanic | place: Arctic Ocean: Canada Basin | collected...
AACCTATGTTGTGCCGGGTCGACGTATAGCGCGCACCGGGATTGCCCAACCCTAGGGCGATCCGCAAGGTTACTCTTCGCCGCCCTCGCCATCAGCGGCTGCAGCATCTTCGCCACCGGCTTCCTCTTCCTCTTCCTCTTCCTTGTCTCCAGCTTCGTCGTCAACGATCAGACGCGGCACCAATACATTTACGATCGCACGCACCCCTTCGCTGGTGATGCGTGGCTCTTGCCCTATTAGGTCACTCACGTGCAAGCTGTCGCCAATCTGCAGCGAGGTGATATCGATCTCCACGGCGGAGGGCATCTCGGAGACGACGCATTCCATTTCTAGTGTGGTCAGGGTCTGTTGTAAGGACCCACCTTCGGTGCGCACGCCCTCGGGGACTCCAACAGTTATGATCGGCACATTCGCGCGCAGTGTTTCGGTCGGATCGATGCGCAAAAGATCCAAGTGCATCACATCACCGCTCACCTTGTGGTATTGGATCTCGCGGATCAGGGCCTGCTCGGGCTCCTTGCTAGACTCCTCATGCTCGATAAGGATGATCGCATTCTGACCGCCCTTGCTCAGAATGCGTTCCAAGCTATGAGCATCGGTCTTGAAGCATTCGACGTCCTGCTTATGGCCGTAGATGACTCCGGGCAGCTGACCGTGCAAGCGACGCATCTGGCCTACAGGCCCCTTGCCCTGCTCCTCGCGGGGCGCGACCTTGAGCGAAACCTGCTGGCGCGCGTGGATCTTCAGCGGTACTTGCGGCATTGGAACATCTCCTCGATAAACTAATTTTAATTGGCAGCCCGGCGAGGACTCGAACCTCGATAAGCGGACCCAAAATCCGCTGTCCTACCAATTGAACGACCGGGCTACCTAAACACTACTCGATTACTTAAGTTATATTGACCGGCACAAAAAAGACCGGTAACCTTGCTCTTGCAGCGCTTGTTGCGCCCGAGAGGCGGTCGTCCGGTCGTCGAAGATACCGTAAACGGTGGAGCCACTGCCCGACATCGACGTGGCGCGAGCACCGGCTCGGTCCAGTTGAGAACGAAGTTCTGCGACGATGGGATAGGCGCGTTCTACCACGGGCATGAAGTCGTTCTCCAGCACTTCAAAAAGCCTATCGTGGTCAACGCACCCGCCGCTCAAGGAAGAAGTAAATTTAAGATAGGGTGTATCGTCTGTCAAGACAGGCCGGAATTGACCATAAGCCCACGCCGTACCCACCTCAACCTCGGGATAGGCCAAGACATAAAAGACCGCGCCGGCCCAGCCCAATGGTTCGAGGATCTCACCCCGACCCCGCATTAATGCGGTGCCTCCTTCTACTAGAAAAGGGATGTCCGAGCCTAGTTCAGCGGCGATTGCGCCGAGCTCTGTGCGATCTAATGGCTCTCCATAAAACCGATTGAGCGCTCTCAGCGTCGCCGCCGCATCGGCGCTTCCGCCCCCTAAGCCTGCTCCCATGGGGATGTGTTTTTCCAAATGGATGCGAAAATGCCGGATAGGATGGTCCAATCGGGCGCGAAATGAATCAACGGCGCGACGCACTAGGTTATCGGGACCCGTCGACAAATCTTCGATATTACAGGTCAGTTGATCAGAGGGTGCTGGTTCAAAATGCAATATATCGGCTAGATCGACGCATTGAGCGATGCTGAGAATGTCGTGATATCCGTCGGGACGACGACCCAGGATTTTGAGTCCCAAGTTTATTTTCCCGTATGCTTTTTCCGCCAGTGGTCCCTCTGTCATTGGCGTACCTTGACCTTATTTCGTTAATATTCTACTATAAAATGATAAAAGTGACATGAAAAAGTGACATAATGGCATATTATAAATTCAATGTATACAGTCTAATACTCCTTTTTGCCCTATGTTGCCCTGCTCCCGGCACGGCGCAAACAGACGCAGAAGAAGATGACTTCAAACTAGCCCGGAATCTTTTCCGAGATGCGGGCGATTATGCTACAGCCGCCGCGCTCTTCGCCGATTTCATTCGCAACTATCCCGCTAGTCCGCAATTAGCCGAAGCTCGCCTAATGCTATCTCGCGCCTATCGTCAAAACGGTCGTTGCGATTTGGCAGTGCCGGCCTACGAGCAATTCTATATAGAGCATGCCGATCATTTAAGCACGGCCGACGCGCGGCGCGAACGGGCGGCTTGCCTTTCGCAGCAAGGTCAGTTTCTGCCCGCCGCTCGCGCATTTGAAGAGGTTCAACGCCGTTTTAGCGCGAGCGAATTTGCCGCTAGTGCACTGCTCGACGCGGCCGCCAATTATAACCAGGGTCAGGACTTACGGCAAGCCATAGCTGCTTATGGACGTCTACTTGCCGACTATGCCACTTCGCCGCAAGTACACTTGGCCCGTTATCGATTGGCCCGATTGCGCTTTGCCGCCGGCCGGGCCGAAGAAGCCCAACAACTGCTCAGTCAAATTATCGCCACTGAGCCCGCCCCACCCGAGGCGCCCAGTGCCCTACTGCTCGGCGGACGCATCGATCTTTTCTTGGGCAACCGCAAAGCCGCTGAGACCCGCTTCAAATCGCTGGAAAAACGCTTTCCCTCGGCAGCGCAGACCGATAGTGCCTATCTGCATCGCGCCAACCACCTCTATGGGTTGCGCCTCTTTAGCCAAGCAGGTGACGCCTACCAAAAAGCCTTCGACAAAATCGGCAACGCGACCCTCAAAGAGAGCGCCCTCCTAGGTCTCGCCGACGCCCGGCGCCAAAGCCAGCAAACACGTGAAGCGCTCGACCACTACGAACGGTTGATCGCCGGGCTTGAACCCGGCCACCCGGCCTATCTCAAAGCACGCTTGGGACAGGCCATCGCCTTGGGACAGGCCGGACAGTTCGCCTTGGCGGTGGGCATGTTCCAAGGGCTGATCCAAATCGATGGCGCACCTGAAGCCAAGGACGCGCTACGCGAATTGGGCGTGCTCTACAAGCGGCGCGGCGACCACAGCCGCTCAATCACTTGGTATCGCCGCTATTTGCAGGAAACCGACACGGCTTCCGACGCCGTCCGCTCCGACTTGGCCGAACTCTATGGCTCGACCGGCTATTACGAAGAGGCCATCGCGCTCTATCGCGAACTGGCATCGGGTCAGGGCGAAGTCGCCGCCAAAGCGCAATTCAGCTTGGCCCAAGTCTTTGAAGAAAGCAGCCAACCCCGCGCCGCGCTGCGCGAATATATCGCCTATCTCGAGCTCTTTCCCGCCGGCCTCCAGAGCGAGGCCGTACGCGAACGCATTGAGTATTTGCGCCAATTCACCGTCATGAACCAGGCCGACCTCAACCGCGCGCTGCAAAAGGCCTGGATCGACGAGTTGAGCGGCACCCCGCGTCAACTGGCGCAATTATACGTAGCACGGGTACTTTTCGAGCACCACGATTTCGAGGCCGCTGCTAAATCTTTCGAACACTACGCCGCGGCTTATTCCAACGACCACCACAGCAGCGAGGCGCAATATTTCCTGGCCGAGAGCTTGCTCAAACTCGCCCGCCAACGCCAGCTCGAAGCTCAGCCCGCCAGTGCCGATTCGCTGCGCGCCCTCGCACTACAAGAATACCGCATTCTCGCCGCGCAACCCGCAGAAGCTACGAGCGACAACTCCTGGACCCAGCGCGCACAAATTCGCCTTATCGAAACCCAGGCCGAAAGCGGCCCCGACTCATTGCGCCTACTTACACTAGAAAAGGGTTTTGCCGCCTTCGTTGTCGAAGCTGTCGAGGGCCAGAGCCCGCAATTAGGTCAGGCGCTCTTACAGCTAGGCGACGCGCGACGTCGGCTAGCGGCCATCGACTCTACCCGGCTCGATGGCGCTGCCGAGGCTTATCGTCAGCTCCGTCGGCTCACACCCGACAGCCCGCTCGTACCTCAAGCACTATTGGGCGCCGGTCTTTATCACGCGCAAAAAGGCCAGTACCAAGCGGCAGCCGACTCTCTCGAACGCCTGCTCGGCGATTATCCCGACAACCCGCTGACAGCGCAGGTCCTCTTTGAGTTGGGCCATATCCGCCTGGCGCAAGACCGACCGCAAGAGGCCATCGCCCGTTTGCAAGAGCTGCGCTGGGGCTATCCGGCCTTTCCCAAACGCCGCGCCGCGCAAGAACTGCTAGGCGACACCTATTTCCAACTCGGCGAATTCGCCGGCGCCATCGAGCTTTATCTGCCGCTAGTCACCGGCGCGACAACAACCGACGACGGCGGCAGGATTCTCCGTCGCATCGCCCAGGCTCATCATCGGCTAGGCCGCCACAACGAAGCATTGGCGGCTTATCGACAAGTGCTCACCGACGGGGCGGACGCAGGCTTGGACAGCATTTATTTCGCGCAAGCCGTATTGCAGTTGCAACTCGGACAGGAGGACGAAGCCTTTCGACTTTTTCAGCAGGTGGGGAAAGAATTCGCGTCGGGGGATCTGGCCGTTGAAGCCTCGACCCGGGCCGGTCATATCGCCTTTGTGCGGGAGCGCTACAAACAGGCTCAACAAATTTATCAGCCCCTACTAAAATATAGCGAAGATCCGCTGGTGCACGGACGAGCCGTGCTTGCCCTATTTCGGCTTAAGCGCCTAGAAGAGGGACGTAAGGCGGGCAAGAAGTTCACTAAGCGCTTTAAAGAAGCGACAGAATGGAGCCAGCGCTTTCAACTCGAAGAGGGACAATACTACTTACGGGCGGGCAACTACAAAAAGGCTCTTGAAGCGTTCCAAAAAATAAAAGAGGGCGAGTGGGCTGACGATGGGGCCTTTCAAGTGGCAACGACGCTGTGGAAGCAAAACAAAGCAGCGCCGAGCGAGGAAGGCGCTGCTCGTGCATTGGAAGCCATCTCGCGCTTCGTGCAGGAAAATCCAACGAGCCCGCATGCGGCCGATGCCTATTTGCGCTTGGGCGATTACCAGTATTCGCTGCACAACTACCTGCAGGCCGCAGGCGCCTACAAACGCGTTCTCGACGCGCCGCAAGTCGCCCGCGACTCGGCCCAGGACGCGGTGTGGAAGCTGCTTAAGAGCTACCAGGGCGCACACGAATATGAAGCGGCCCACCAGGTGGTCAACCAACTCTTGCGCCAGTATCCCGAGCACCCCAAAACCGTCGACGCGCAACTTGAATTGGGCATCATCCTCAAGGATAAGGGCCATTATCCTCAGGCCGTAGAACAGTTTGACGAGTTGCTTTCCCAACAACTGCTCGAAGCCAATAGCGCCTCCGAAGCCCGATTCTATATCGGCGAATCGTATCAGAATATGGGCGAATATCGCAAGGCCATCGAAGCCTACTACAAAGTCAGCTACCACGGCGCCGAGGGGTTCAGCCAGTGGATCACTTCGGCAGATTTCCAGCGCGCGCGCTGTCACCAGTCGCTGGGCGAACACGCTACAGCCATCACCGTCTACGAGCGCATCGTGCGCCGCGAAGGGGGCCAAAGCCCCCAAGGGGAGATGGCCCAAGAACAGATCGTTGCCTTGCGCCGCAGTTTAGGCAATAGCAACTAAGGCGCCAATGGCAAGGAGAGACCCGATGACCCATATAGATTTTCTGCGCAACGTGTCACTCTTTGAGAGCCTGAACCAGGAAGAGCTGGAAGCCCTCTCGGACGTGACCTTTACCCGCACCTTTAGCAAGGACAATGTCATTATCCTCGCCGAAGAAGAGGGCGACACGCTCTTTATCCTCAAAAGAGGCCAAGTAAAGGTCAGCATTGTCAGCGAAGAGGGCCGCGAGGTCATCCTGTCTCTTCTGGGGTCGGGATCGGTTTTTGGCGAACTCTCACTCTTGGACGGCAAGCCGCGTTCGGCCAATGTCGTGGCCATCGAAGAAACCGAACTTCTGATGCTGCGTCGCGCCGATTTTCTGCAACTGATCTACAAGACGCCGCAGATCGCCACCGCGCTCTTAGCCGAGCTGGCCACTCGCCTGCGCAAAACCGATCGCCAGATCGAAGGCCTGGCCCTGCTAGATGTGACCAGTCGAATTTCCGATACCTTGCTGCAACTGGCCACTGAGCAGGGCACGGAGACGACCGATGGCGTCACGATCGAAAACCGGCCCACTCATCAGGAGTTGGCCAATATGTCGGGCACTACCCGCGAGACGGTTTCGCGGGTGCTCAAGCGCCTTGAGGGCCAGGGCTACATCAACTGCAGCGGGCGCAAGATTACGATTCTGCGCGAGGACACCTGGAAGACCTGATCCGGTTATGGCTACCTCTTCCCGACATCGCATTCTGCTGCTGACCCAGCACCCAGCGCTAGAGGCGGAGTTTCGATCCGCTTGCAATGGCGCGCGCCTGAAGGTGATCGACACCCCCAATAGCGGCACCCTCGATCCGCTGTTGAGGCGCGGAGTCGACTTGGTTGCCTTCGACTTGGCGCTCTCGAACGAGACGCTAGCGGCAGGTATTACTGCGCTCGACGGGTTCCGCGACGTGCCCGTACTAGGTTTGGGCAAAGCAAGCGAGGGCTGGCACCAGCTCCTGCGCGGCTCGCCGCTTGAAGACCAGGTCACTCCGCCCTTCGAAGAAGGTGCGCTACAACAAAAACTGGACCAACTAGTCGAGCGAGGGCGTTTCTTGCGCGGGTCCGAGCTAGTCGGCGAATCGATGACGATGCGCCAGTTGCGCGAGCGCATCCTGCTTATTGCACCCACCCCAGTATCGTCGATCCTGCTGACGGGCGAGAGCGGTGCCGGCAAGGACCTGGTCGCCGAAGCCCTACACCGCTACAGCGTCCGACGCGAGCACCCCATGCGCCCGCTCAACTGCGGCGCCATCCCCGAAAACCTGCTGGAAAACGAACTCTTCGGGCACGAAAAGGGGGCCTTCACCGATGCCCGCGCGCAACATCAGGGCATCTTCGAGCAGGCTAATAACGGCACGGTCTTTCTCGATGAAATCGGCGAGATGTCGCTCGCCGCGCAAGTGCGGCTGTTGCGCGTGCTCGAGCAACGCGAAGTCACCCGCATCGGCGGGCATACGACCATACCCGTCGATATTCGCATTATCGCCGCGACGAACCGGGACTTGCAAGAGGCGGTGGCCGAGCGCGCGTTTCGCCTCGACCTCTATTATCGGCTCAAAGTCGTCGAACTCGCCATTCCCCCGCTGCGCCGCCGCAGCGAGGACATTCCCCTACTGATCGAACGATTCACCGGCGAACTAAGCCAAGGCAACAAAAGCCGTCTCGAAGGTTTCTCACCAGGGGCGATGGACCTTTTACAAAACTACGCCTGGCCCGGCAACGTGCGCGAATTGCGCAACATTATCGAGCATCTAGTCTTCCTCGCGCCGCGCGCCATCGTTGAACCCGAGGACCTTTTCCCGCATTTGGAAAACCCGCCGGCCTCCACGAGAAATCTGCCGGTGCCCACCAACAAGACACCGGACCAATCGGAGCGCGAGTTAATCTACTTCGCCCTCCTAGATCTCAAACGCGAAGTTGCCGAGTTGAGGAATACCGTTGAACGCACCGCGCAATCGCCGGTCGCGAGCGATATCCCACCCTTGCGGGACCCACGCCCCACGACGCCTGGACCGCCTCAGCACCACACGCCCCAACCCATCGCTCAACCCATTGTGCAACCCATTGTGCAACCCGTCTCATCGGACAGGCCCCACCAGATCGTCTATCCGGTCGAGGACGTGCCCTACAATACCAAAAACGACCACCCCCAACACGCGGCCGTCGAACCACTGCGCACACTGAGAGACCTGGAGAAAGAAGCCATTGAACAAGCGCTCGACCGAGTCGGCAGCAACCGCCGGAAGGCCGCGGACATTCTCGGTATCAGCGCCCGGACGCTCTACCGGAAGCTAAAAGAATACGGTCTCGAATGAACCGGCACCCCAGGCTACCGCGGCTTGCGATCGTCTCTTGCACCCTTCTGCTCTTTGCAGCCTTTTCCTCTAGGGCACAGCAGACCACAGAGAGCATGCAACGGCTTGAAGACCTCAGCCAGGCATTCCGTAACGCCTACGAACAAGTGCGGCCGGCCGTAGTCCTCATCGCGACGACCCGGTCCTGGCAACAACACCATTTACCCCGCTTCCATCCGAGAGTTCCGGATCTTCCCGAAGAAGATTTCCGCGGTATGGGATCGGGTACTATCATCAGCGACGACGGTTATATACTGAGCAACTACCACGTCATCGCAGGCGCCGACTCCATACAGGTCACCCTCTCCGACCGCCGCACCTACCAGGCCAAGGTCGTTGGTTTCGACTCGCTAATCGACATCGCGCTACTCAAGGTCGACGCCAAGAAATTGCCCACCGTGCGTATTGCCGATTCGGATCTTTTGCAAGTCGGTGATTGGGTATTGGCCATCGGCCACCCTTTGGGCATGGGTTCAACACTGACCCACGGTATTATCAGCGCCCTTGGACGCCAAGCGGGTGTTTTCGACCTGGGCGCCGATGAGGACAAAGGCTATGCCATCGAGAGCTTTATCCAAACCAACGCGGTCATCAACCCTGGCAATTCAGGCGGCCCCCTGCTCGATTTGCAGGGCAGGGTAATAGGCATCAATACCGCCATTTCGACGCGTACCGGCTATTATATCGGTTATGGATTGGCCGTACCGATCAATCTGGCCAACGAGGTAGTGGACGACCTATTGGTGCACGGTCGAATCGTCCGCGGCTATCTTGGCGTAGGCATGGAACCTGAGATGACTCAAGACCTGATCCGCCAACACGGCCTGGATATGGATCGCCCGCACGGCGTTTACCTCACCGGTGTTAAACCCAATAGCCCCGCCGAGCGCGGCGGCCTACTCGTCGGGGACATCGTGCTATCCGTCAATGGCACCGAGGTCGACCACTCCAACCAGATCCAGACCCTGATTTACAATCGCGACCCGGGCGAAACAATCGATCTGCACATTCTGCGCCAGGGCCAGCGGCAGTACCTCGGTGTCGAGCTCGGCGAGCGCGCAGAAGACCGCATCCTAGCCCAGGGCCATCAGCGGGTTTCACAGTTGGGCTTTTCGGTCGAACCACTGCCTCCCGAACTGGCCTTCGAGCTGGGTTTTAACAGCCAGGTCGCCGCCGAGCTAGGTTTCGACCAGGGCGAGGGACCCGTCGTCGTCGTCGCGGTCGATCCGGAAGGCCCCGCAGCCGCCAAGGGCATCCAGACGCACGATGTGATTACCGAGGTCGACCAGGAGCGCATCACCTCGCTGCAACAGTTTATGCATTTTGTTTCGGGATTAGAGCAGGGACGGTCGGCATTATTTTGGTTTTGGCGGCCTGAGAACGGCATTGATGTGCGAGCATTGAAAATTCCAGAATGAGAACGTCAACTGCCCCCCCAAGTCCCGCGCTCTATAGTGGTTTTGTCATATCGTCCTTGTGCATCTTTGCACCTAGCCGAACTGTCAGCGTATGGCGATTCTGCCGAAAGTACTTAACGTTTGAACGCGATGAACTCTAGCGATCCCATAACGCGCGAAGCACTGCGTTATTTTCAGGGTTCCGAAGGGTGCGAGCTATTAGTACAAGCCGCCGCCACAGACCAAAACCCCCTACGCATACAAGAACAACTGCGGCGGTCATTTCCTGCCGAGATGTGCCGCGCGGGACTAGCGCTCGTCGAACTACGCCAGCGAGCCGGGAAGAAATTTATGCGGGCAGAAGAAATGTTCTTCGATCGCGAAGGCTTAGAGATGGCCACCCGCGAAGAGGTCGCCCATTACCGGGCCTGGCGGCTGCGCGACTGCGAAAAGATCATGGATTTGTGCTGCGGCATCGGTGGTGATTTGCTCGCGTTGGGGCAACATGCCGAGGTCTTAGCCGTCGACGCGGATCGGCGACGACTGGCAATGGCCCAGCACAATAGTCAGGTATACGAGTTGCAACAGGTGCGCTTTATCGCGGCTGAGGCACAGTCGTTGCGCATGAACGTCGATGCGGTCTTCGTCGACCCTGCACGCCGGTCCGGCCAACGCAAGCGGCGAGGTGAGGGTTACTCGCCTCCGCTGAGTTGGGTTGCCGATCTGCGCACAAAAGTATCGCGGCTGGCCGTTAAAGTCGGACCAGCTATTCCAGAGGAAGACTTACCCCCAGATTGTGAGGTCGAATTTGTCTCCTCGGGGGCCAGTGTCGCGAGGGAGCGCTCTATTTTGGCCAACTGGCCACAACAAGCCGCCGCGCGACGCTCCTACCCGAACGCCACACCCTCGAAACCGCCGCCGGACCCGACGTTGTGGTGGCACCGCCCGGGGCCTATCTCTTCGATCCCAACCCCGCCGTGGTGCGTTCGCATCTACTCGACGAACTAGCGCGGCGAATCGGCGCGTGGAAGCTTGATCCACAGATCGCCTATCTCAGTGGTGACACTGCCACCGATTCCCCTTTTATCCGCAGTTATCGCCTCATCCGTTGGCAGCCATTCCAGCTCAAACGGCTGCGCCAAACCTTGCGCGATGAGGGGCTCTATCCGCGAGAAATAAAGAAACGCGGCTTTCCCATCGAACCACCCGAACTCAGACGTCGGCTCAGCCTCCCACCTGGCGGCCGACCCATAACTCTATTGCTGACTCGGTTGCGGCAAAAACCGGTAGTGTTCATTTGCGAAATGCAGGGAAATTAAGCACATTCTAGCTATATAATACGCGCAGTAGATTCCTTCCAGTCTCCCCAAAAGCCTTACGATACCCTTATGAGACGCCATAAATTCACGCTCGGCTCTATAGTTATCGCTGCTGGCTTGCTCTATCTCTTCGTCGCCAGCGTGCAACAATCGACCGCTACCCACCTGACCCTGCAAAACCTGATCATCAAGTCGCCAGGCGATAGCCAGCGCATCCAATTGGGCGGTGGCACGGTTGTACCAGGTTCGATCGAATGGGACCAATATCACTCCCGTCCAGAGTTCACGATTACCGACGGCGAGCACACCCTAAAGGTGCGATATACCGGCAATGCGGTCCTGCCCGACACCTTTAAAGACAAGGCGCTGGTCGTGCTCGAAGGCGAATATCACCAAACCAACAACACCTTTACAGCCGACGTCGTCTTCGCCAAGTGCCCCTCCAAATACGAGGGGCAGAGTTACGACGGCCATGTGCAGGCAATGAATGACGGCAACAGCTAGTCGACGCCGCACCTTTTATTTCTCCTTTTACATTATTGTATGATTGATATTGGCTATTTCGCCCTCTGCTTGGCGCTGCTGGCTTCCGGTTATGGGGTCATAGCCTCTGCTGTGGGAGCCCGGCGCGGTCAACTGGGGCTGGTGCGCTCGGGCGAAAACGCGGTCATAGCGACTTGTGCCTTATTGACGATGGCGGTGGTCGCTTTGTGGCAGGCACTGATTTTCCACGATTTTCAAGTCGAATACGTAGCTGAAAACAGCAATCGCAGCATGCCGCTATTTTATTTGGTAACGGCGCTGTGGGGCGGCCAAAACGGGTCATTATTGTTTTGGGGCTGGATTCTTTCGCTCTACTCAGCCTCCGTCGTAGCGCTCTATCGCCAGCGCTATCGCGAGTTGATGCCCTATGTCGTAGCGACTCTGGCCTTTACCAGCTTCTTTTTCTGCATTGTACATCTCTTCGCCGCCGATCCTTTTCAGCAGCTGTCTTTCACGCCTCCCGACGGCCGCGGGCTCAATCCAATCTTGCAACACCCGGTCATGGCCATTCACCCGCCGTTGCTCTACCTCGGTATGGTCGGCATGGTCGTACCCTTCGCCTTCGCCATCGCCGCATTGTTATCGGGCAAACTGGACACCACCTGGTTGAGGGCCTCGCGCCGCTGGACGCTCATCCCTTGGACATTCCTCGGTTTCGGCTTGCTATTGGGTGGTAAATGGGCCTATGTCGAACTGGGTTGGGGCGGATACTGGGCCTGGGACCCTGTGGAAAACTCGTCACTTATGCCTTGGTTGGTCGCCACCGCCTTCTTGCATTCGATTATGATCCAAGAGCGCAAAGGCATGCTCAAGGTTTGGAATCTAGCCCTGGCTATTCTCACCTACGAGCTCTGCATTTTCGGCACCTTTATGACCCGCAGCGGCATTATCTCTTCGGTTCACGCCTTTGCGCAATCCAATATTGGCCCTTTCTTCGCGACCTTTCTGATCTTTAGCCTGGTCTTCTCCTTCGGGCTTTTGTGGCTGCGGTTGCCCCTGCTCAAGGCCGATAACCGCCTCGAATCTTTCGCTTCGCGCGAAACAGCTTTCCTGCTCAACAACTGGGTTTTGTTGGGGATGCTCTTTGCCGTATTCTGGGGCACGGTTTTCCCCTTGGTCTCCGAAGCGTTCACCGGCGAGCAAATTACCGTCGGCGCCCCCTTCTTCAACCAGGTCAATATCCCCATCGGCCTAGTGCTACTACTGCTGACAGGCGCCGGCCCACTCTTTGCCTGGCGCCGAACTTCAAACGAGAGCCTGCGCAAGAATTTTACCACTCCGGTAACGGCTGGCCTGATCTTCGTAGGAATCCTCTTCGCCCTTGGTCTGCGCGATCTCTATGCCCTGCTCTCCTTCGGGTTATGTGCGTTTGTCACCATCGCACTTGGCACCGAGTTTCACCATGGCACCCGAGCGCGAATGCGCAGTACCAGCGAAAACTATCCGATGGCGCTCTATCGTCTCTGTGCCAAAAGTAGGCGGCGCTACGGGGGGTATCTGACCCATCTGGCCCTGGTTCTTCTCTTTGTCGGATTTACGGGCAAAGCCTTTACTCAAGAGTTTGAGTTCGTACTCGAAAAGGGCACATCTCGTCAAGTTGGCAACTATCAACTCTCTTTTGAGTCGCTGGCTTTCGCCGAAGCTTCCAACCACAGCACCACCGCGGCGGCCCTTGGTCTGCACCGCGACGGCGAGTTCCTCGGCACCTTGCTGCCAGAGCGGCGCTATTATCCGGCATTCGACCAGGGCACCACCGAAGTCTCGATTTATTCTACATTGCGCGAGGATTTTTACGTTATCCTAGTCGGTTCGGCCGCAGATCACAGTGCTAAATTCAAGGTCTACATCAATCCGCTGATCAATTTTGTTTGGCTCGGCTCCATAGTCTTCGTCCTAGGCGCGTTATGGGCGATGTGGCCCACACCCCGCGACCGACGACTGGCTCGAGTCGATCGCGCGAGCGCCGTTGGTTTGCTGGTGCCGCGAAAACGTCCGCACCATGCCTAGCGCGCTATTACTCACCACATTGCTGCTGCTCGGTTTCTCGCCAGCGCAAGCGGCCACAAGGGAAGAGATCAAGTCCGTCGCCGAAGAGCTAGTCTGCCTCTGCGGCAACTGCAGTCGCGAGTCCCTAGCGACTTGCGTATGCACCGACTTCGCGGTACCCGAACGCGAAGCTATCGGTAGCGCTTTGGACCAGGGCCAGACCCGCCAACAGGTCATCGATGGCTTTATCGCGCGCTTTGGCTCAATGGGTTTGGCCTCGCCGCCAAGCGAAGGATTCAATTTGCTAGCCTGGATAGCGCCCGGCGCAGCCCTGTTATTCGGCATTGCCTTGGTGCGCACCTTGTTGGTCAACTGGAAAGGGCGAGATAATGACGAGGTTGCACAAGCCCGCTCTGCTCGCGCCGATCGCAGCCAATACCAAGACCGTTTACGACGCGAATTGGACCAATTCGACGACGATGATAAATAGTATCCGCAAAAACGATATCCGTGTGGCTCGACAAGAGTCCGTGGAGTAGACGCGATGGATCTCTTCCCCCTATTTGGCTCACTGGCTTTGTTGTTAGGGCTTATGCTCTATCTGGGTCGTCCGTTGCTGCGCGAAGGGCAATCGCGCGCCGTGCCGATCGATGACGGCACACAACAGCTCTACGAGCGCAAAGAGCAGCTTTTGGGCGCGATTATCGAGCTCGAACTCGACCACGAGATCGGCAAGGTGCCCGAGGAAGATTTTCAGCGCCTCTTTGACCAGCTCGAATCCGAGGCCCTTGCCACCATCGGTAAATTAGACCAGCTCAATGGCGCGGGCAGCTGCGAGCTCGAAAGCCGCATAGAAGCTGAAGTCGCGGCCCTGCGTCAATCCGCGGCAATTCCCAGTTGCACCAAGTGTGGCGCTCCGCGACGCGACGGCGACCAGTTTTGCCCACAGTGCGGAACCGCACTGGCAGAGCTCAGTTAAACTATGCCCTTACGCCTGATTTTCATTGCCATACTCCTATCGGCCTGCGAACTCTGGGGCGCAGCAGTCAATGGTTATGTGCTCAACCCACTTACCGAAACGCGGCTTCCCGACATCGAAGTGGCCTTCTATATCCGTCAGGAAGGAGAAGTCAGCGAGGTCCTGCGCAAAAACACCGATGCCGAGGGGAATTTTTCCTTTGCCGGTCCTTTTCTGCAAGACGGGCTGCATTTTGCATTGGCCGCCTTCTACGAGGGTGTTCCCTATTTTTCTGCGACCCTTGAGGTCGGCGCGCAACAACAGGTCATCCTCGAAGTCTACGAAAATGCCAACGATGCATCCGCGCTCCATATAACTTCCCACCATCTCTTTCTCTCGCTGAGCGAAGAAGCGATAGAGTGCGTCCAGCTCTTGCAGGTCCACAACTCTTCAGAACACACCTATGCCGGTAGCGGCAGCGGTCGCGAACGCAGAGTAACCGAGTTCGCCCTGCCGCCAAGCCTCTTTAACCTACGGGGCCATTCGGGTCTGATACAGCAAGCCGGTCCCGGCCAATTCTTTGATAACCAAGCCTTGCCACCCGGTAGCTCACAATTGAGCATTTCCTTCAATCTCAACACGCGCGATCTCGACGATGCCTATGTGCATCAGGCCGTTTATGCCACCGAGCGCCTAGAGGTTTTTCTCGATCCCCCCACCCTTGAGATAAGCGCGCCCTTTATTGACCAGGGCGTTATCGAATTGCACGACCGACAGTATCGGCGGTTCGTATTGCAAGAATTGTCTCCGGGCCAGCGTGTCAAAATTCCCCTGCCGCTATCCTCTTCGTTGCGTTGGATGCTCAAATGGGCCGCGTTGGCGGGCGCATTTCTCGTTAGCGGCCTTGCACTAGTTTTAAGCCGCGGACGGCCTGATGATGCAAGCAATACGGACACTCCCTCACCGGAAGACCGACAAATACTTCTCGCGGAAATCGCCCGGCTCGACGACGCCCATGCCGAGCAACCGCAAGACCAACATTATCTCGACCAGCGGGCGCGTCTGATACATGACGCCGTCGCTCTGACCCGGGCGCTAGGGAACTAATGGACAAGGACGGCGAGATCGTCCTAACCGACGCTGCCAAGCGTTTTGGGGCTTATACGGCCCTGCATCCCACCAATCTTGTTATCTCGCGCGGCCAATCGGTATTGCTCGTAGGCGCCAACGGTGCTGGTAAAAGCACTTTACTGCGATTAGTGGCCGGTCTTAGTCGACCCTCGGACGGCGAGGTGCAAATTAATGGCCACGACCTTCAAGATGCCCCCGAGGCACGATCAGCTATCGGCCTGCTATCACACCAAACCCTACTCTACGACGAATTAACCGCGCGCGAGAATCTGCGCTTCTTCGCTCAACTTTACGGATTGCACAATGTGCAAGAACGGCTCGACGAAGCCTTGGCGGAGGCTCGTCTGGATGATCGACAGCATCATCGCGTGAGTTCATTCTCGCGCGGTATGAAACAGCGTCTGGCGCTGGCCCGCGCGACATTGCACCGGCCCTCGATTCTTTTGCTCGACGAGCCATTTACCGGCCTCGACACGGGCTCCGCTACCGCATTACGGCAATTCCTGCACCTCTTCCGAGGAAATGGCGGTACCTGCATTTTGGTAACCCACCGCCTCGACGAAGCCGATGGTCTAGTCGATCGCCTGCTAGTGCTCGAACGCGGACACCTGCGGTTGGACCAGGCCCTAAGCAGTGACCTCGACCAGTTATATGCGCATTGCGCGCCCTACTTGGACTCGGCTTTATGAGTTTTATTGGGCGGGCGCTAGCAATACTGCGCAAAGATCTGCAGGCCGAGTGGCGCACCAAAGAACGCCTGAGCCCGATGGTCTTTTTTACCTTGCTGGTATTGCTGGTTTTCAACTTCTCCTTCGAATTGGGCGGCGCTGCCCTGCGCGAAATAGGACCCGGCGTGCTGTGGTCCTCCTATGTATTTGCCAGTCTGCTGGGCTTGGGCCGCTCTTTCGCCGACGAACACGAAAACGACGCACTCGACGCATTGCTTTTGGCACCTGGGGACCATGGCGCGATCTATCTGGGCAAAATGGTGGGCAACCTGGTTTTTCTCTTGGCCATCGAGCTCTTGAGTTTGCATTTTTTTGCCCTCTTCTTTAACCTATCACTAGGTTTCTTTTTAGTGCCCCTACTGGCCGTCTTCGTCCTGGGATCGGCCTGCCTGGCGTCGGTCGGTACACTCTTCGCGGCAATGTCAAACAATATGCGCCTGCGCGAACTATTGTTGCCGCTTTTGCTGCTGCCGATGATTATGCCCGCGCTGATCTCCTGTGTTGCGGCGACGAAAATCGTGCTGGCAAACGGTCATTTCACCGAACTGCTCCCGCATATGCAAATGCTAGGGGTGTATGCGGTGGTTTTTACGGTGCTCTCATTGATGCTTTTCGAATACGCGATCGAGGAATGATGCGCTCGACCCTTGTTTCTTATGTGCTATTTGCGGCTATGCTGATTGCTCTAGCCGCGGTCTTTCTCTGGGTCCCGACCGAAAAGGAGATGGGCATTATTCAGCGCATCTTCTACTTTCACGTGCCTTCGGCAATGTCTGCGTTTCTGGCCTTTTTCTTGGTCTTTATCGGTAGTATCCAATATCTGCGTACCCGCGAGGAGAAATGGGACCGCTTAGCCTTATCTGCCGCCGAGTTGGGGGTCATGTTTGGGTTGATCGTCCTAATCACCGGGCCACTGTGGGCCAAACCCGTTTGGGGGGTCTACTGGCGGTGGGAGCCGCGCTTGACCTCAATGCTGATTACGTTCACGATCTACGTCGCCTATCTGATGGTGCGGGATTATGGTGCCCAGGCCAGTCAGGCACCGCGTTTAGGCGCTGTAATGGGCATTCTCGCTTTTGCGAATGTGCCCCTGGTCTACTATGCGGTCGACCTATGGTCCGCCGACCAACAACTGCACCCACCGCGCAATGTAGGCCTTGAGCCGACGATGGAATACGCCAAATGGATCTGCTACGCGACTTTTTTCCTCTTGCTCTTTCACCTCGTGGCCCAACGCATGGAGTTGGCCCGTATTGAGTCAGCCGTAGTACGTCTGCGGCAGAAACTAGACGACGCATAGAAATTATGGATAATCTCCACTATTTGTTCGCCGCCTTTTCAACCGTCTGGATCGTACTTTTCGCCTACCTGATGCGACTTACTAAACGCACCAAAGAGCTAGGTCTCCAGCTTGAGGAACTCGAATCAAAGATACGGGAGAAAAAGGGGGGTTAAACTGATCCTAAAAGACCAACACCGGTTGACACCCAATCCAAGGCCGTATTATATTTTTTTACACGTTGGCTTGTATTATCTCAATAAAAAATAGCGTTCTATAACTATGGTACTAATGGAAATCAATGGGGTTTTTAGCAGCAATGCCCACTCCTCATACCCCCAGGTCGTACTCAAAGAAGCGGAAGGTGACGCCTATTTGCATATTGTCATCGGTCGCTTTGAGGCAGCCGCCATTTCAATGGCCCACGGCAAACAACAACCCGCACGCCCTATCAGCTACGATCTAGCCCATCAGATTCTCGTCGGCGTCGATGCCCGGGTTGCAAAAGTCGAAATCACCGATCTGCACGAGAGCACTTATTACGCGGAGGTCCATTTAATAGACGACGAGGGCAAGACCCACGTGCTCGACGCACGCCCTAGCGATGCGATTGCTCTGGCGTTGCGCTTCAGTGCACCAATTTACGCCGCCGCCGAGATCTTGCAAGAAGCCGGGCACGCTCCTCCCGGCAACGAAGAACCGCTCCAAGCCAAGACGGCCGTTGAGCCCGATCCTACAATCGACCCTGAGCCCATGGCCGAATCCATTGCCGTATCGCAAGAAGACCCATCGATCGTCACTCCTCCGGCCGTTGATCCTCTAGAAGAACTCAAAAAATGCATGCGCCAAGCTATTGCCGAAGAGGTTTACGAAGAAGCAGCGCGTCTACGCGATGAGATTAGTCGCCTCGAAGAGGAAGAGTGATCTAGCCTTGTAACAAAACGGCATGTTCGCATCCCTTCAACGACCACACACCAACATACCGCTTGATTCCAGTGGATAAAATTAAGCGGCAACAAGGAACGATAAATAAATGGGTGAAGCTTCCTTAGTCGAGATGACCGTGGTCAAAGTCAGCCCTTATTTGCGAGAGGACAGGCCCTTGGTGTGGTTGAGCGAGAAAGAAGGCGGACAACCGCGGCTCCTGCCTATTGCCATTGGCGAATTCGAAGCCGCCGCGATCCAGATGCAACTGAAAAACGACGAACCCATCCGGCCCATTTCCTACGACTTGCTTTCCTCCATGCTCGACTGCCTCACCATTGGCGTGCGTCAGGTTATCATCCACAATGTGCGTCGCTCGATCTACTACGCCAAAGTCGTCATCGAAAAAGATCACAAGATCAAGGACATTGACTCGCGCCCCAGCGACGCGATCGCCTTGGCACTGCGCACCAGTTCCCCGATCTATGTCGCACGTGAACTGCTCGATAAGGTCGGTCTAGAGCCGCTCGAAACCGAATTAGATATCGAACACACGCTGGACCGCTTCTACGAACTTGAGCCACAAATTTCCGAACCGCTCAACCCAGAAGCCGAGGCGGCCAATATCAGTCTACCCGAATCACAATTCGCACAAACGCCGGATCTCAGCGAAGCTGATCCGCCTGCTGAAGAAGAAAAAAGTGACCTCACTCGGCTCCAACACCAACTACAACACGCGGTTCTCTGCGAAGAATACGAAGAAGCCGCCCGACTGCGTGATGCAATTGATTCGCTGGAAGATAAGACCAGCCCCTAAGCTCTTTGTGTGCGGTAGTTTACCGCACTGAGTGGAGTCGTTGTAAAATCCCCCCAACACTAGTTTCGTCCATCCGTTTGTATCTCGTCTCCTTGCAAAAGTTGCCCATGCCCTTATCATCTATTGTTTTTCTCGCCCTTTTGGTTTTCGCCAGTTGCACCAGTGAAGAGGCACATCAACGCTTCTCCGATCCGGCCGCTACTTTCCAAACATACAAACAAGCCCTGGAAGACAGTGATTTTGACCTATTATGGGATTGTTTTAGTCTTTCGCAAAAGGAAAGCAGCGAACGCCAGGCTTGGACCGACGACTGGCAACAAAAGACGCAGAACGAAATAAAATCCCATCTCCGGCGCGAAATCGCACAAGAGCAAATCATCAATGAGCACATTGCATATTTGCTCTTTGATACTTCGACCCTAGGAGATAAACGCGCTTCGCCGTTTTTCTATTTTATCCATGAACCCGATGGCTGGAAAATCACCTCCCACCTCGATAGTACCTTCCATCAGGAGCTAGAGCAGGCGATCGAACGCGGCGAGTACAAACTACCCGACTTTTAAAAAAAGGACCGGCGTCATGTAGACGCCGGTCCTTTTTCTATATTGTAGAAATATTCAGGCTAAAACGAGACCGGCCGAATATGGGCATGACGCTGAGGTCTCACCAACTCGGGAAATTGTTCCGTCCAAGCTCGGCCCAACTGACGATCGGCGACAGGCACGGCCCAAGCCGGCCCTTCTTTGAATGGCATGGTCGAATCTGCCGCTTCAAGGGTGGCCGACGTGGGCCAAAGAAGGATGGCCATAGCCGCGGCCAGGGCAAAACCCCAGGCTACCGGCCGCAACCAAGTCCACGACTCGCGGTAGACCTCCTCTTGTAAGCGATTGTTCAATCTCAGCTTGAAACC